>SDBS01006165.1_pt1 | contig 11666 bp, 8 predicted proteins | sample 2277091 | NCBI WGS metagenome assembly SDBS01 (sample SAMN10404972, study PRJNA504765) | marine sediment metagenome | isolation source: marine sediment core GS10_PC15, 163 cmbsf | place: Arctic Ocean: Southern Knipovich Ridge | collected 2010 | reverse complement strand
TCTTTATATTCCTTGATTTATTATCTTTCTCTGGGCATTTGCAGTTCATTTTGAATTCTGTTTGATTTAGCACCGGGGGGTCGGGTTCAAATATAGATTTTATTTTTACCAGGGATTGGAAATGGTAAATAGCCGGTGGTAAGGGGCGGATATCTGCTTTAGGTCAGGAGTTCTCGACCCGCCGAGGCCCGAGGGGTAGGAGGCGCACGAAACCGAACAGAAAACAAACTTCTCGCCGTCCTCATAGTAATCTTGCACCAACGTATCAATTCCGCGGCGGCACTTCCAGCACTTGCTATAACGCAGGGCCCGATGCGCTTTTTGGTCACAGGAACTACACCTTTCGTGATAATATTTGTACGACCACGGCGGTATGGTGGTGGTGAGCTCGAGGACATAATTTTCGCTGTAGTTACATATTTCTTCCTCACACTTAGTGCAAGTCTGGTGATTGGCCGATTTCATATCTTCGCTGAAGCAGGAGCAATTCATTTTGTATTTTATTTTATTTATCCGGGGTCGGCGTTTTAAATCTTGATTTTATTTTTATACCCGAGCTGGACCTTAGGAAATGGTTGAATTTAATACCCGTGATAAGGCATTAAATTTATTGGGTCGGGGCGGAGTATCCTACTGGGCCCTTAACCAGAGCCGTCGTTTTTCGTTTTCACCGCGGGGCTGCGCCTCGAATTTTCGGCGCACAAAATCGAACAGAAGTATCGGGGGTAGTAACGGATGGTAACAGAGTAATTTTGAAATACATCAAATTCGCGGCCGCACTCGTAGCACTTGGTGTTGGAGGGACCGGTCCCAACGCACGGAGGGTCCCCGGTCGGGATGCATTTCTCGTGGCAGTACCCTTTTTCAGGGCAGCAACGATGAGCTTCGCAGAAGACGCAGATATCCTCCCCGCACACATAACACTTCTTTATATTCCTTAATTTTTTAACTTTCTCTGGGCAGTTGCAGTTCATTTTGTATTTTATTTTATTTATCCTGGGCCAGCGTTTTAAATCTTGATTTTATTTTTTTTAATTTTAACCACTTATGCAAGACTTGCACACGTCCTTTTTGATAAAGATGAAATAAACGAGCACGAGTATACTTGCAACTAATAGGGAGATGGAAACCCAGTATACAATCAGGTACATTCTCTTTTTCTTTTGCTCCTCGGGAGTCGAGGCCGCGGCTCCGGCTCCGCCCGCGGCAATTATAGCGGCGGGCACGGCTAAACAAGGTAGACAGACGACCATTTATTAAAAAGAAAAAATTTAAGTTTTTTCTCTTTGTCGGTAAGAATGGTCGCAGACCAAACACCTTAGGGGACCGTCCATAGAATTATCAGTCGGATAAAATTTATCCGAACCACAACGAGGACACACACCTCGCAAATATTCTTTAATTTCTACTTTTTGAGGGGGCGGATGAAAGGATTCGTTATATCCTTTAAAAGTTCGGTACATTTCTTTATTTCTTCATTTCTTTTTAAAGCGGTTTTTCTTCACCTTGGCCGATTCGTCTTCGGCCTCTACCGTCTTGAGCCACTTGGTGTAAGCCGCCTCGAACTCGGCTAAGTCGCGGAGCCAAAGTGACTTTTCCGTCGTGCCGCCCAATGCCTTTATCTTGGCCTTCAACTCCGCAATTTCTTTATCCAACTTGGCCAGAATGGCTTTGGTAAAACTGCGCACGGGCAAAGTAAGTAGGTAATCGTACCCTTTATCCTTGCCCCCTTCCTCTTCGGTGCTTTCTTCGTTTGCCCGCTCCAGTTCCAGTTTCCGTTTCTTAAGTTTCTTATCATAGCCTCTTTCCACCATCTCGGAAACTATATCTTCTTCTTTCCTTCTTCTAAGTATGAGTTCGTCTTCCATCACCTCTTCGAGAAATTTCCGCTTGTTCGTGGTCCATTTCAGGCACTCCTTCAGGTCAGCGAGGGTATGCTTCTTTCGGTCAGCGTAAAGTTTATATCTCGCGTTGCAAAACTGGTCGATGACTTCGTCCACGCTTTCAAATTTCTTAAGCTTTCCTTCTCCCACGAAAAGAACTATATTACTGGTGCGCAAACTGGTCTGGAGTTTCAAGGTATGTAAAGTACACTCGATCCCGTCGTCTTTTTCTATGATTTCAAAATAAGGCTTATTGGGCCTAGAATGGTTGTTGAATTTTTTAATGCCTTTTTTATCCTCCAGTTCTTCGAGGTGTTCTTTAAATTTTTCGGTGGACATCCCCACGGGAAGCTCCGTAACTATTTTCTTAGAGATTCGGCCCGTGGAAGCGTCACTAATTATTCCGTAAGAAGTGAACTTGTGGTCGCCCTCCTCTTCGATTAATCCTGTAAACCCTCGATACCAAGGCGTTAGTTCGGGGAAAAGCGAAATCTTAATTTTGGGGTCAGAGAAGTCGACCACGCCTTGGCCGTCGTTATCGAGCCAGATCCTTATGCACTCGATCAGGTCCGACGGGTTGAAACAAGGCACATTGCAGGACCAGCCGGTACCGATGCCTGCACTTCCATTTACTAGTATCATAGGCAGGATGGGCACGTAACATTCGGGCTCGATCTTCTCGCCGTCCTCTTCCAGATTTTTTAGTAATACGTCATCCTCGGGGCGAAAAAGTAATCGAGTCAGGGCGTCCAACTTGGTGAAAATGTACCTGGCGCTGGCGGCATCTCGGCCGTTCTCGAGCCTTGACCCCATCTGGCCGTCGCGGTAAAGCAGCGGAATGTTGTTGGAGCCCACGAAGGCCTGCGCCATTTTGGTAATAGTGGTATACAGATTCTGCTCGCCGTGGTGGTAGCTGGTCAACTCCGCCACGCTGCCCGACAGTTGGGCCACTTTGAGCACCTTTCCGTTAAAGTTCAGTTTGCGCTGGAAGCAAGTATATAGAATTTTTCTTTGCGACTGTTTCAACCCGTCAAAAAGGTTGGGAATGCTGCGGGCGCAGTCGTCTAACGAATACTTTATCAATTCGGTATTAAGGTATTTGGAGATACTGATCGGATCCACCCCAGGATCGTTGCCCACGCAGGAACCCACCTTATCCGGGTTGTAGTTGGTAAGCCAAGTCTTCCTGACGGCGGTATCTTTCCCGAAAACTTTATTCAAGGCGTGCCCCGTGTTTTTATCTTCTTTATACTCTAAAACCTTCTCGCCAAAGGTTTCTTTAATTTCTTTATTATTCGAACTTCCCAACCCCTTATAATATTTAACTTTTAGTTTTTTATTTTGGGCCTGAGCATATCTCTTAAACGCCGCCTCGTCGTAGAAGACCAGCTGCGAGCTCTTAAAGAAAACTCGCACAATTGGAGTTTGCATAGAGGCTAAAAAAGTAGGGTCCCTTTCCAGGAGCGAAGGGAAGAGGTAATGAAAAACGTTTATAATTAAACCTGATATGTGGATTCCGTCGCAATCTGAATCAGCTAACAGCATGGCGCGCCCATACTTCAAAGTTTTGAAATTTTGATCTTGACTATAGTCCAGGTTGAACTTGAGCCCGAAGGCCTGAATAATGTTGGTGATAACTTGATTTTTGGCTATCACCGCCGGGTTCTTTTCCCTCACATTGAGTAATTTTCCTCGCAGGGGCATCACGCCCCAATAATCCCTCCCTTTCTTCCCGCCAAAGCCGACCTCAATACCAGTCACCGCATAAGTCTTGGCCGAATTCCCTTCGCAGAGAATCAAGGAGCACTCGCCAGAGAGCTTCGTACCGGCCTTATTGGCATGGTCCAGGCCCGGGATCTTACTGCGTTTGGTTTTGGAGGCGGTTTTGTCCAAAGCCGAAAACTCTTTGCGCCTGATAATTTCCTCAATCCTTTTGGTACTGGGCCAGCGCTTAAGTATATTGACTTTGGCCGGAGGGAAATCAGCTGGGATGCTCTTGGGCTCTATCAGCGTGTGCTTCTCTTGGCCTTCAAATTCCGGATTGGGAACCCGCACGCTGACAAAGAGCTTAAAAAATTGCCTGACATCTTTGATAGTGATGGCGGCGTTTTTACTTTTATCGTTATAAAATTTGACAATAGGCCTGAGAATGGCTTCTGTCCAGCACCTCACGTGGGAGCCTCCTTTAGAAGTATAAACTCCGTTGACGAAAGAGATAACCTCGAAAGAGTCCGAAGAAGTGATTACGATTTCGCTGTTTTCGTACTCAAACTTGAGTCGGTCTGTTTTTTCTTCCGGGTCAGCGTAAAACAAAGCGTAGTCGGCCAACCCGCCCTTGAGGTTGACCCTCTCCCCGTTGAGAGTTACCTTAACCCTGGTCAACATTGCCGTGTCGTATACGTACTTCGAGAAAAGGTCAAAAATTGTTTGATCGTATTTTTTAATTCCGAACCGGGGAAAGTCCGCTTTATAAGTCACCCGAGTGAAACCCTTAGTAGGCTTTTCTATCTTCACCCCTTTGCTGGACCTGATTTCCGGCCCTTCGGTTTCTCTCATATTCCCCCTCCACTCCTGAACCAAAAGAAGTTTTTTAGTTGGGTCATAACCTTCGACTTTAAAGTGAGCGGAATAAACACAACAAAGGCAAATCCCTATACCATTCCTGCCAGAAACCAGGCGCAACTCCTCGTCGTCGTAATTTGAAGACGTCAGCAGCTCCCCGAAAAGCATGCTGTGGAGATAATTTCCCTCTTTATTCTTTTCGATCGGGACGTAGTCTCCGTTATTGAAGATAGTGATGTAACCCGTTTTAAGGTTCATGTCTACCTTAATGGAAGTGCAAGGCATTTCCGCCTCCTTACTTCTCTCGACGTTGTCGATAGCATTGCTGAGGGCCTCCACGAATATTCTTAATAGGGCCGGCGCCAGCTCTATACTCTGCAAGGAGATTAGCCCCTCCGAGTATATATATTCTTCGGCCTCCCGAGGCCTGACTGAACCCACGTACATATCCGGCCGGTCGAGGATGTGCGAGATGGGGTCTTTCTTTTCGTACTTTTTACCGCCGCATTTCTTAGTTGACATTTTTGTTTCTTACTTTATATCCCTGCTCCTGATTCCTTAAATTTCGATTTTAAAAATTTAGCAAGGTGGGGACCTTGCGAAACTCCCTTATTTCAAGAAATTTATTTTGCGAATTGATTTAAAGTTAAAGTTGGCTCGGAGAAATGGAAATCGAAAGTATGCAAAGTACGCCGAAAGTATTCGTGAGCGGGCTCCCCTTTCTTCTACAGGGGTGGAATAAGGGATACCTACAGATCGCCCTTTTCGACACGTACATCTCGCACTCCTATATTTTGTACCCGTGGCTGCTCTGGATAATAGGAGGAATAAATGTTAAAAGCGCCCGACTGAGAAAGGACGAAGGAAAGGGGTGGCTGTTCGAAGTGAGCCACGGCTTAAACCAGTGGGTGATTGGGGGCCAAAAAATAAACGGCCGCGCGGATAGTCCCATTGGCCTTTGGAAGCTGGATTACGGGTTCACCCGCACTTTCGAGGTTTCGGAGACTTCGAAAGCCCGGTTTTAAAATAAAGAGGGCAAGAAATTTCTTATGCCATTATTTCGGCATAAGAAATTTCATTTTTTTAAAAACTTCTACTGATCCTACCACCACCAACCTGTAGAGAAGTGGGCACTAGAAGATTCTGGAATCTTCTACCACCCCTGTCATCACCAACCTGTAAAGAGTTGGGCGGCAGAAGTTTTTTTAAAAAATGGAAAATGGAAAATGGAAAAAAATTTGAAAAAATTTGAAAATTCAAAAAAAATCTCGAATTATTTTGAAAAAATTTCATTTTTCATTTTCAGAAGTTTTTAGAAACTTCTACCGGTCGGACCATCACCAATCGGTAGTGAACCGGGTGGTAGAAATTTCTGGAATCTTCTACCGACCCGACCGTCACCAAGCGGTAGATAGTTTGGGTAGTAGAAGTGGCGGGCTCGGGGCGCCGTTTTTTATTTTTCCAATTTTTCCCCGCCTGAATAAAATGCCAGTCCGCAGGGGAAATGACGGCCACGGCCCGTTTTACCAGTGGGGGAACTCCGGGAAGAGGTACTACTACGTTTCTAACAACCCGGCCAGCAGGGAAAGGGCCAGACGCAGGGCCGAAGCCCAGGCCGCGGCCATATACAGTTCCGGTTGGCGAGAAAAATAGCAGGTATTTTCCCTTGGATCGGAGATCCTGCGGAGCGCTCCCCAAAAATAATTTAAAGTGTACACTTTAAAAACGAAACAAGATGACTATAATTTTTAAAGCCAAAACCGTCGACGCCTACAGCATTAAGATCATTTCGGAGCTCCTCCAGAACAACCTCAAAACCGCCTGCCTGAAAATTAACAAGCAGGGCGTATTCCTGAGGATGCACGACCCCAACCGCCGCATCCTGATCGATTTGGCCCTGGACGCGGATAAATTTAGCATTTATAAATTTAGGTCCAAAGAAAAGGACCTTTTTTTGGGCCTGACCCTGGCCCATTTCCACAAGATGATGAAGACCATCAAAAAGAAGGACTCGCTGGTCCTAATTATCGACAGCGCCCAGCCGGACAAACTGATGATCAGGGTCATCCCCAAGGAGAATCAAAAGAGGATCTCCGAGTCGAGCATCAAGATCCAGCCCACCCAAAATATCGAAACCGACCTCCCGGAAGGCTATCGCCGTCCCATCAATCTCACCTCTTCCGACTTCCAAAAGGCGGTCCGGGAAATCGCCAACATCAGCCCTAATATCAAGGTCACCAGCCGGGGTTTTCAAATTAAATTTTTTTGTGCCGGGGGCGGTATTTACGACAAAGCCATCTATTTTGGAGAGACGGACGACAGCGACGGCGACGCCAACTCGGGCCCCGACTCCGAGGAGGAGGAGTACGAACAGAACTTTGAATCCGACCAACTAACCAGAATTACTAAAATTTCCGGGCTGGCCGCCGACATGCAAATTTTTCCCAAGAATAATCGCCCTTTACTTTTTAAGTCCTCGGTGGGGAATCTGGGGAAAGTGGCCGTTTACCTCAAGCCCAAGGAGATGCTGGAAAAGGAGGGCGAGTCCGACGAGGAATAAACTATTTTTTTAACCCCTTTAAGGGGTTAAAAAAATTATTGGTCCCGGGCGGAGGTTTTTCATGGGTTGATTATGTATCATCATTTAAGAGAATAAAATTTATAATAAATATGGATGTCGATATTAAAATAACAGAGGATATTCTCTTTGAACAGCAACTCATTGCTTATTTAACCGAGTTCATGGATAAACATGGTTATAAAATAAATTTTTCTTCTATTTGCACGTCCGGGGAGGTCTCTATTGTTGGGGAATCCGGTTATGTTGGTTTGGAAGATTTTTATTTTGAACTTAAAAAGACTGATTTCTTAAAAAAGTTTGGAATTAGAGGTTATACCCTGTTTGAAAAAATTTTTAAGCCATGGATTTGTATCCTTCCCACGAACAAAAGACCTGAAATGGTACCTGAAATGGTACCTGAAAATTATAAAGGCCTGCACGGACGTTACTCCGTGGCGGCCAAAACCGGTGATTTGGAGGCGCTGAAGAAGTTTCGCGTAGACGGTTGTCCGTTGGACAAATGGACCTGTGCCGGGGCCGCGCAGGGTGGGCATTTGGAAGTTCTTCAGTGGGCGCGTGCGGAGGGTTGTCCGTGGGACGAACTGACTTGCGTCGGGGCCGCGAGTAATGGGCATTTGGAAGTTCTTCAGTGGGCGTGTGGGGAGGGTTGTCCGTGGGACGAAACGACTTGCCGTATGGCGAAAAAGAATGGTCATTTGCAGGTGTTGGAGTGGGCGATATCTCATGGCTGTCCGGAGTGGTAAATTAGGCTCGGAAGAAACTAGTTTGAATTTCAAGGCCGAATCGGCTTTAAAATTCACGGGTAGTTTTAAAAATTTCCTGAAGGTTAATTTTTTCTTATTTTTCTCATTTTTTGATATTTAATCTGTTTTATACTCGACATAACAGATTATTATTTTCAAGAGTTAAAAAACTTTTTTACTGGTTTAGGCTCGACAGGATGAGCGAATACAAGTCCAGGTATTCTTGGGCTGATTTGAGTTGGTCTTCGCAGGCGTCCGCCGGGGTGGAATTCAAGGCGCCGCGCAGCGCCTCGAGGTCGTTAGTATAAACGACCTGGGACACGCCTTCCAGGGTCTTAATATTGGCGTAATTATTTTTCAAGGCCAAAGTAGTCACATCAAAAAGGGGTTTTAGATTTTGGCTGTAGAACCGGCGCGCCTCCTCAGAAAGTTGGTATTGGCCTTTATTGTTGAAAACCGAGACGAAAGTCTCGCGGTAGTCGCCCAAGTCCGGCAATTCTCCCCGCAGCTCCAAGAGCCCGTAAACCTTTCCGGGTAAGAGAAAAGTCTCTTGAGAATAAGGGGCCGGGATCAGCCCCTTAAAAGAAGAATCCACGGTCAAGGCAATCCCCCGGGGCTTTTCAGTTAATTTTTTGTCGTACACAAAACGAAGGTAATTTAAGGTGTCTTGGTACAAGAGGTGGTATTTCCCCATTTTTTCCTCGGAGTAGCCCAGCGTTTGCAAGTACCTAACCATGCCCTTGTAAACGCTGGTGACGTTGTCGTAAAAACTCTGGGCCGCGAAATATAAATAGAGGCCGTTGGATGGTTGGGGGACGCTGCATTTTTTAAGGCGCAGAAAAACCCGAGTGTAAGAGTCGGCCCTCTCCTGGCTGTTGCTGGCAAAATAATAGTCAAACACCTGCCGGCTGTTGCCGCGGTCCATGGTGAGCTCGGTGGAGGCCCTCCTGGAGAGGGAGAATCGCTGGCCCGGAATTTTGTTTTGGATGTACTCCACCAGGCTGTAGGGGGTCCTTTTTTCCAGCTCGCGCTTGTCGCTTTCCAGCATAATACTAAATTTATGCTCCCGGCGCATGAACTCTTTAAGCTCCTTGCTCCGGGTGAAAGGGGCGCGGTTGAAGCCGGTCCCCGAAATGAAATTGGCCAATTTCAACAGGGTGTCAAAATCGCCGGCGGACACCCTGTGCTCTTTCAAAATTATATTAAGACTAGAAACGAGTATCGAAATTACATCTTGTATTCTGCTAACTTTGTACGGCTTGACAAATCCGTGGTGTCGGCCCTTATAAATAATGGCGGATTTCCCGTAGTCGATTATAATGGGCAGCATCGAGCTTTGCACCCTCACAACCTTCCCGTTGTTCAGGGGGTAGTCAAAAACAACCGGCCGCTCGGTCTTTTGGATAACTATGTTCCAGGGGAAGAGGTCGTAGTGGACGAAGCCGCAAGTGTTTTGAGCCACCTCCAAAGCTAAAGAAATTTGAATCAGGAGGAAAAGATAGTCGGGGACCTTAAAAAGGTCGGATTTCAAATAATCGAAAAAAGACTTTCCTACGATGCGCTCCTGAAGAATGTTCACCCCCTCCCCCGAGCTGACCGTCGTGAAGGTATAAACAAAATTGGGGATTTGTTTAAGGACCAGGTTGACCCCCCGGGTTCCCACAAAAGCGTCGTGGACGCCCTCGCCCACCTTGCCCTTGAGTGTCACCTCCTTGCTTACCACCAGGATGTCCACAAATTTACGCAGGTATACCCGACCGTGGACGTTTTCTGACAAAAGCTTGAACTGAGGCAGCACCCCTCCCTGCTGCAACCAAAAATTTAATGCCCACTGGGTCCCTTGTAACGCGGCGTAAGACCGCTCCTGCCTCGGCGAAGCGAAGAGAACCTTCTTTTCGTGGGGGGGAAAATGAGTGTCGATATTACGAGCCTCGTAAGCTATCTGTAGGGCGAGCGGGCTCTCGTAGTTGTAGAGGTACACTCCGATTTCTTTTTTCAGTTTTACCATAAGCAGCTGCAAATAATCTAGTATTCCCCCTTTTGAAAGATACTTCTGCTGGAACCGGCGGGCGTTCCGAGCTATAGTCTCGCACTCCGAGTCGTGCTCCTTGCACCACTTAATTTTTTCCTGGAGATCCGATAAATCGCCGGCGACCGGAATGTAATGCACGTTCGGCCGCAGCAGCGCCGAGAACCACATCTTGTAGGGCGAAGCCACCTTCAAAATTACCGACCCCATCCCTAATTCCAGAGAAAGTCTGAAGGCCGACACGTGGCCGTCTATGTTGATAATATATTTATATCCGCTCTGCTGCGAGGCGCCGAGGGGCGCCGCCAAACCAAAATTAAATGAACGCGGATCCAAGCTGACTAAATAAGGATTTCCTTTAACCTTACGAGGCCTCAAATTCCATTTGGTAATACCGGCGTCTAGAAAAGGCAGCCCGTCCCCGTCTTTTTCCCCCCGCGCCGAAATCGCCGCGACTTTCAGCCTGGCGTTAGTTTCGACGGTGATTCCGCACCCGGTGGAGGAGCCCCTGAAGACCGCGACCGGTTTCTTGTCGGCCCAGTTCGCGTCAAAAGAGAAGTTGTAGTCCTTGCAGTCCCTGGGAAAAAACTTATTTTCGGCGCTCGACACCCGGCTCCAGTCGTCCGGAGTGGGGACGGGGACGTCGGCAAAGGAGTCGGTGGTGGTGTTCGAAAGTAAGGGCGAATAGCGGGCGTACTTGTGGGACAGGAGGGGCAGGTCGGCGCTGTCGTACAAGTGGTCGTACGGTTCCGTTAAGTCGCGCTTCAACAAAGGAAAATCTCGCCTATTGACGAACACCTCTATATCCGGCACCGTCCTTTCCCGGCAGAGGGTGCGGAACATGTCTTTGACCTGCGACACCCCCGTGTCCCCTTCGTTAATAGGAAACTCGCTGCGCACCAGACAGTTGTTGCCGTACCACGTGCTGGGAAACTGGTTGATCCGACCCGCGTTGAAAGAGCGGCCTTCGGCCCGAGCGACGGCCTGAAAAAAATCATTCAAACTGCTATACTTTCTCGGGTCCACCTTGATGCGGTCCCCCCACTCGTTGACGAAATTAACTTTGCTGAAGGGCAGGAACGCCCTGAGCTGGTTGCCCTGTATTTTTACGAAAATCCCCTTCTTGAATTTGTCGAATATATAAGCAAAAGTGTGACCCACGGAGGTGGCCGGGATTTGGTCGTAACCCTCCCAGGTAATTTGGGGCGCCAATAGTTTCTCTTTGCTTTCGAAGCGGTTGCCGGCCAGGTCGATCCGGGGGACGCATATCTCCCCGTTGGTGGCGTCTCGGTAGGCCTCGAACTGCTCGACGTCGCCCGCGTGGAAGACGGTCTGGGTGAAATTGCGGTAGCGGGGATTACTGTTTTGGTATACTTTCTTCGAGGCCACGCATTCCTCCGCCGAGGAATAATATTCGGCTTTGCTTTGAAATTGCTCTGTGGTGGTCATTTTAATTGTACCTATCTTTTTAGTTTTAAATATTCGATTTCATTTTTACCCGCGAAGAAAATAAAAAAATCTTTAAGTAAATAAATGTCGTCAATTTTTAGACAGCACAGGAATCGTCCCGTGCACATTCACGATAATGAACTACAGTTTATTTGCGAGGTGCTCGAAGCTAAAGGGGTGCCCACCGGCCCGAGCGGCGGCGGCACTGGGACCACCGGACCTAGCGGGCCAACCGGACCTAGCGGGCCCACCGGGCCCGCTGGTTCGGCGGTTAACAGTGGGGCCACCGGGCCCGAGGGGAGGACCGGCGTGACCGGGCCGACGGGGGCCCAAGGTTTCTCCACTAACACCGGAGCGACGGGGCCCACCGGCCCCGACCAAACCGGCCCCACCGGCCCGTCGGGTTTCTCCACCAACAC
>SDBS01006164.1_pt1 | contig 11667 bp, 18 predicted proteins | sample 2277091 | NCBI WGS metagenome assembly SDBS01 (sample SAMN10404972, study PRJNA504765) | marine sediment metagenome | isolation source: marine sediment core GS10_PC15, 163 cmbsf | place: Arctic Ocean: Southern Knipovich Ridge | collected 2010 | reverse complement strand
TAAAGTTTTAATTCTCTATACTTCTAATTCTTGGTTTATCCATTCTTAGACCAAATAACTAAGACACACACACATCAAATTGAGAGTTTAATTTACAATTTTCTTTTGTTAATAATAAAATATGTTTGGTTATAAACCCTAAAAAACATTTTATTTTTATTGGTTAATTTTTTTCTTAAGTCTTAATATTCCTAAGTTTCCGAATTTTTTAAAACTTTCTAAGAACTTTTTTACAAAAAAGTATATCATTATGGAATACACATTAAGAAAAAACTTAAGTTAAACCAAGATTAAGTTAAGAAAAAGCTTAATCTTAAACATGGAAAAATCAGAGATTCAGCAGCCTTATTAAGTTTTTCATTAACATGGCGAGTAAACTTGAAAAAATACTGAATCTATTGATAAAAGAAAATAAACCGTTAACCACTAGCGAAATTGCGTTAAAAGAAACATTAGAAATAGGAAAAGTTAGGGTTTATCTTAATACATTATACAATGATAAAAGAGTTATTAGAGTTAATGATAAGAAACCATATAAATACAGAGCTAATACATCAAAAGCATTGTTAAAAGGATTGTATGAATTTTTGTCAAATGAAGAGAAGTGTGAGTTAAGAAATATCAATCAATCTGATATTAATTTAATAAAAACAATAAAAGAAGGTCTGGATTAATGGATTTATTAGAAAGAGCATTGAAAAAACTTGAAGTTAAAAAAGAGCCTCTACTAGACGAAAAAGAAGATTTACCAACAAAAAGCACAGAAGAAAATTTGGACAAGCTTAAAACACCTTTAAAATCGAAAAAAACCTATGCATCCGATAATATTAATCTATATACTCCTCATGGAACAGATATAATGACATCTTATAAGTTAATATCAGGAAAAAGCATTCGAAAATATAAAGGAAAAGGCACAAATAAGGCTTTATTAGAAGGTTTAATTGAAGTAAGTAATGAATTGTTAAAAACACTAAAAGGAAGTGAGAAATAATGAAAATCTTTAATATAATAGAAACCGAAGAAGAACAGAAATCTTATACATTGGAGATTAAGAGAGAAGGGGAAGTATCTGAAATAATTAATACTGATGAAGAAGTTGAGGAGGTCATAGAGGAGGAATCTGAAGAATACGATTGGACTAAAAATGCTTTCAAAATCTTGGAAAGGAAATCAGGAGGCTCTCAAATAGATAGAGAGGAAGAACTAAGGGATTTTGGTAATATATTGAAAACTATACAAGAACGTATTGAGAAAAAAGAAAGGTATCTAGTAGAGGTTGGTGTTATATATTAGAAGGATTTAATTTGATTACTAAAGACCGTTTTGAACAATGTCAGAAAATAATTAATGAATGTAGAAAGAAAGGTTATTTGCCAATTGATTTTGTTTTAGCAGACCAAACGAGAAAATTTTATCTTGTTGATGATTTAGAAGTAGAAACTGAAGCTCCACACGACTATTTAGAACGGAGATTGAAAGAGCTTAAGGATACTATAATAGGAGATAAAAAGGACATATCATTCTGGGAAGGTAGTGAATATTATCTACAAATGGTTGTTGAGAAAATAGATTTATTACAAGTATTTGGAAATGTTTGTAGTGTTTTTCATATACCAATAGCAAACATGAAAGGATGGAGTGATATTTTATCCCGTTATGAGTTAGCCACAAGATTCAAGAAAGGAGAGGAATTAGGAATGAAACCCGTATTGCTCTATTATGCTGACCACGACCCAGCTGGTATATTCATAGCAGATACAGTAAAAAAGAATTTAGAAGATATTTCACTAGCAACCAAATGGAATACAGATAATCTTATAGTTGATAGAATAGGGTTAACTTATGAGTTCATTGAACAGCATGGACTTACGTGGATAGATAATCTAACAACGGGCAGTGGAAGACAAGCCGATAGACCAAATAAGTCTGGTAATGTATTACCGTATGTGAGAGACTATATTGAACATTTTGGTCGTAGAAAATGTGAAGCAAATGCAATATTAACTCATTCTCAAGAAGCTGTGACTGATTGTTATAATAAAATTTTGAAATATATTCATAAAGAAAGACTTGAAAACCATAAGGAAAGGTTGTTAGAAATAAGTGAAGAACTTATGGAAATTCAAACTAATGTAGATTTCGATGGTATTTTAGAAGATTTAATTGAATCAATAAAAGAAGAAAAAAATGATTAAAATGATGATTTTAATGAAGAAGATTTTTATTAAAAGGGAAGAAGTGAAAAAAAATGAAAGACGAGAAATTAAAAAATATATCAATTACATTAGATAAAAAACTATTAGAAACCCTTCAAGATGAGGGGTACAATATGAGCCGAGTAGTTCGAAAGTTATTAAGTGAGAAATTCGATGAGTACGGCAATAAAAGAAAAGTGAAGGCAAAAAAAAGCAAAAATACCATTGAGATTACGTTTTCAGAGGAGAACCTTAAACAACTAGAAAAGATAAAAGGTAAGCGAACATGGAAAGAGCTGATATTGAATCTTTCACTGATAAGTGTAAACGGGAAAAAAATTAAATAAAAAAGTAGCTAACTTCTTTTAACATAGACCCTTGTATTAAACCTTTCCACTAATCCATTTCTTCTCAGTATTCCAATAATCTTACCGAACTTCCTAATAAGATTCTTTGACGGCTCACCACGAGAGCCACATTTACCGTAAACCAACGCCAAACCACGAGGACTAATATAAGTGTTTGATTTTATATAATCTTTAACAAATTCCGTTAATGCGTTAAATTCTTCAATCTCCATGATTTTAAGTAAAATAATGACTGTTCTCTTCCTTTTTGTTTATACAACTCGCAAGATGTTGGTCATGTACTTTATTCATTGAATCAACAAGCATAGATATATTGCTTCTCAATCCCTTATTCTTAAGTTCTAATGAATCTTCTAAAAAACCTTTCAAATCTAAAATCGTGCTACAAATATGAATCTCTAACAATTTCTCTTTTTCCATTTTACCCATACAACCTTTTACGTAATTTTTTTATTTTGGAAAGCTCGGTCTCTTTCTTTTTTTTGGCACACATTGTCGATTCATTCATAGTGTAATCAAATTTAAAGATTTCAACCGTTTCATTAAAGTTAACACTACTTTTAGACAGTAATTTCTTTAGTTTGGCATTCGCTATATTGCACATGTGTTTTTTTGCAGAAGTCATTAGTACATTGTATCCAAATGGGATTTGAATTTCTGTCGTAATCGTGGTAGCAAAGTTTCGCTTTCCTTCTCACTCTGTTTATTCATTTGGCGTATTCGGGTATTTTTATCAAGATATTTATCTTTTATCTCTTTTTGCGACAATCCCATAGCTCTATCCCTCTCAATAAGCTGTCTTCCATGCTCATAAGCATCTCTCATCTGTGTTTTTTCACTTTTAGCCTCAACCTTCAAATCTTGGAGTCTCTGCCTTTCTTTCTTGTCCTCAATAAATAGTTTCTGAGATTTAAATTTTTCATTATTAGCCTCAACCACTTTTAATTTTCTTAGTTCCTCATTATCTCTGGTTTCCTCTTCGTCTAAGCGTCTTGCCCTTTTCTCAAGCCTCTTTAATTCTCGTTCTCGGTTTTCCTTTCTCCTATCCATTCTTTCTTTTAATTTTTCACTCATATTTGTTACCTCTTTTTTTTATTTTTATTTTAAATTTACTCTTGGTCTATGAGCCAATTTAAATGCTCCAGACCAAACCTCGACAATTCGTATTCAAACGGTTTTACATAGGGTCGATGTTTACGCTTTACTAAGCGTTGTTTTCGATAACGCCTAATACTTGAATCTACTATATTAATACTAATCTCTGGGTCGTTATGGCTCAAATATGATACCAAATCGGTTATTCGAGTCCTTAAGTTTTCTTCGTTCATATCAGATATGGTCGTTAACAACTGTGATTGCCTATTATATTTCTCCATTCCTCTATTCCTCTAATTCTTTAGACTTTTTAATGGGTTGTATCTTGGTGTCGGTTTTAGTGTCGGTTTTGGTCTATGAAGAGCTTCATGGATTACCTTGAATCCTTCTTTAACTAAATCCATGCTTTTCTCAACCAATTTTTTTTTAGTTTCTGCTAATTCCTGCTCTGGATTTGGCTGAGATAAGATTTTCTCTGTCATTTCCAGCATAACATTATCTATACGTGCTTGTACTCCCCCTACATTGAATTTTTCTAACCTAAAATCCTCTAAAGAATCTATAGCATCGCTTTTGATTAACTTTCTTAATAATTTTAGAAACAACTCAAACACATTTACTCCTTTTTGCGTCTGTAAATATTGAATCAACACCTTTATTTGCTCAATACCCTCTTTTTGATTGAATCCCATCTCAGAAAACCACTTTTCCACAGTAATTTCCTCTGAGATTCGCCTATCATCAAACTTTATTTTTTTTTTACTATTGTTTTTGGTCTCGGATTTATTAAAATCAACAACTTCTGCCCTGCTTACTATTCTTGGAGTTGCAATGTTAAAGCGATTAAGAAGTTCTATAACTTCTTTTATATCAATATTAAAATCTTTTGCGATTTTTACAATCGCTTTCCCCTTATCCTTAGCCTCTAAATAATAGCCTACTATTGTTCTTAGGCTAACTGACTTATCATTATCTTTAATATCTTCTTTTTTTATTGTCATAATCGTATTGTACGTTCTCGAAAAAAAATTTGGTTAATTTAATCTTTAGTACAAAGTTTTGTACAACTTACCCGTTTTCTTTTGAACTGCTCTATAGTAAGTCCCTAAAGACTTCATTGCCTCCCCTCCTCCTCCTCCCTTAGGTTTAGGGATACAAAATCCACCATCTATAGCCTGTTGTACAGCTCGTTTCTGAATTGCTAATGTGACCTTTTCTGGATTCGGCTCTAAAGTTCGTGTTATTGAGGCTACGCGATTCCACATTAACATTTCTGAGGGGTCACATTTAGTTTTTTTTACCATTTGTTTATTTACCTCTTTTATTTTCTTTAAGTTAACATAAAGGCTATAATAAGCCTTTTACAGTTGATATTATATTAGGATATTCATCTATTTAAATTTGTTGTTGACTCTCTTTATGTTAACAATTTCAATTGACTATTGCCTATTGCCCTTTAACCAAGATGTTATCTCATTTACATCGGCAGTTTCCGATAACCTTCTCAACAAATAACATAAAAGTAAAAAACTTCAAAAATCCAATTATTGGAGTCCTTTTTTACTCTTCGAATTCGAGGGCTTAATATTATTTTTGACAATGTCAAATTTTACATTTTTATTTTATTGTTAATTGTCAAATCGTATCAAATCGTAGTAAATAACTTTTTTTTACATTTTCATTATCTTCTTTCTTATTTCTGCTCACTTTTTATTTCATTTCTGAGCATTTTTTTTTATTTTGTTAACTTTCTTAAAGAATTTTAACATTAATTTTTACATTTGTAAAGAAGGCTAATTCTTCACACCGATATAAACAATCACTATGTATTTATACATGAATTATTGATTTTTTAAGAAAAACTTTCAGCATTTATATCAAAATTAGTTGATTTGTTCAAAAACATTTATATGTTTACAATCCATATTATAAGTATTGATATTGCCATAATATCGTCTCTAAGGATGCTCGGATAAGCTAAGCCCTCACATTTTTAATATTCTTGGTCGGATATTATCCTTTGTTTTTTGCTTAGCCAAAATGGGCATTCTACTTCTTTCCTTTTCCTTATACTCTATGGTTATTGTTTATTTTTTTTAATTTTGAACTAAATGACTCAAATTTATATGTTAACTTTATAAATCGTCACCTTTATATGTTTCATTGGTGTTGTTAATAATATCCGACCGTAGATAAATAAAATGTGAAATAGCACGATTTCGAAAACCTATATTAAAACCCCTGAAACCATCGTTATTAAGGTCTTAGAGCAAAATTTAAACAATAAAAAATTATGTAAAAAATGCTCTAATGAGATTCACATAAAAACAGCTAAAGATATTTGTTTTATTTGTTATCGAAATACGTCAGAATATAAAGATAATGAAGTAGTAATTGAGAAACCAAAAAAGATTAAACCTTACAAAAAACATCGTTTTATCGAGAGAATACCCATAGATAATGAAACAAATCAAAAACTCTTATTACGACTGCATTCGACATCATTCGACACCTCAATAGATTTAAAAGGGAAAGATTTCTATGTTCGATTTTATCCAAGAATAGATTATAGAAATTTAATCTTAGTGTATTTTGATTCCTATAAAATAAATGTTTATACATTCATAGAAAGGTTATTCAATAAGTTAGAAATTCTTGGTACACCTAAGAAATTAATCAAATCGTTTTGCTCGGCAATTAAAAAGGAAATTAAGATTTCATTACAGGACTACCTACCTCAAAAAAAGAGACTTAGGTTAGGCACAAAAAATGATACCCACCTTTATAAAGCAAAAACGAAAAATCACATCACTATGCACACTAAAAAAACACAACAGAAAGAGGGTAATGATTCAGTATTATTATTTTTGGAAAATATGGTTAAAGGGTTAAAAAATTGTAAAATTATCGATAAAAAATCAATTAAGAATTTATACAATATAGGAAAAATTAGGAAGGGTAATGAAATAAGATTGCATCAATATAGAAGTGTCTTTAGTATTAACGAATGGAGAAATCTTAATGGTAGTACAAGACATAAAAATCTAACTGTTTGGTCGCCAAATGCTCAAACGATAATGCTCTCAATAGGGAGTAAGGAAGATAAAGAACTTAGTAATCTTCAGTTATTAACTAAGGGTTTTGAACAAATAGCAGAGAGATTTAATGCTCTTGAATCTCTAATAATAGCTGGGTTATTAAAGAAGAAGGGAGCAAATGTAGAGTTTGGAATAGATGTATTAAATTCAGAACAGGAAATAAGAGAAATTGGGTTTGAATTCTTACCTAAAACATATAACATATATCAAATGAAGTTTTGGTTTGATAATTCAAGAAAGGATGGTAAAATAGAATTAGATATAAGTTTGAATTATGATTTGAATAATTTAATAAATTGTTTTAAGCTCATAGAAGAATTAAAGATATATAATAACCTATATGAGAAAGGAATAATACCAATAGAGCCTTTTAGCCTCGAAAACATAAATGCAGAAAAAGGATTCTCGTATGAGACTAAAAGATGTTATAAAAATCGAGATTTCGAAGATTTAGTTAATATTCAAGCTGTACAATATATTAACCGAATTGTCAAGAATATTTAACGATTGGCGACCTTAGAAGTCGCTTAGGAAATTTCCACACCAAGTTTAAATATATGTAATAATTCAATTCGTATTTAATGACAATAGAGAAAAAAGACTCGGAACATATTTACCGAAAATATAAATTATAGATGGTTTACAACGCAAAGAGTTAGATGAATATTTTTTAGATTATGAAAATTCAATAATAGTTAAATAGTTTTTAAAAAAAGGATAGTTTACATTAAGGATTTGTGATAAATTTGTCTAAAGAACCTTCAATTTTTTTAAGATTTTTGGATTTAATTATTTCCTTCGTAAAGTTAGCTAAGGTATTTTTAATACTTTTATAATTAATTATATAAATATTCTCATCTTCATCATTATTTTTAGCATATTTTAATTTCACAAACATCTCTAGTGCTTTTTTCACCCACTTAGTTTTTGGAAGTCTTGGTTGTCTATTATCATCTTCAACATAATCAGTAAATTGAGTCCTTAGTTTATTAACTAAATCTTGGATATTTACTTCTATAGTCATAATCTTAATTCCTCCAGATTCTATAAAAGCATCTTCATCAGGATATTGGGAAAATATTTTATTCCATAAAATCTCCATAAGGTATGTTAATTCTGGTTCATCATCGCAAAATTTTATATTGCTCAAAGGTATTACTTTATCTAATGGAACTCGTACAATTTTTCGAAATCGTTCATCTAAAACCTTATCATATAGCGTTCCATAAAATTTTTCCAAAGCTATTATTGTTTTTATCTCGTGAACTCTTGAAAATGTATACCTGCAAAATTTTTATTAAAACTTAAACTCTTGTCAGAAATTCTTTTTATTATATAATCAGAAACATCAACTTTTATTTTATAATGAGTTAAAAGAACAATATCAGAAGTATTAATATGTTCATTCGGTGTTTTCCATCCTTTAAGGTTATCATCATATTTTATTAATTGATTGAAATTATCTTCCCAATAATTTTTATTTTTGGGAAAAGATTTTTTGACCTCACCAACAATACCGTAGTTCTCATCTAATTGTACAATTAAATCAGGATAAATATCATCATTAATATTTATCCGATTCTCTTCTGAAGGACTCATTTGTCGAGCGATAAAATTATAAGAATTAGGTCTTAATTCATTAGTATTATCATCCCATCTTAATACATGTGAGAAACAGATAATCGCTTCTATAGTTTGCTTATAATTATCAATCTTTTCTAGAGTTTTATTAATTTGTTCTCTAATTCTTTTTTCTAACATTTTACACTGAGTAGTTTTTTATTAAACCTTCTCTAAGTCCAATGAATATATGATGGCTTAACTTTTCTAAAGATGCATATGAAGAACGCATTTGCGGAATAATTGTTATTTCATTATTAGATAAAATCCAAATATCATAAGAAGAACCATCTTTAAAATCTACATAAGAACAATTTAAATAAGGATTAGAATGAGATACTGATAAAGAAGAAAACGGAATTTTTTGTAGAACTTCTATTAATCTTTTGTTTTGACTAATATCTTTAAATAAATCAAAATTATACTCAATAACAATTGGTTTGGGTTTAAATTTTTCCTCTTTTATTCGTTGTCGATTGCTTAATAGATTTAAGTCCTCTATTGCTTTTTTAATTAGATAATTTACAATAATACTATAAAAAAAAGCATATTTTCCATCACATTTAATTACTCCATTTCTTGAAATTTGACAAGTAATATTCAAAAAATCTTTAAATCGGTCTGAAATTGTACTTTCTCCGCTAGCAAAAGTGAAATCTATACTTTTTATCCATTCATCATTTTCTTCCACCTTCTGAAACATTTCTTTAAATGATATATCTGTCCATTTTCTCCCCGATTCATAAGGTTTATTAGCTTCCTTATTTGTAATCCTACTTTGAGTAGATAACACTTTTACTCGAATATTAATCTCTTCGATTTCCTTTTCTAGATTGTGAAAAATTGCTTCCATATTTTTAGAATCAATATAATTTTTTACGATTTTAGGGTAATGTTTATTAAAAAAACTTAAGATGTCTTTATGAAAATGGGTGTATTTTTCGTGGGTAATTAATATATAAATATCTGGATTTGGATGTTTAAAAATTATAAATCTACTTTTTCTTTTCTTTTTTGTACCTCTAATTTTTTTGCTGAGACTAAATGAATAAATACCTTCCCCTAAATCTTTTTTATCATAAGTGAAATTTCTAATGTCTCTAGATTCTAACACATCGAGAAGATTATTTTTTGAAGATAACACAAGTGTTCTGATTTCGTATCCTAATCTTATTAAAATGGAATCGACTGCCTTAATTAATGATTCCAAATTATCTTTTGGAGTAATATAAAGCCAAACAAGAGGATTTTCTTTAGTTTTTTTCAAAACCATTTTGTTTCTACCTTCAATATTAGTTATTTAATTATTATATAAATAATTATTTTTCCAATATTTTTTCAAACTAATTAAGCTCATTAATTCTATAGTTATTTAATTAACAAGGACTTAATTAAATAATTGAATTAATATAAAAAAAGATTTTGTTGGTAAAAAATATAAAAAGTAGTAGAAAAAAACAGGATTTCAGATTTCAAGCTCTATCCTATCCGATTTCTCTTGTGTGTTTAGTTTTACATTTTGGACAGATAATCTCAGTTTCCCCTACTTTAAATAATAACATATTTCCCTTGTACTCTCCATCCTTGACGAAACAGTTATAACATAAAAGACCATATTCCCTACCTTCACTTTTGCTAATATGAACTATAATATTCACCTCTTTCTAAATAAACTTAACAAAACGAGCTTTATAAATATTTTTGCCTTTAAATTAAAAAAAGTAGTATAAAAAAGGTTTTAAGGGTTTATTTTCTCTTAATAATTTCTTTCCATAATGATGGGATATCCCATTTTGCTATTTCTTTCTTAAAGTTATCCATAGAAGTTGTTAAATCATCTATTTTCTTTTTAGAGTCAATTTTATCTCTTAACAGTATTTTAATTTGTTCTTCTAATTTTACATTCTCTTCTTTTAGCTTCAGAATATCTTTAGTATGTTTCTTAGTATCCTTATGAGTATTATCGTAAACAACACAATCAATACAAATAAAGGTTTCCATCTTTTTCCATTCAGTATAATAAAAATCCAAGTCTTTAATATGTCGTGAATAGATTTGGTCGGTATAGGGAGCTTCTCTTCCTTCCCAATGGGTTAAGATTCTATCATCATCTAATAGCTTCCTATTCTTAGAAAGCTGAGAGTTATAATATTTTCTTAATCCATGAGTTTTAATATTCCCATCTATTCCCAGAGCTTTTATAATTTCTTTTAATCTTCTCAGATAATCAGATTTATTAATTCTCGTGTTTTTTCTTGTTAAAAATAGTGTTTTTAAGTCTAATTTGGTTAAGTCATTTATAGCGTTAACAGATTGTATCAATTCGGCTAATTCTTTAGTAAAAATCAAGAAATTGATAACTACATTCTCTTTTTGAGTTTTGAAATTCCTAATAAAATAATGTTCTTGATATTTCTCAATTACATATTTTCCATTAGTCATTTCTACTATAACATCATTTATCCTTAACCCAGTTTGCGATTCAAACTTACAGATTAACCTATAATTGGCAGATTCTAATTTAGATTGAATCTTTTTTATAATATCTCTTGTTAGGGTTATCTCATTGATGTTAGCCCCCTGCTTTACACTTTTAAGGTTGTAAGTTATAGGAACTCCACGATTAGAATAAAAACTCTTAATTTTTGCTTGGATATTATTTCTAATGGTTACATTACTCGGTCTTTTTGCAGTATAGGTAGATTTTTGGTTTTTTAATATACACCTAAAACCTAATTCATAAAGCTCTTTAGAGATTTCTTTCTTATAGGTTAATAAAAATTGTAGATAATTCTTTACTCTTAGGTTTCTTGTATCTAAATCTTCCTTTAATAGCTCAGAAGGATTATTTACTTTATTATAATTACAATATTGCTGTAATCCATTCAAATAAGCTGGAAGAGTGAAATTCTCGGCTTTTTTACCCTCATCAGTATACTTATCAATTTTATCCCTAATCCAAGCTAAAACATTCTTATCTACAAGAATAGGAAATTTCTTGTTCCAATTCTCAACTTTTTTACTCCCAAATATCTTAATAAGGTTAAATTCCTTATCTTTATTGATGTCAATCATATTTTTTAATATCAACTCCCAAAGTTTTATTAATTATAATATGGTTGACATTATATTTATAAATTGTTAAAAAAAGGGGTATAACCAAATAAATATTAAAATTTTAAATCGTTATACTAATAATATACTAAGAAAAACTGAATTGAACTTTTTTTTACTCCATAATCAACTATAAGTCATTGCAGACGTTGCCTAGCCTGGTAAGGCGCTGGC
>SDBS01006163.1_pt1 | contig 11668 bp, 8 predicted proteins | sample 2277091 | NCBI WGS metagenome assembly SDBS01 (sample SAMN10404972, study PRJNA504765) | marine sediment metagenome | isolation source: marine sediment core GS10_PC15, 163 cmbsf | place: Arctic Ocean: Southern Knipovich Ridge | collected 2010 | reverse complement strand
GTTGACGAATATCAAGATACTAACTACATCCAAGACGAGATTATTCATAAAATCGTATTACAAAATCCAGAACGGAACATTATGGCGGTAGGAGATGATGCCCAGAGTATATATGCGTTTCGAGGGGCTAATTTTCAGAATATTTTAAATTTCGAAAAGAATTATAAAAAATGCAAAAGATACACGATTACTTACAATTATAGGAGCGCCCCTCAAATTTTAGAGTTAGCGAATGACTGCATCGAACACAACGAAAATCAATTTAAAAAATCCATGAGAGCTACGAGACCGAGTGGTGTCAAGCCGTTTCAAGTAAATTTAGGAGACGATAAAGACCAAGCGCGATTTATCGCAAACCAGATTTTAAAATTGCGCCAAGATGGATATAGTTTGGACGAAATGGCTATTCTCGTGCGAGCAGGGTTCCATACTTTAAGAATAGAACTTGAATTGAAAGCTAAAAATATTCCCTACGAAGTTCGCGCAGGAGTAGCATTTTTTGAAAAGGCTCACATAAAAGATGTGATTGCCCATTTACGCGTAATTGAAAATCCTTACGACGAAATCTCGTGGTCTCGAATATTTAGCATTATATCAGGAATTGGAACCATTTCAGGATCAAAGATTTTTGAAGCAATATCAAAAACGGACGATCCGATCGTTAACGCTTCGAGTGCTTCGTTTATTGCTAAGCAGCTTAAAGGCGCAAGAATCCCAAAAGACGGAGTCAAAAACTTGCTTTCTCACACCAAACATTTAATTGGCTTTACAGTTGACGACGCTCCAACCGAAGTAATCAAAAAGTTAATAGGGGCGCTCGAAGATCACATTAAGGCCAAATACGAAAATTGGCAAGACAGAATAGAAGATTTACACCAAATGGCAGTTTACGCTCAAAACTATCCTTCCACTCAGAAATTTTTGGAGAACTTAAGTTTGAACGCTTCAGCATTAGAGTCTAAAACATTTTCAATGGGCTCTCCGAACGAAGAAGAAAAACCGGTCGTGTTATCTACTATTCATCTGGCTAAAGGATTGGAGTGGCAGGTGGTGTTCATTCCGATGCTGTGCGAAGATTTTTTTCCTTCCAGTCGGGTTGTTGGAGACCCGGACGCTTACGAAGAGGAAAGAAGGGTATTTTACGTGGCAGCAACCAGAACGAAGGACGAGTTGTATCTTGTTTCGCCTGCAGTCATAGAATCCTACCGGGGTCCCCAGACAGTGCGTTTATCTCAGTTTGTCGAAGAATTGAAGCCTAAAGTCTATAAAAGATCCTCGGTTCGCTATAAACCTACTCCGATTGACAAGAAAATTACAAAAAATAGCAAGAAATCGTTATTTACAACGGCAGACAAATTAAGTAAGTAATAACAAAAATTCTGTTGTATTAAAAGTAAAAACTGGTTCTTCTTCCTAGCATTTCTTTCACAACTCGTTTGTTTGCCTGAAAAGGATTTGCAACCTTCTTATTAGGAAATTTTAAAGGAGTTGTAATGGTTTGTTCTCGTTCTATTAATAAGTTGAATGCTTTATACAAGAGAAACTCAAGGTTGATTACGTCTTCGTTGTTATAGGCTAATAGAGTTTCGAGATATTCTTTTTTCTTGGTTTTTTTAAATTTTTCCCACAAAAGTACTGCTGTATAGCCATCCATGTCTTCAAGAACTCCTCGCGAGATTCCGAACAGTTTTTCAATTCTTTTCAATCCACCGGTAATCTTTAATCTTCTTAGTAAAAAACACACATCAAAATGAACCTGTTTAAAGTCAATTCCCATTTCGTGTTTAATAAAAGGAATGTCAAAAGATTTACCGAAAAAAGTTGTTATTGCCGGAAACTTTGAAATAAACGCTGGAAATTCTTTTAAGTTATCACCTCGGATGAAATCGTGAACTTCCGTACCGTCGTAAACGGCTACAGTCGTTATATGGCTATCGTAAGGGCTTAAACCCGTTGTCTCAATATCAAGGTAAGCAATATGGTCTATAAATTTCGGGATCATTTTCCAATGTTGTACTTTGGGAATAAGCGTTGTTAATTGGGAAATATCGAGAACTTTTAGGGCTTCTATCGCTGAATTGACGCCGTTCCATAGGGCGAGCCATTTTAGTTTTGGAAATAAATCAGGACGCTCTTTTTTTATCACGTCGTTCCAACAACGTATCCCTAAATTTCTGAGTTTTACTTCAGTTTCGACACCAATACCTTTAACAAACGTGAACGAGTTGAATAGTGGATTGTTATCTTCAGAGGATATTTCTTTGATTTTTTTCATGGATTTTTTCACTTTAAAGCTGTTTGATCAAGATACAGGTCTACTCTGTCCCAAGTATACAGGAAAAAACACTTGATTGAAAAAATTAACGATTTCTGGAACCCTAATTCTAATACACAATAAACTCTCTAAATTGTTTGAGATGGGGGCTAAAATAAGCTCTTCGTTGTCTTTCACCACCGCAATAACATCACCTGAATAAGCTAATTGCCTTATTTGAATATTTCCTAACGCAATCATATTAGATATTATTTCACCGTAGACGCTCATGTCCCAATGAGATGTTAATACGAAATTTACTTCTTTTTCCTTGTACGCATACTCAGAAACGTAGCTAAGAAATTCAGGTAAAATTAGAGGTAAAATTATATGAATTAAAGTCTTGGTTTTGGATATATTATTAATGACTAATTGTCTTAGCCCTTCTAATCCACAATTATTAACCAATTTATAATCTTTTAGTTTTTATAATAAATTTTTATTTTCCTCTATTTTTTTTATAGCATTATCATAATCATCTTAGGGTATCAGATCGATTTTGTTGTAATCGACATTGGGGTGAGATTGAAATCTGATCTCCAATTATCATGAAAGAGACCCTCCTTTCTTCCAACCATTTTTTACTAGGTAATTGATCAACGTAATCCCTGAATCTATCATTTGAGAGGATGAAACAAAACTCACATTTCATTGCGAAATTAAGTATCATTTCATCTGCAACAGACGGTGCTTCTAAAATAACCCGTTTCTTTAGGAGTGCTTTATAATCAATTTGCTTATCAATACTATACTTCAAAGTTGGATCGCAGATGCAGTATATATTTTCTCTCTTGAATCCTATATAATCGATGAGATATTCTATTAAACCAAGTAGATCTCCCAGTGAAGGCTTCTCGTTCAAATTAATTCGATGAAATGCGACATTGCTTCCATCAATGTAGATTTGTAAATTTTTTATTTCTGGAAAATCAATAAAACAGCTTTCTAAACACATCTTTTTTCAATTTTTTGGTTTTTTTTTAACTATAATATAATAAAGAAACATAAATATTTATGTCCGTAATTCCCGAACGTGTCCACCTATCGCAAACTTTATATTTAAAATTGGAGATAATAATATTATGACCTTGAAAGAATTGGTTCATCCCAATATTTGGACCAAGGGGCATAAAGAAGATATCATTTTGTATGCTTTAAGCGTTAATGGTCCCCTCACGCCTACAGATTTCATTAGAGAAGGAGATGTAAGAGGGAAATTTACTAAAACAACATTTTACAAATATTTCAGCAACTTACTCTTAAAAAAATATGTTATTACTGAAGAAGATGAAAAAAATCGGAAGCGAGTCAATTATTTAATAACAAATTTAGGGGAGATCTATTTAGCTAAAAGGTTAATAGATTATGGATTGGACTACGGGACACTGATGGATATTGAAATGAGAAAAAGTAAAAATTTAACCAATCAAATGAAGTTGTTTTTTCAAGAACTCAAGATTACTGACGATCAATTAAAATTGGAATGTATTACTTTAGCATCAATACTTAGTTATGAAAAAGTACATAATTTTTTAAAAGATGAGAGCAAATACTATAAAATTATATTATTTTTAGCTCAAAATCATCCCAAATTTTATCCGAAACTCACAATATCTGCGGAATCTTTTATAACTCAATATAATACCTTATCAGAAAACGTGATTTCCATACATGAAATTAGATTATTTATCGAGAAATTAATTGAAAAAAATGAATATGGAATAGAATTTCATAGGATAAAATCTCCGTGCGAGTTATACTTTGCTGCAGATTCAGAATATGGTAAAATATTCAAATTAATTGTTGACTCTCATCTGAAAAGATTCATTCATAGATCAAATTTAGGGATTGATGAATTTAATCAAGAGGGTTTAAAAAAAAGCTATCGAGATATTATCTTCACCTTAATAGAGAAATATAAACTTTTTGAAGCCGAACTTAAAGCTGGTTTATTTCAACTAATCAATGAATATAGGATTAAAATCCGAGATAACCTCGTTACGAAAACTGAGATTGTTCTTGAGTATGCAAGAACTTCGGAATTACCGGAATTACCATTAGAAGAAAAAAGCAGATCAATGCAAGAAGAATCATTAAAATTAGTAAAAAGAATTCCTTTTGATAAATTGATTTCATCTAAAACAATTAAAAAAGATTGGACGTATGATTCCATAAAGGATCTACAATATTTTTCAAAAATTTGGGAACTATACAATGACCACAGAAATGATGAAGCATTAATACATATAAATAAGGTTTTAGAATTAGAGGAAATTCCAGAGCTTTATTTCTGGAAAGCAGATATATTAAGATATTCCAATCCTAAAGAAGCCCTTCAAACAATAGAAAAAGGAATCGAAATTAATCCAATGCCACGTGGTTATAATTTTTATTTGCTCAAAGCATTGGTCTTAGATTATATAAAAAAATATGAAGATGCCTTAAAAGCTATAAATTCAGGTTTAAAATTTGATGACGATGTAAGCTTATATGAACTGAAAGCAAAAATGTTTATCAAATTAGGAAGAATAGATGATTGTATCGATTTATCTGATAAATTTAAGTTTTTGTCATCAAAATATATAAATGATATTATTTCTATAGAAGCAGAAAAGCGATTAACAACTCCATCGAGAGCTACTCGTTTGATCAACATAGTCTTGAAAAGAGATCCAAATCATCTAAATTCACTTGCAGTAAAAACTCATATGTTAATCGGTGAGCAGAAATTCGACGAAGCTTCTAAGATTATAGACAAAATCTTATCACTTGAATATGACTTCAAATCTTTCAATTTATACGACTTAACTCGAACTTTGAATAAACTTGGTCGCCATAAAGATGCTATACATTTGTTCCGTATTGTGATTAAGCATACAGATTATTATGTAAATCCATATGTCCCTTACTACTATGCTGAAACATTGAATACCTTACGCCTTCATGAAGAAGCTCTTGATGTTCTTGAAAATTTAAAAGATTTTGATCCACTTGAGTATAACCAGTTAAAAGCAAAAATTCTATTAGATATGAAGAGATATGATGAAGGGTTATATACAATCGATGAATACCTCGATTTTTGTTATAAAAATGATATTAAGATTGAATCTATTCAGCCTTTCCTTACTAAGATAGAATTATTGATATTTACGAAAACTTCAGGAAAAATTCTCAATTTCCTTGATAAAGTCGATGAAAAATGGACGGTATATCAATCAACAGTTAAGCTTTTGATAGATTATGATATGAGTGCTTTAGCACACAAAGTTTATAAAAAGTTTTGTGATGTAACAGAATGTTCCGAGGAAAGTCGAGACGATTTTATCCATGATATAATGATTGATTATTACAATGAGATTTACTATGCTATCAAATCAAAAAATTTTAACAAAGCTCTTCAAATCATAGAATTGTATTCCAAATTCTATGAAGGAGATTCTCAAATCTATAATTATAAAATCGAAATATGCATACAACAAAAAAAATTCGATGAGGCATTATCTCTAACGAATGAAGCAATTAAATTATGGCCCAAAAGTCCAGTATCTTATCCCCCTAAATATTGGATAGGAGATGATGAATGCCCAGAATCTGAAAAAATTTATCATTATGAGTATTGCAGGATTAAAGCACGTGTTTTATTACTCATGAATAGGATTGAAGAAGCTTTGGATGTAATCGATAAGGTGATTATATTAAGTCCAAAATTACATGATGCTTATTATTTAAAAACAATAATACTTTTACATAAGAGAAACTTTGAGACTGCTCTTGAACAAATCAATAGCGCTATTTATTTGAACTCAAATGATGCTCATTATTATTATGTTAAATCAGAAATCTTACGAGAATTATCTCGTGATTCTGATGCTCTTGAACCCATTAATAAAGCCATTGAACTAAATCCTAAATATCCAAAATACTTTTTAATAAAATCAAAAATCCTCATCAATATAGGAAAAAATGAGGAAGCATTAGAAACACTAGAGATTGGTATCAAAATATCTCCTGGCTTTTTAAAATTTTATGAAGTGAGAAATTTAATTCTAAACTTATTAGGTAGATATGATGAAGCACTAGTTGGCATTGATGAAGCATTAAAGAGAGGAATACAATATGATGGGATATATTTTGAGAAAGCTCGCCTTTTACACTCGATGAATAATTATGAGGTTGCTTTAGATACCATAAATAAAGCTCTTGATGAAGATCCTCGGGATAGCCTTTCTATTACTTTAAAAATTAAGATCTTGAACGAGCAAGAAAATTACGAGGAAGCTTTAGCATACCTTGAAAGTAGGAAAGAACTCATTCATGCAGATGATACTAAAAGCGATAGCTACAACAATTTGAAAACAGAAATATATTATACCAAAGCAAAGGTGTTTGCTCGGAATAATATGAAAGTTGAGGCAATACAAGCAATTAAAATTGCTCTTGAACTTATAAATCCTGAATCCGCTGAATACAATAGCAAATATGGTAAAATTCTGATGATCTTACAAGATTATTCTAGTGCAGTTGAAAAATTCAAATTAGCATTACAACAAAAAATGCCCCCTTTTGATACGAAAGTAAACTTAGGCAAGTGTTATTATGAGATGAGGAAATATGATAACGCGTACATTAACCTTGATGAAGGAATAGAACAAGTTAAACAATATATCAAAGAACAAGATATCAAAGCTGATACTGGAGAGATGCAAGATAAACCTTTAGAAAAAAAACTCATAGAAGAAGCAGAGTGGCAGATAGCAACGATCGATGGCTTTTTAAATCCTGAACTACAATTATCGGATGATTTTAGCACTGAAATATTCTTCAATATTGGTGATTATATCATAAAAAAGGGAAACTATGATTATGCAATGATGTATTTTGAACGGGGAAGAAACGTAGCTATTGAAAGAAACGAACCAGAATGGATTAAAAAAGCCGATAATGAAATAAAAAGGTATAAAAGCTTTGTAAAATCTTATAAAGAAGATTTATATAGATGAATCATAGATTCAAAAGAATGTAATTAAGACTTTTACCTATCTTTAAACCACGTGGAATCAGTACATCGGGGAATTGGTCATAGAGCGGGTTTCCTATTCTCCCTCAACAAAGACTGTTGAATTGTTTGGTGGGTCCTGAATGGGTATCATATCCTGAAATTTCTAATTCTTTCCCTTCTTAGAGGAATGTAAAGAAAAATCGACTATCATCGACAATTGTCGACAAATGCTGCAAAAAATAATAATTATAAGAAGTGATGATACGCGACCAGCATTCAAAAACGGGTTCCAGACAGTTCGATCTTCGTGTTAATGAAGTTTAAATCTCCCCAAGAAGTAGAGAAGGTGTCGAATGATAATAATTATCATGAGTTAGTCGGTAGACTTCAAGCGTTCACATTGAGGATTGGAGGAGAGTTCGAATCGATAGCAAATAGCAAAATTTTCCATGAAGAATTCAATATTTAAAAATCGGCTCTCAATGTATTTATACTTTCTATCAGCCATTATATTAAAATCGAATTTTATAATCTCGATAACATTTCTCTTTGATTTCATTAATTATTTTTTCTGATATTCCTATTTCGGAATAAATATCTCTATACTGACCATAAAAGTCTACTTTTTCTAATTTTGTGCCCTCTGTAGTAAAGTATAATCTATATTTGTCTAAAATGTGCAACATAGAAATGTTAAATCCCGATCTAGGATCTATTCTTGATTGTACTTCAATCCCTAGTTTTAAAAGATTATTGGGGTTAGTTTTTGATAGAGATAGAAAATAGGGCATTTCTAGAGAAGGCAATCGTGATTCATCACTAGGCCTTACAGGTAAATTCAAATACTCCTCTATTCTTTTTAAAATGATTTTCATAGATTCCTTCTCGGACTCTACATCCTTCTTTTGTTCAATATCCTTCATAACAAAAGGAATAGAGAGTGCAATTAAACTAGCGAATAACGCTATAGAATTATTAACCACTGAAATATATGCTGAGAAAATATTTATATTTATCAAAGAAACCAAATGAAATACTATTAAAATAATAAACACAGCAATTAAAATACTGAATATTGTAAGAAAAACCTTAATTATATTATATCTTAATATATCCCTTATCATTGGTATTGAAATTCTCCTAAGATAGTGTATATCAATTTGAAATTAATTATTATCACTAAGCATGTATCATCTGAATAAAAAGATTATGAAAAAATGAATATCAAAAAATGGCAAAAAAATGCCATTGCATTTGTAATTTTATAAAATAAACTGGAATCAAAAATCATTCTGAATGATTTTTGATTGGTGACGACTAGTTGGCAGTAATTTATTAAGTGTCAGTTAATTACTGATTTTGTGACAATTTTTGATTACTGATTACATATTTTCTTCTTTAATTGTGATTTCACTTGATCTTAAAAAAAACAAGAGATCTTGAGATAAAGTTTTTATAAGGAGAGAGTCAGATTGAGCTAATACTATAAAATTGTTAACACATTGATTAATTATCTCCTTCAGTTTAACAATAAAATCTGAAATATTAGCGATAGATAACTTAGTAATTTCCGTGTCAAATTTTCCCTCCCAATCATCTCCATGAATTATCGTACTTCTTATATCATATGTTTTTTTTAGAAAGTTAAAATTATATACAAATTCAGCCCAATTTTGGGATATGAAAAATGCTCCATTAACGGAGACTCTATACTTTAATTCTATATTTGGACCTTTAGTAAATATAAAGTCAAAGATCTTACATGAATCCAAAATAATATCTTTAATGTTCTCTCGATTGAATATATCATAAAAATTATCAAATATTATTTCAAGATCTTCATTTAAGAATAAACTAACGTCGATAATGTTTTCTCTATAAGATTTATAATTCATTATGGCTTGTGGACTAATTATTTTGGACGGAATTGTGTCGTTTTTAAGTTTTAAATAATGTGTGATAGCAGGTCTGAGCCACCAAGGTAAAGAAATAATTTTTTCCTCATAACTAAAATCAAATCCCGACAAATACATTGATATTAAAAAACCCTTCACTTCTTTCTCTCTTAATTCCATATTTTTTCTATAAAGATTAGAATTAGCCAAATTACCAATTGTTCTTGCAGATGTCCCCTGGTATGTGAAAGTTAAAGAAGTTTTAAAATTTAGGCGAGTCCCTATTCTGAATTCCTCAAAATAATCCTCATCATTTAATAAATAAAGCAGACACACCCAATAAGACCTTTTTAGAGAAAGCTTTTTAACTAATTTATGACTTTCAGCCAAATCATAATCGTTAATTAAAATTTTGAATGTAACTGGCATTAACTGATCTCTGAACGCATTATTCCATTTTTCAATATGCATTTCCATTAATCTACAGATGTCTGAGCCTCCTTTAAGAGTTTTTTTGAAGATTGAACCGAGAAATAGAACATATAGATCAATATCCTTAGGTAATGTTGTTGTATAATTTAGCCAAGATATAGTATAGATATCTCTTCGCTTAAATTCGGAAAATAATATTTCATTCAAAAGATCAATTCGATTTCTTAAATCTCCTTGATTCATAATTTCTTTTCTGATACGATGAAAACCAAATATCACCCTATTATTTTCATCCGTATTCCTTAATGATCTTGAAAAAATACCTCTTAAAAATAGAATATCTTGCTCAATAAGTACCAATAATTGATTTTTTAGTGTTTCCATTCTACTTCTCCTCTGATTCCTCCTTCTTAATAATACTGCTATTTTCAAAAAAATATAAACTCTTAAATTGTTTTATTGGATTTGGATTGTTTTTCTTCAATTCAATTAATTTTAGAATACATTTATTAACAATCCGCCTGGTCTCATTCATAATTTTAACCTCATTTGAAAAACTATCCATCTCTCTAGATAATTCATTTATTTTTTTTTTTAAATTTCCGCCATGGATAATTTTCTGCTTTAATTCATATAGGTTCCAGAAGAAATTGTAGTTTTCTTCCAATTCTTCAAATTGTGAGGATAAAAAAAGGGCACCATTTAAGCACAATCGAAATCTTAATTCTTGAGATATACTTCTTGTAAAAAATAGTTCAAATATAATAATTGAGCTAATAATTAGATCTTCGATAAATTTAGTATTAAATACTTCAATATACCGGCGTCTCAAGAGATCAAATTGATCAGACATAAAAATCTGACTCTCCTTAACTTCGCTATATTGTTCTGTAATACGATTCAGTTCTTCTGATGATAGGATGGAGGGATATGGATGGTTAGCATTATTGAAATAATTTAGATCATCCTCTTGAGTGTCTTGCCACCACCAAGGTAAGGTATAACCAATCCTTTGATCCATTTGTTTGAATGCCTTTCCTGTTAAATAAACACTCAGAACTAGTTCAAGAACTTTTTTATTGACGTCTTCCCACCATTCCCCATTAAATTTAATCCTTGGATCTAAGAAGTTTTCAAATGCCTTCTCAAAGGTCGGAAAAAAAGAACAAGATAATTTAGTATTGTAACTTATCAAATTTGGCAAATTATATTCTTTAAAGTCGTTGGAACCCGCAACATATATATGTTTTTTTTTTGGTACTATTTGAAATTCATCATTTAATCTTATAGGCGCTGTAATTTTACAATTAGGAAAGATTGCAGATATTATTGTTGGATATTTAAGTTTTTGAAATATATCTCTTCGTTCAGCTAAAATAGAGTCAATAATTGAGGGAATATCTCTTGTAATTAATATCTTATTACGAAATACTTCATAGTAGAATCGATATAGTAAATCTAATTTATCAGGTAGTTTTTGTTGTATATCCCCCTTGAATGAAACATATTCTAACTCCTTGATTTTCGAATCAGAAAATAAAACCTTTTTACATAAATCTAACCTTTCTTCGATATTTTTATTAAATTTATGAAGATCTGTTGGTTCCTCTCCCTTCTTTTTCTTAAAACAAAAATTATTGATCATAACTTTGAAAAATTCTAACTTGATTGAAAATTCAATATTTTCTTTAAAAATTTTCTTGAATATTTCAATTTTAGACATTTCTTCAATCAATAAAGTTATATCTTTACTTATAAGTGATTTAAACTGTTCAAGTATTTCTGTAGAGATAATTATCACCAAATAAAATTTTTGCTTAGATATGATGCCTTAAACTGGAAATCTTAGAAACAATTTTTTAATTATAGAAAATCTTCCAAACCATAAAAATTTTACTCCTTATAGTAATATATCCATTCTCATTTGGCATTAGATCATCCCTCCCCTTCTTAAAGGTTTTTCTCCATCACAAACTGCGATTTTTAACAATCCACCGGTTATTTTTAATCTCCTGAGCAAAAAACAGA
>SDBS01006162.1_pt1 | contig 11669 bp, 9 predicted proteins | sample 2277091 | NCBI WGS metagenome assembly SDBS01 (sample SAMN10404972, study PRJNA504765) | marine sediment metagenome | isolation source: marine sediment core GS10_PC15, 163 cmbsf | place: Arctic Ocean: Southern Knipovich Ridge | collected 2010 | reverse complement strand
AGAAGGAATCTACAAATAATTCGTAACTCTTTATCTCATACCAGCTTTTCATTTATAACTAATTCAGTTGGTATTGTACAAGGTATAGAATTTGTTTATAACTCAAACACGCTGAAAATAACAACTGATGAATTTGATGTAATATATAGGAATTACTTCAAACAATTTTCTAGTTATTTGGATGATGAATTAAACAAGATCAAGAAATATGAATGTCTTACAAACACACATAATTAAGTCTATCGGGAGTGACTCCCTAAACAATCATAGTTCTTTGAGCGACGACGCTAAAAGACAGGGCATCCCTCTCTTCACTGCCGTACTCCTGGCCCTGGCGCTGGTCGGGCCAGGGCTGGCAGCGGAGACCGTACCCGTCATCGAGTGGACAGGCAGGCTGGACTATGGCGCTCTGGGATACCTGGAGGTGAGGCTCGAGGATGCGGTTGAGAATGACGCGCCGTTCATGATCTGGCGCCTGGATTCCTCCAGCGGCGAGCTCGACGCGGTGCGCCGGATGGCCGAACTCCTGCGGACGGGCCCGATGCCGGTGGTCATCTGGGTCGGTCCGGGCGCGGCGGTTTTGGGCGACGAAGCGCTGCCAGTCGGCTTTGCGGCGGCCGGCCTCTTCGGGAGCGAAAGGTCAAGGTTCGGAACCGGCCACACCCTAACCCTGAACGACCGGGGCCGGCTGACCGAGTTCGAGCCGCGTAACAAGATTTATCTGGATGAGCTGGGAGAGCTGGCGGCTAGAGAAGCGGAGAAGTCCGGGTACAACGAAGGGTGGGCCGACCTCCTGGCCCGGGGGCTGACTTCACTCTCGGCATGGGACCTGGAAACCTACGACGTCGGCGGCGGCGTGGCGAACGACCTGGGTGAGCTTCTCAGGGTACTGGACGGGTTTTCCCTGAACTACCCCGGCGAGCCCAGCTTCGAAACCTCCACCTGGGCCCTGGACGAGATACACACCGACATCCTTTGGGATGTGCTCTCCTTCATCGTCAACCCCAACATGGCCTTCGCCCTTTTCCTCTTCGCCATGTTCGCCTTCGCTTTCACCGTCACCAACCCCGGTGGCTACTTCACGCCGGTGATGGGGGGCGTCCTTCTCCTGGTCTCTCTCCTGGCCTTCTATTATCTGCCGCTGGGATACGTGGGGGTCATCCTGGTCGTGGTCTCGATGGTTCTCTTCAGCCTTGAGGTCCTCTTGAGCACGAAGGGGATTTTAGCCATCGGAGCCCTGGGCGCTCTCTTCATCGGCGGAATAACCTTCTACCGTCCCGGCACCACCCAGGTATCCCTGGTTCTGTTGGTGCCCTCCCTGGCGGTCACCGGAGTCTTCTTCTTCATCGCCGTGAGCGGCGGTCTGGTGGTCAAACTGCGGGCCAAGTCCATCAGCTCCGGGGAGATGATCGGAGAGCTGGGCGTCTCCGCAACGAAGATCGGCGAAAAGCGCCGAGGAAAGGTGAAGCTCAGGGGCGATCTCTGGCCCGCCATCGCCCTACAGCCCATCGAACGGGGGAGGCGGATCCGCGTCCGGGGGATCGAGGGGGTTCGCCTTCTGGTCGAACCGCTCCCGGAGGAGGATAGGCCCTAAATCGAAGTCCGGCGTAAAAAATGGGGAGCCCATCGGGTTCCCCGTTTTATTGGTGGTTGCAACCCTAAGTGATCCGACGCTTCCTCTCCCTAGCGAAAAATGCGAGATACATCCCTACGAGAGGCCCAAGGATCATTAGCATTTGGGCCACGGCCACGTTGCCCCGCGCCCCGCCCGTCACCGAAAAGAGGAGCAGAGGAACGCCGGCCGCAATCGGGACGAGGAATATCCATCGGAGCAGCTTCACGTCTCTCCAACGCCGGAGTAGGACGACCGTACCCACCGCAAGCAGCCCGCCGCCGACCAGGATCAGATCCAGCCAGAGCAACCACAGAGCACCGGTCTCCCGCAGCTCGACGAAATAGATCAGACCCGCGAGCCGGCACAGCCCGGCAAAGACGGCGAGGAAACCGACGCCCAGGGTAATTTTGGAGTACCTTTCGGGTTCCTCATCCGTGTAGCGCCTGCTCAAAAGCTCTTCTTGCTTGGTAAAGAAACGCATAATCCGCTTGTGGGACCCGACGAGGGCGCCGATAAATCCCAGGCCCAGCCCGATGTGGGTGAAAATCGCGTCGTAGGAGCCGAGGAAGGTGTCGTCCGCCATCTCTCCCAGTACGTACCCCACGAAAAGGGCGAAGCCGAAGTTGAAGGCCAGGGAGACGACGAGCTTGAAGTAGCGCCACAGGTCTCCCCAAGGTCCGAAATCGGTAAGAAATTCCTCTTCGGGCTGCTCATTCTTCCTTTTCTTCTGCGATTTACGGGGCAAGGGTTCTCCTCGTGTAAAGGGTTATGAACGACGGAACCAGCGTCTAATCTGGGTCTCGGACAGCTCGGCGGTGGTCGGTCTACCGTGGGGACAGGTGGACCTGTTGGACGAGGCTAAAAGACGGCGAACGAGGCTGATCATCCCCTCGCGGGTCAGGCGCTCCCCAGCCCTGATCGCGGCCTTACAGGCGATGGTGCTCCGCATGAGGTGACTTAGTTGAGCCAGGGGGGCGTCGTCGCCTATCCGGGCCAGCTCGGACAGCACTTCGACCGCGACCTGTTGCTCCTCCCCCGCCCCGACGAACTCGGGGACGGCCATGACCCTGAAGGCGGACGCGCCCGCGGTCTCGACACGGAATCCGTAGGTCTCCAAAAGCCCCAGCAGCTCGGAAACCCTTCCGGCATCCGCGGCTGACAGCTCGACGAGTGGCGGCAATAACAGCTCCTGGCTGGCTGCCGAACCACCCCGTTCGCGGGCGGCGAGCTCCTCGTAGATCACCCTCTCGTGGGCCGCGTGTTGGTCTATCACCAGAAGTCGGTCGGCGTATTCAACCAGGATGAAGGTGTCGGCGAACTGTCCCCTAATCTCCCAGGGCGCGTCGGAGTAAAGCGGCAGCGCGGCCTCGGTGGTGAAGTCCATCTGCTCCTCCGACGCCCGGGAGCGCGGAAGGGGCCCGACCGACTCCCCAACCTCTCTCTCTCTCTCGGGTAAACCGACGTCGAAGGGCACGTCGTCGTGACCGGCTTCGGCTCGCGGACCGTAGACGGCGGACGGGAAGGGTTGGCCGGGGGGCGGCGGTGCGAACCGCTCGTTCGGCTCACCCGAGGCCAGGGGCATGGCCGCGGTGAGATCCACCCCGGCATCGGAGAGCGCCCTGGCCACACCGGCCTTGACCAGACGCCGGATGGCGCCCTCGTCGGCGAATTTTACTTCCGCCTTCGCCGGGTGCACGTTGACGTCTATCCTGGACCCGGGGAGCTTGAGAAAAACGACCGCCTGGGGATACCGCCGCGCCGGGGTGATCCCCCGACAGGCGTTCGACACCGAATCTACCACCAGCCGCTCCCTCACCGGTCGGCCGTTCACGAAAACCAGGATTCCCCGGCGGTTGGGACGGTGCAATATGTTGGGGTGCCAGATCACGCCGTGAACGAGACCCACGCCCGGGCTCTCGTACTCGATGCGCTGGCCTCCCCGGGAGGATTTCGGGCCGAAGTAGTCGAGAATCCGCTGGAATTCATCCGCGGGAGGTAGGGCCAGCAAGGTTTTCCCATCGGCGAGGAGGTGAAAGGACACGTCGGGCCGGACCAGGGCCATCCGGGAGACGACCTCCACACAGACCGCGCGCTCACCGGCGAGAGTTTTCAGAAACTTGCGTCTCGCGGGAACGTTGTAGAAAAGATCGCGGACGACGATGTCGGCTCCCACGGGAGCCCCCGCCTCGCCATGGCGCAGGAGCCTGCCGCCCTCGAAAATCACCTCCGTCCCCCGGTCCTGGTCGTGAAAGCGGGTTACCAGACGGACCCGTGATACGGCACCGATGCTGGGAAGGGCCTCGCCGCGGAAACCGTAGGTCCGGATCAACTCCAGGTCCTCAAACCGGTCTATCTTGCTCGTGGCGTGGCGTTTGAAGCAGGCGAGGGCGTCCTCGACGGTCATCCCGAATCCGTCGTCTGTCACCCGGACGAGGGACTTACCGCCCGCCTCCAACTCCACCTCGATTCGGCGGGCCCTGGCATCAAGGGCGTTTTCAACTAGCTCCTTGACCACCGAGGCGGGCCGTTCTATAACCTCGCCCGCAGCGATACGATCCGCCACAACGTTTGGTAAAACCTTGATAATTCCGTCAGACATACTTATCCGGTCGTCCTACTCGTAAACCTCGTCATTCTCCACCGTCCGGCCGGCCAGTTTCCTCTCCAGCCGCTTCAGGCGGTATAGAAGCACCCCCCGTTGTCTGGCCCTTGCGTAGGGATCGGTGATCACGCGCCCGCACCGTTTGAGGGCCTCCTCGACCATCACTTTGGCGGCGGGGAAATCCTTGACCCGGTGCTCGAGGTACTTGGCCTCCTCTTCGTAGGGGCGGACGTCATAGGGACCTTGGCGCAGCTTATCCCACAACGCCCGCGCCTCGGGAAACTCACCCCGGCGCTTGTGATGAATCGAGAGGTCCCAGCGGGCGCGGCACTCGATCTCCGCCGGGAGCCCGACGGAGATGGCGGCGAGTAGAAGTTCTCCCCGGCGGTCCGCCAGTTGAGGCAGGCGGCAGCAGGCGTAGAGCTCCGCGGGGTCTTCGTACCGCTCCAAAGGGTTTTCCGCCAGCCGGAGCGCACGGGCCGCCAGAACGGCCAAGGATTTGATATCGAACTCGTTGTGGTAAAAGACCCGCGCCATCCGCTCGCCCACGGGTGCGCCTCGGAGATAGGCCAGATAGAGGGCCGGAATCTCCGCCCCCGGGATGTCATCTATACGCTCCAGCCCCATCACCCCTCTCTCCACGTCGCCCAGGGTGCAGCTTCCAAGACGCAGCTTCCACAGGCGACGGGACCAGGTCAAAAGATCGATGTGGGGCGGTTCATCGGACAGGAAGGCGGGGCGGATTCGGTTCAGTAAAAACCGTGTCCTGACCAAGGGCCAATCGAAGGCCTTCCCGTTGTAGGTAACCAGTCCCGACGACCGCTCGAGCAGCTCCGCCAGAAGGTGGAGCAGACCGCGTTCCGCCGCCGGGTTGTCTAAAAAAAGCTGACGGAGGACGTACTCGTCCCCCTCGAAGCACCCCAGCCCGACCAGGAAGGGCAGTGTGCCGGTTCCACCTGCGAGCCCCGTGGTCTCGGTGTCCAGGAACACAGCGCTGGAGAAATCGAAGCCGGCGGGCACCTCCCCCTCGATCAGGGCCAGTCGCTCGGTGGGGAAATTTAAAACGGCGCTGAGCGGATCGTCGCCGTGGCTATCCGTGGCGGGAATCCGATGCTCCACAACGAACACCGCCCCGAAGGACGTCTTCTCCCAAACACCATCCACCAGTTCCTCTATCGGTACGCGGGAAAGCCGTTGGACGGGCTCGACGCGCAGGCTGTCCTCGGTCGGAAGAGGGCGGCCCTTTTTAACCAACAAGCGCTTGAGCCGCTCTTTAACCGACTCGGCGTCGCTGGCCACCTCGAATTTGGAAACGTCTTTCGCCTTTCCGGTTAACCGGGACAGGCGCGCGCGGAGGTCATCAGGCATAGAATAAGGGTGGGTCGGGCCTCAAAAAGATTATACCACGGGGTAGACCTTCGGAGCCGTCTCAATCATAAAAAGGACACCCTGCCGGGTGTCCACCATAGAAGACAAGGAGATGCAGGCTAATTTGGAGCCGGTTCGGCCGGTTCCCAGATCTCCAATTGAAAGACCTCGATGGTATGGGAACCGGTGTTCGCCAGATACAACCGCCGGTTGTCGAAATCGAGGGCGATCCCCTCCGGCGAGAGAAGCGGCGTGCCGTCATCGGCGGTCACCCGGGTCTCGTAGAGCAGAATGCCGTTCTCGTGGTAGAGGTAAAGGCCGTCATTCCAGCCGTCGGCGATGGCGACGACGCCTCCGTCGCAATCAAGGGCGAAGGGCGGCCGCAGGCCGGTGGAGAAACTCGAGAGGACCCTTCCCCGGTAATCAAGGTGGACCACCACGCCTTCCTCGGTCAGGACCCAGATCGAGCGATCGAAGTCCATGACCATATCGGCGACCTCCGGCCGTCCACCCAAGTCGTCGCCAAGCGGCGTGTGGACCCGGCTCAGATTACCACGGCCGTCGAATTCGTACAGCTCTTCCCCCGAGGCGATCCAAAGCTCCCCGGCCCAGTTGGCCGCCAGGGCCTTCGGAACGCTGGGGGCGTCGCTCATCCCGGAGAGGGTACTGTCGTCGCGCTGGAGAAGGCCGGTACCGGCCGTGGTGGCATAGCTCTCCGTGACGACGAAGGCCGTCGAGACATCGGTGAATTTGAAGACCGTCCCGGCGGATGGATCGGCCAGGTAGACGTCGTCCTGATGGCTCACCGCGACATCGGTGGGGCGGAAGGCCCGCTCGCCACCACCGAAGTTGTAATCGTACTGCCGGGTGACACGCCCGTCGGGATCGAACACCTGGACCCGCAGGTTGCCTGCATCGAGGACCATCAGGTTGCCGAAGTAGTCCAGGGCGAGGTCGGTGGGGTTGATCAGCTCGCCCAGGCGGGTTCCGTTGTAGCCCCAGGTGCCGTCGTGGTAGACCCGGACCGTCCCCTCGGGGTGCAGGCGGATGTCTTCCTTCCCCGAAAGCCCGTCCCCAGTCCCCAGGGTGAGCTGGCAGGCGGTAAACGCTAACAAAGTTACCAGAGCAATTCCGAACCTATCCATCTTACCTCCCCCGAGAGGAGGAGAGAAAAAGTATGCGACAGGGTCCTTTTAATGCGCCAGATACCTTCCAGCAATCGGTTTCAACCGGTGCAGGACCGCCGGGGGAATCTTCCCCCAGTCGGTGACGATCGCCGCGGCGAGGGCCGAGTGGCAGGAACATTCCTCATCGAGCGGTATAGCGGGGACGATCAGTTCGATCAGCCCCTTGGCGTTCTCCACGTTCTTCAACAGGTTGGCCACCACCATCTCCGCCGTCACCGGTTCCTCGCTCGAGTGCCAGCAATCATAGTCGGTGGAGAAGGCCAAAGTGGCGTAGGCTATCTCCGCCTCCCTCGCCAGCCGTGCCTCGGTGAGGTTGGTCATGCCGATCACGGAAACGCCCCAGGAGCGATAGAGTTCACTCTCGGCGCGGGTGGAGAACTGGGGTCCCTCCATACAGAGATAGATACCCCCGTCGTGGGTTCTGAGGTCCAGCTCTCCGCACTTCTCCACGAAGATCCGCCGCAACTCTCCGCAGAAGGGATCGGCCAGGCTGACGTGGGCCACCATTCCGTCGGTGAAAAAGGTGTCCTGGCGATGACGGGTACGGTCAATGAACTGATCGGGAACCACCACGTCCAATGGAGGTATTTCCTCCATCATCGAGCCTACCGCCGAGATGGAGATGATCCATCGCACCCCGGCCATCTTCAAGGCGCAGATGTTGGCCCGGTAGTTGACCTCCGAGGGCGAGAAGAAATGCCCCCGGCCGTGCCGAGGGAGGAAGGCTACGCCACGTCCTGCGAGCTCGCCGATGATTATGGCGTCCGAGGGTTCGCCGAAGGGTGTGCTAATCCACTCCTCACGAGCGTTTCGCAGATTCTCAATCTGGTAGAGACCGGAGCCGCCGATTACGCCGATCAATCTCTTAGCCACAACTTACTCCTGATGGGGAAACAAGTTAACCTTATTTACCAGGCTAGCTTACCACAGTTGAGGGAGCAGTACAACAAACCGTCGCGGGGGTGTAAGAGAGAATCCGGGGGAACGTCGAATACGCGATTGGAAATGCTTAAGCTCTTATTACTCAGCCAGATAGAGACCGAGAATACTGGGCACATATGAGCCGGCCCAGCTTGACTTTTACCCTCCTCCAGGCGTAAACTAAACTGGCTTATACGCCTCAGTGGATCAAGCTATGCTTGAGGAGAAAAGGGAAAGCGAGAGGCCTAAGACCCGCATACAACACGCCTTTGCTGTCAAGATCACCAGCGAACTACCTCTCGAGGAAGCCGACAAGCTCATAGACCTGATCTGCCGGAAGCTTGCAAGTAAGAATCTCCTCGAGGCCGCGGCAATGTTCGTTCAGAGTTCCTACCCGATGGCTTACTGGGGTAGTCAGGCCATGCTGGTGCTGGAGCCCTTCATCGCCGGATTCCTCGAGCTTTTCTGGCCCACTTTCCTCGAGGTGGCCCCCTACGGCCACCTCCAAAGGCTCTTCGAAAATCGGGACTACCTCCAGCGTTTCCTCGTCCGCCTGGACGATTACCTGGCCGAAAAGAAACAGAAAAAGCGCTTGAATAAACGTAAGCGTTGGCGCTGGCGCTAGCGCTGAAGACCCATCCACCGGGTCAATCTTACCAAAGGGCACACACCGATGAAGACGATCCTGGCGACAGACTGCGGCTCCACCACCACCAAGGCCATCTTCATACAGCAGCAACCCGACGGAGTGTATCGTCTGGTCGTCCGCGGCGAAGCCCCCACAACCGTCGAGAAGCCGGCCGAGGACGTAACCCGGGGCGTGATCAACGCCGTCGGCGAGGTCGAGGAACTCTCCGGTCGCAGATTCCTCGCCCCGGACAACACGATCATGGTCAAGAATGACCCAAAAGAGGGTTGCGACATCTACCTCTCCACCAGCTCGGCCGGGGGCGGTCTGCAGATGATGGTCGCCGGGGTGGTCAAGCAGATGACCGGTGAGTCGGCCGAGCGCGCCGCCCTGGGCGCCGGGGCCATCGTCATGGACGTTTTAGCCACCAACGACCGCCGGCCGAACCACGTAAAGATCGAATCCATCCGCCGCTTACGCCCCGATATAATCCTCCTCTCCGGCGGTATTGACGGGGGGACGATCAAGCATGTAGCCGAGCTGGCCGAGATCATCGCCGCCGCCGACCCAAAACCCCGCTTCGGCCTCGGTTACAAGCTGCCGGTCATCTACGCCGGCAACATCGCCGCCCGGGAGGTGGTGCAAGAGGATTTGGGCGAGAAGACCGCCCTCCAGATGGTGGACAACATCCGACCGGTGCTGGAGCGGGAAAATCTGGGACCCGCCCGCCACGCCATCCACGATCTCTTCATGGAACACGTCATGGCGCAGGCGCCGGGCTACTCGAAACTCATGAGCTGGACCCGGGACACCCGGGGCGACAACATCCCGATCATGCCGACCCCGGGAGCCGTGGGTGAGATCATTCAAACCATCGCCAGCCGGGAAAAAATCACCGTGATCGGTGTGGATATAGGAGGCGCCACCACCGACGTCTTCAGTGTCTTCAAGGGAGAGAAGTACGAGGAGACTCACAAAACCGTCTTCAACCGCACCGTTTCGGCCAACCTCGGCATGAGTTACTCCATCTCCAACGTGATGGCCGAGGCCGGCTTCGACAACGTCATGCGCTGGGTGCCCTTCCACATTGACGAGAAGGAGCTCCGAAACCGGATCCGTAATAAGATGATCCGGCCCACCACCATCCCCCAGGTCCTGGATGACCTTATCGTCGAGCAGGCCATCGCCCGGGAGGCGTTGCGCCTGGCCTTCATCCAACACAAGAGCCTCGCCGTGGGTCTTAAAGGCATCCAGCGCCGGCGCACCATCGCCGAGACCTTCGCGCAGACCGCCTCGGGCGAGACGTTGGTGGACATGATGGACCTGGATATCCTGGTCGGCTCGGGCGGCGTGCTTTCCCACGCCCCGCGCCGCGCCCAGGCCGCCATGATGCTCATAGACGCCTTCCTCCCCGAGGGATTCACTCAGCTCGCCGTGGACTCGATCTTTATGATGCCCCAGCTCGGCGTACTGTCGAAGGTGAATGAAAAGGCGGCCACCGACGTCTTCATCCGCGACTGCCTGATCCATCTGGGTACCTGCATCGCCCCGGTTTTCCAGGCCAAGATGGACGAGCCCGTCGCCGACATCGAGATCGGCTTCTCCGACGGTCGCACTGAAGCGGTGGAGATGCGGTTTGGTTCTCTGCAAGTGATTCCGCTTCCGTGGGCGGAGGAGCGCAACGCCACCGTGCGGGCAATCCCCCGCGGGAAGGCCGACTTCGGCGACGGTCCGGGCAAGGTCGTTGAGCGGAAGGTCACCGGCGGGCTTTCGGGTTTGGTCCTCGATGGACGCGGACGCCGGCCCTTCCTCCTACCCAAGGACGATGCCACCCGGGTCGAGAAGCTCCAGGAATGGCAGAAGGCCCTCGACTGTTACCCGGCCTATAAAACTTAAACTCTCCGCTAATTCCGGAGGATCAACGTGGGACACGCCTACACACCGGGACTGAAGGTCACCGACGATACCATCATCGTCAAGGAACGCAAGCTGCCGCTCAAGGGGGAAATCCTCGTCGAAAAGGGCAAGCGCGTGGGTGCCCTGGACATCGTCGCGCGGACCTTCCTCCCCGGAAACATCGAAAGCCTCAACATCGCAAACAAGTTCTCCCTCCCCCCCTCCGACGTCCCGGACGTTCTCCTAATCAAGGAGGGGGACGAGGTCGAACAGAACCAGATAATCGCTGCAAACAAGGGCATCTTCGGTCTGTTTAAGACCGAGTTCCACGCTCCCGTCAAGGGGACGGTGGAGAGCATCTCGACCATTACGGGTCAACTAATGCTCCGGGAACCGCCACATCCGGTCCAGATAAACGCCTATATCAATGGGACCGTCGCCCGGATCATCCCCGAGGAGGGGGTGGTGATCGAGACCCGGGGCATGTTCATCCAGGGTATCTTCGGCATCGGCGGCGAGGCACACGGTGAAATCCACGTGGTAGTCGAGAGTCCGGATCAAACCCTGACCCCCGAGCTGATCACCCCGGATTGTAAGGACAAGATCGTCGTCGGCGGTGATTGGGTCTCGAACGCCGTTCTAGAAAAAGCGATCGAGGTGGGAGTCGTGGGGGTGGTAGCCGGGGGATTCGACGACAGAGATCTGAAGGATTTCCTCGGCTATGATCTCGGCGTGGCCATCACCGGTCACGAAAATAAAGGGATTACCCTGATAATCACCGAGGGTTTCGGCAAGATGAAAATGGCCCATAGAACCTTCGAGCTGTTGAAGAGCGTGGAGGGCAGGACCGCCAGCATCAACGGCGCCACCCAGATACGCGCCGGGGTCATCCGCCCCGAGCTGATCGTCCCTCACGCCGATGAGGTGCTGACGGTTGTGGATGTCGAGGGAGCCGAGGCCGGGGAACTTGTCAAGGGAACCCTCATCCGCTGCATCCGCGAGCCTTACTTCGGCCTGTTGGGCAAGGTCACCGAGTTACCCTTTGAACTGACACAACTTGAATCGGAGACCAAGGTTCGTATATTGAAGGCCAAACTCGAGGACGGCCGCGAGGTGACCATTCCCCGGGCAAACGTGGAGTTGATCGAACAATAAGCAAAGGCGCCAAACCCTTGACGGGAGCCGTTGGCTCCCGTTTTTTCTTATGCCTTGACGGAATCCACTTTTAGGTATAATATTAAATTGTTAGAGAAAAGGAGAGAAAAACCATGAAACGCATTACAATGGCAATTCTTACTATTGTTAATAGTATTAACTACAAGCATATTTGGTAGACCGGCCGAGTACCGTATACGACCAAAGATTTCTATCAAAACTAATCTCTTTGAGGGTGATCCACCACAGGAAATTCTCTGCATGTTTGTGGAAACATACATGGATACCGATCATATC
>SDBS01006161.1_pt1 | contig 11671 bp, 9 predicted proteins | sample 2277091 | NCBI WGS metagenome assembly SDBS01 (sample SAMN10404972, study PRJNA504765) | marine sediment metagenome | isolation source: marine sediment core GS10_PC15, 163 cmbsf | place: Arctic Ocean: Southern Knipovich Ridge | collected 2010 | reverse complement strand
GGCTAGGGTTTTTCCAGCGGCAGCGAGATGATAAACCGCGTGCCCTTGCCTGGGGCGGACTCGGCGCGGATGGTCCCGCCGTGCTCGCGGATGATGCGGCGCGTGGTCGGCACGCCCAGGCCGCTGCCGTGCTTCTTGCTGGAGAAGTACACCTGAAAGATCTTGTCCAGTTCGTCCTGGGCGAGGCCCGCCCCGGTGTCGATGACCTCGATGACGGCGTTAGTTCGCTGGCAGGAGAGCCTTATCAGAAGCTCACCGCCGGCGGACATCGCATCCGTGGCGTTGATCATCAGGTTCAGCAGAGCCTGTTTAATTAGGTTGGCATCGACGCGGCAGCGAACTTCGCTTTCCGACAGGGTTGAGCGCAGCACCACGCGGGAGGCCTCGGCCTGTGGGGCGAAGAAATCCAGCAGCTCCTCGACGACGTGCCGCAGGTCGACGGAGGCGGGCGTCAGTTCGTATTTCCCGGCAAATCGGAGAAAGTCGTCGAGTATCTCGTGGACGCGGTCGGCCTCGATTTGCACGGCTTGGAGCCTTCGGGCGAGCCGGCGGTGGTCTTCATCGTCGTGGCGGGCGAGGTCCTCTGAAAGCAGCTTCAGGTTGACGTTGATGGTGGAAAGGGGGTTTTTGATTTCGTGGGCCAGGCCACCGACGAGCTGGCCCACTTCAATAAGTCGTTCCTGCCCCTTGGTCCTTGCGGCCAGTCGGCGGGCGTTGCGCCAGATTCGCCGGCCGGTCCATATACTTACCCCAACCCATAAGGGTCCGGACAGTATCGCACCGACCAAGATCCACAAACCACTCATCGACGGCCCTTGCCGTGCCAAACGCACTTAACCACGGCCGGTGCGACGCTGCCGCACCGGCGCCTGCGCCGGCTAGCGTCGTGGAGATTACGGCGGTGGCTGGGCCTCGTCCTGCGCTACGGGGCGCACAACGTTGTGGGCTTGGAAACCCTTCTCGCCCTTGGCCAGCTCATAGTCTACCGTGTCTCCATCTTTCAACGCCCGAAAGCCTTCGCCGACGATGGATGAGTAGTGGACGAAAACGTCCTGGCCCTCATCACCAATGATGAAGCCATACCCTTTCTTCGGGTCAAACCACTTGACCTTGCCTGTGGGCATCTGCTTCACCTCCAGCTAGCGTCGGCCTCTCACCAGCAGGCGAAAGACACATCTAGTTCGCATCCTATACGAATTCGGCTGCGAAGGTCTTGATGCCACAGCGACTGCGAACATCCGCAGTCGTTAAGTTGTTAGGGCTCCCACAAGTCAATCGAAAGGCGCCACCGGTGGCCGGCGCCACCGCTGGCCCATTTTATCCTACCCGACGCCAGTGTCGCTGGCCAGTTTTTTCCCGCGTTGTCTGGGATAGTCTCAGCTTGTTCGGTGGGGGCTATCGTTCGGTTTTTGGCTGCATCTTCGGTCTGGGCTTGGAGTTGCCCGAAGCCAGCGTCGCCTTGCGGGAAAGTTTCACGCGGCCTTGATCGTCAATATTGATTACTTTGACTTTGAGCGTGTCCCCGACGTTGCAGACGTCCGTGACGTTCTTGACGTAGCTGCTGTCGAGTTCGCTGACATGGCAGAGGCCGTCTTGGCCGGGCAGGATTTCGATAAACGCCCCGAAGTCTCGCACGGAGACGACCTTGCCTTCGTATATCTTTCCTAGCTCCACGTTCGCCGTCAACCCCTCGACGGCGGCAAGTGCTGTCTCGGCCCCTTCTGCGTTGACACAGGCGATGTATATCGTCCCGTCGTCTTCGATGTCTATGGTCGCGCCGGTTTCGTCCTGAATCCTGTTGATCGTCTTGCCGCCTGGCCCGATAACCTTGCCGATCTTTTCACGATCGATCTTGATCGTGAGCATCCGCGGCGCGAAGCTGCTGATGTCTTCGCGGGGCCCGCTGATCACCTCGTCCATTTCGCCGAGGATCTGCAATCGGGCCTTTCGGGCCTGCTCCAGCACCGGGGCGATTCTGTCCAAGGGCAGGCCGCGGATCTTCATGTCCATCTGGATCCCGGTGATGCCGTTTTTCGTGCCGGCGATCTTGAAGTCCATCTCGCCGTGGAAGTCTTCCTCGCCCATCAGGTCGGTCAGCAGCACGTAGCGGTCGTCGTCGCTGACCATGCCTATGCTGATGCCCGCTACCGGCGCCTTGATCGGCACGCCGGCGTCCATCATCGCCAGCGATCCGCCGCAGACCGTCGCCATCGAGGTCGAACCGTTGGACTCCAGGATGTCGGCCACCACCCGAACGGTATACGGGAAGTTCTCTGACGCCGGAATGACGGCCTGGAGGCTCTTTTCGGCCAGCGCCCCGTGGCCGATCTCCCGCCGGCCCGGCCCGCGAATCGGGCGAATCTCACCCACCGAGAAGGGCGGGAAGTTGTAGTGGAGCATGAATGGCTTTTTGTATTCCTCGAGAAGTCCGTCGATGATCTGCTGATCGCGTGGCGTGCCGAGCGTAGCCGTGACCAGCGCCTGGGTTTCGCCGCGGCTAAACAGCGCCGAGCCGTGCGTCCGCGGCAGCACGCCGACGTTGATGCTCAGCGGGCGAACCTCTTCCATTCCGCGCCCGTCGAGGCGCTTACCCGATAGGATCATCTCCCGTTGGATCTTGCCCTCGATCTTGTAAAGGGCCTCTTGGACCTGCCGGGGCGTGTACCGGGCTTCCTCGGCGCCTTCCGGGCACAGTTCGGCGATGAGTTCTTTGCCGATGGTCTCCATGGCCTCGCTGCGCTCGATCTTACCGGGGATTTCCTTGGCCTGGCTGATCCGCTTGCCGTACTTGGTCTCGATGTGTTGTATCAGCTCGTCGGGGATCTCCGTCGGTTTGTATTCCTTTGTCGCGCCGAACTTCTCGACAAGCTCCTGGATCATCTCGAGGATCGTCTGGTAACTCTCGAAGCCCTTGGTGATGCCTTCGGCGACGACGGCCTCGGAGATCTCCTGGCCTATCAGCTCGATCATGTTCGGCGCCTCGGAAGTTCCGCAGACGATCATGTTCATCAGGCTGCTCTCGAGCTCGGTGTGTGTGGGGTTGAGGACGTAGTGGCCGTCGATGTAGGCCATGCGGACGACGGCGATGGGGCCGTTGAACGGCGCCGGACTCAGCGTAAGGGCGGCCGAGGCGCCGATCATCGCCAGTATGTCCGGGTCGTTCTGGTTGTCCGTGCTGAGTACCAGACACTGCACCTGGACCTCGTCCATAAAGTCGTGCGGGAAGAGCGGTCGAATGGGCCGATCGATCATGCGGCAGGTGAGGACCTCCTTCGTCGACGGCCTGCCTTCCCTCTTGAAAAAGCCTCCGGGGACCTTCCCGGCGGCGTACTGATTCTCGCGGTAGTCCACATAGAGTGGGAAATAGTCGATATCTCTCGTCGGCGGAGCGGTCAGCACCGTCGAGAGGACCACCGTCTCTCCGTACTGCACCATGGCGGCCCCGTGGGCCTGTTTGGCCACGCGGCCGGCCTCCAGCGACAACATTCGCCCAGCAATCTCTCGTTCTACTTTCACAACTGTCATTGCTTGTCTTCCTCTAAATTGCCTTGCCTGCATGTTGCAGGCAACCGTCTGTATATTCTGACTTTCTTCTTTCCTTGTTTGTCTTACGCTCGATGGCTCAGGTGCTACCCAAACCCCTGGAGATTATCCAGTTCGTCTGCGCAGAGGGTTCGTTTGCCCGTCGAAGAGCCCTACTTCCGCAGCCCCAGCTTGCCGATGATGTCCCGGTAGCGCTGCGGGGCGATGTTGGAGAGGTATTTCAACAGGCCGCCTCGTTTACCAACCATCTGCAGCAGCCCCCGACGGGAGGCATGATCCTTCTTGTGGGTCTTCAGGTGTTCTGTGAGATGATTGATCCGCACCGTCAGGAGTGCGATTTGCACCTCGGCAGATCCGGTATCGCCTTCGTGCCGTCGATGTTCCTCTATGACCTTTCTCTTCGCCTCTGTCGCAATAATCATACCTGCCACTGCCTCACCCGCCGCACAGTGTGGTGGCTGCGATTCGGCGGGAAACTTTCCCTTTCCTTACCTAAGCCTTACTCGACAAACTTTTTCCTTCTTACGCTTCCAGACAATACAATCTATTCGTCACGCGCCCCATATGCAATCCTTTTTATCGACCAGTTTGGCGTTTCCTACGAACAAATCGCAAGATCGCGATTCTCAGCCCCGGCATTAGACATTACTGATTCGGCATTCGAGGTTTCTTGAGCTCTTTAATTCAGGAGATTCTTGATCGACTCCACCAGGCGTTCCATTCTAAACGGCTTGTTGAAATAGGCGTCCACGCCGAGGTTCTTGGCGTAGGCCTTGTGGCGGGCGCCTTCGTTGCCGGTGATCATGATCATCCGCGGCGGGTCGGTGGGTTTTTTGCCGCGCTTGAGCTTTTCCATTACCAAGAAGCCGCTTCGCTTCGGCAGCATCAAGTCCAGCACGATCAGGTCTGGCTGGTGCTGCTCGGCCTGCGTGACGGCCTCGTGGCCGTCGCTGGCCGTGATGATCTTCGGGCCGAGCTCTTCCAGGGCCGAGCTCATGGTCGCCAGTATGTCCCGATCGTCGTCGACCAGCAGCACCGTCTTGTCGGCCAGCTCTCCTGCCATAATTACCAACTCCTCGTCCCTTCCGGGAACCTCGCGAGTGGCCCCCGCGCTAACACGTGTATCCTAGCTCCTAGCCGCTTTGTTGTCAATGGGACTTGCAGCGACTTGCAGCGGCCGCAGGCCGAGACACCTGCCCCGTCACCGGCAGCGAGCCAGCGACCTCTGCCAATGTCGAATCTCGAATAGCAATCCTGCTCTGCGAAGCCCCATGCGGCGACGCGCGGGGCAATAGGAGCGCCGAAACGGTTGGACGAACGAATCGTACAGTTGACGCGGGTTCTTACGTGTGTGATGATGGTCAGGACGCCTCCGACGGTCGGGGGCAGGAAGCTATTTGGGAAATGTCGCATAAGAAGGTGCGCCAGGTTTTCGTGGCGACGAAAGACGGTGTCAATTCTGATTTCAACCCCCAAAAAGATGGGCCAGATCCCATGCATGTAACCTGCTCAAAAGCGGACGGACAACGCATTTTCCAGCATGCCCTCTGCGTGTATCCCTATCGGCGAGAACTGAATAGCTGGGGTTTTTTCCCGCCGCTGGGTCTTGAGTGCATCGCGGCTGTTATCGAGCCGTACGCGCGGCGGATTGAGATCGTGGATTTACGGAAGGAGGCCGGGCGAACACAGGACTTCCTGCGCGCGGAAACCGACCTGGTCTGTTTCTCAGTCAATTGGGACCGCGATGCCGAATTCCTGCGTGAGCAGATCCGTTCTGTGCCGCCGGGGATATTTACTCTCGTGGGCGGTCGGTACGCGACGGAAGATCCCGAGTACTGGCTGTCCGCCTTCCCGAACGTGGATGCGATCGTCCGGGGAGACGGCGAGGAGGCAACGGAAGAGCTTTGCCAGGCCATGCCGCTCGAACGGATCGCCGGACTCAGCTTGCGCAGGAATGGTCGAATCTGCCACAACCCCACACGCAGGCTGGGCGGCGTGAGGGACGATCTCTACCCGAACCGTCGTCTGCGCCGGTACACTTATGACCTGTGCGTCGAGCAGATCAGCACCGGCATGGCGATTGATTCCGTGACCGCGTCACGTGGTTGTCCGTACAATTGCAAGTTCTGCTCCTTCAACCGCAACCCATGGGGCGAGAAGCGGAAGTGGTCGGGGCGTTCGCCGGAGTCCGTGGTGGCCGAGCTCGCCGAGATCGAAGCCCCCATCGTTGGTCTTGTGGATGACTTGTTCACCTTTGACATGGACCGAGTGGGGCGGATATGTGACCTGCTTCTGGCTCGGGGCATTCGAAAGAAGTACCTCTTCAACGCGCGATTGGAAATCGCCAAGCGCCCGGATGTCTTGCGAAAAATGGAGCGTGCCGGCTTCGTGATGGCCCTTCTGGGAATCGAATCGGCCCACGACAAGACGCTGCGTTCCATGGGCAAGGGCTTCAACACCGCGCAAATTCGCGAATATTTCAAGGTACTTCGGGACAGGGCTATGATCCTCCACGGGTACTTCATCCTCGGAAATATCGGCGAGAGTGTGGAAGAGATGAAACGGATCGTGCCCTTTGCGCACGAGCTCGGCGTCGACACGCTCGGCCTGTCCATGTTGAGGTCCAGCCCATATTCCGGTCTGGAAGAGCTGGTGGCGAAGAACTCAGGATACCATATCGCAGCCAGCGGAAAGGTCTACTCGGACCACTGTTCGATCAAGGAGCTTCGCGAACTGCGCCGTCGCTTGAATCGGGACTTCTACAACGTCCGTCAGGTACTCCGCCTTCTGCGTAAGGGAGGCCCGATCGGTGCGGCCGAGTTCCTCCCCGGGCTGCTCTTGCGCTTGCCGCAGTTCAGCTGGCGCCTAGCCGTGCATTATCGTCAGCGAGCCAAGCGCCGCGCGAAGCGGAAAAGGAATGGGAAAAGGGGACATTCTACTTTTCTCGAAAGCGCCGGCTCGTAACTGTAAAAGTAGAATATCCCCTTTTTCGGTGCCACTGAATCATTTACGCGATCCCTGAGGATTACCGCTGCCCTCTATCTTCCGCAGGGCCCGTTGGATCTCCTTTCGCAGTTGTTCTGTCGTTGGCAACTCGTCCCATTGATGATGGGGCAGTCCATCTTGCAACGGTAATCGTTGCTGGATACGCCGAAGCAGGGGGATCAGGTCCTTGAAGCCAAACTCACCTGTGGCCCGTACGGCCTCCTGCGAGCGCGGTCCGCGCACATCGCGCCAAACAGATGCCCGGACCGCCTTGTTCGGCCTCCGCGAACCGTCGCAATGCCGTTTCGGTGCCGATTCCGGCAGCGCCGGCTCAGAAAACCTCGGGATTTCGATAGGCGCAAGCGGGGGGGGCAGTATAGTGCATGCCAAACTGCCGGCTGCGTAGCCGGGCAAGGCCATCCGGGAAATCCCGGATCAAAGGCTTGAACGTCCTCTTTGCCAAGGACAGAGAGGATATCTGACCGGATAGCTCTTTGGAGTGGACGAATGAAACGGGCTGCTATGTTGGCGATTGTGTTCTTGTGCCTTGCTGGCTGTTCTTCCAGGTTGGTCACCAATACATCTCGCTCTGCTATAGAGCAGATGTTGCTTACCGGGGCCGTGGACAAAGCGCTGGCGAAGTTCTCGCTGGCAGAGGTCGAAGGGGCGAAGGTCTTCCTGGACTTCTCGAACCTGGCAGCGGTAGACGCGCCGTATATCAAGACGGCCGCCCGGGCGCGATTCTGTGAGCTGGGCGCAACGCTGGTGGACAAGGTCGGCGAGGCCGACTTGATCGCGGAAGTAGCCTGCGGGGCGCTCGGCACGGAATTTAAGGCCTCTATGGTTGGTCTGCCGCCGCTGCCGGTGCCAAACTCGCCTATCCCGCTGCCAGAGGCTTCGTTGTATAAATTGTCCGAGCAGACGGGCATTGTAAAGATACTCATCTTCGTGCACGCCAAGGGCAGGTTTGTGGCGGCTAATCAGTACTATGCTAAGGCCGACCGCAACGAAAGCTTCGTCTTCTGGTGGCGCTTCCAGCGCCAGGATGACGTGCGCGAGGGCTGGGAACGGGCCGATCTGAAGCTGGCCAAAGAGGCCCTCCAGTCGCAAGACGCGCATGAATGAATCCGTCCATGACGGTTCTCCCAGCATTGTTCACTCCGGCCGTTCGCGCCCGGTGGGAGCAGACCGTCCCCGTCGATGAAGGGTGAGAAGTTTCACTTCCTGCGGCGAATCCCTTTGACCTCGGCGCGCCGGGGCTCAGGATTTCTACCTGCATTTCAGCAGCGGCTGCGTCACTCGTCTTCCCGAAGCAGAATCCGTGGCGTGATGAAGATGATCAGTTCCGTTCGGTCGAGGCGGTCGTTTTCCGGCCGAAAGAGACGGTTGAGCAGTGGGATGTCGTTCAGGGCCGGCACCTGTTGTCCGACCTGGGAGTCGTCGGCGAGCAGGCCCGCCAGGACGTAAGTATTGTTCTCATGGACAACGGCGTGCGTCCTTGGCAAGTTGCGTTGCCGCTCGGCCGCGGCCTTCGGGTCCGGCGTGATCTCTAGTGGCACCAGAAAGGGTCGGGCGATGATCTGCCCGTTCATGTGCCGGCCAATCGCGGCGATAATCACCACATAGCTGCCGTCTAGGCCGCCGCTCATGATGATAGGCTCAAAAGTCAGCCGTGCCGAGGTGACGCGGTCGTCGGCGCCGCCGGTGATGGGCACGCTGATGCCGGTGCCTACGCCGGTACCGCGCGAGCCTCTCCGATCGCTCTCGGCGTGCCGGTCGCCATGGCCGCCGATCTCGGTGCCGAGTCCAAAGCCGAGACTGATCGCGGGGGCATGGGGGGTGGTGTCCTCGAATTTCATCGGCCGGAGAACCTGCTCGCCGCCTAGCCAGAGCCCGACGTCCAGCAGGAATTGGTCGCGCCGGACATCAACGAGCCGGACGTCAAGCACCACCTGCTTCGGCGGGGTGTCGAGCATCATGTAGAAGGTCCCAGGCGGCCGCAGGGAGGCCACCTTCGTCTGCGCCGGCAGGACGCGCCCGCCGACCTCGAGCTTGACCGTGTCGTACTCGAACCGCGTCATGACCGGTAGGTCGCACCCGCTGGCCAGCGCCGCCGCGACCGCAAGCAATGCCAGAGTTGCGAGTTTCATGGCTTAGGCCCTTTCACCAGAGATTGCGCAATAGGTAACTTTGGTGTCCAATGCGGCAGAGACCTTATGCATTCTACCGCAGCCTCCGCAGGCCGGCCAGGGATTCCAGCGCAGGTAGGGCTTTCGCCCGACGCAGTTTGTACATAGAGAGTTATACGGGGAAAAGGCGAAGACATTGGCCTTGGAGCTCCAACGTCTCCCGGCCCACACCACACTCTTTGAGGCCAGCAAACGCCTCCTAAAAAAGGGGGCGCACAACGGCTGCTGGATGCAACGATTCAGCTGGCCCGCCGATGTAGAGATCGATTCGTCAGTTGCCACTTTGCCGAAGAGCTAGTCAAGAGCTGACGTCTTAAACGCTGCTATTGTTCGAAGGCCAGGTTGCCAAAGTTTTGCTTGCGATCCTCCATGTCGCCATTCAATGGCGGATAATGGAGAACCTCCGGCGAGATCTTGCGAATCCCGGTATCCGTGAGCGTCTTTTCGGTCTTGGGATATCGCGTTCGCACAAGGAGCAACCCCATCTGTTTTCCTTTGATCGGCGGAGCGATGTTCAGGTCAGCCCATGGGATGGCGACCTCGACGGTCCACGCGGCTTTGCCTTTCACCGCCTTTGCCTTAACAGCCGCGCTGAAGGATCGATCTTTCTCGCGGGTAGCTTGAACCGCGCCGGATGGGTCCACGACAAAGTGATAAAAGGTTTTGCTGCGTTGAGGCAGTCGCTTGCGTCGACCCAGATAGTAATAGCGAGCGCTCCTGCGTTCGGCGTCGGTATCCAAAACGATCTCAACGAAATCGCCCGCTTTGAGATCGCCGTTGCGCCCGTCGGAGCCGATGTTGAGTTTGGCCACGAACGGTTCGTGGCATCGCAAGGCCACATAGCAGTAGGCATCGTCGTAGGCGAAGTAGCCTTCAGTCCGCACTGAGGGCACTGAATCAAGCTTCGGCCTCTCGAAACCGATCGCGTCGGCCTTGCCCTGCCAGATGGGTTCATCAAGCCTGCCGTCGATGTTTGGTACAACCGCGGCGCGGCGGGCGGTGAGCGTCGGACGGTGCTTCTGCAGATACGCGTTTATATCCATCGGCAGGGGAATCGGAATCTCGCCGGAGAACTCGCCAGCCGAATAGTGCATTGTGCAGGAGGGTCGGGGGAACAGACGCCCCTGTCCTTTGAATCCGGCAACGAACTGAATACGTTTGGCCTCGCCAGGCCGAACGACGGCCTCGACTGGGTCCGACGTGACCTGCCACGGCTGGCCTTTCGGGAGATGCCATTCGAAGCGCACGCTCAAGTCCTCGCTGAACGGGTTTCGAATCGGCAATGAAAAGCGAATCCCGTCGGCGGGATCAAACCCTTTTACGTCGGCGAAGCCCAGATCCTGCCGGAATGCCATGAACAGTTCCCTGCGGAATTTCGGCAGCAGCTTGGCCCATGCCTCTGCGTCGTCGCCTTCGGCCGGGGGTAGCTCCTCCGTGACGATCCGGCCGTCCTGCTGCCCGCGGTGTTTCAAGAACCACTCATACAATTCAGGGTTACTGTATGTTTGCGTCCAGGAATTATGGATCGTCAGCTCGGGCAGGGAGATCGGGTGTATCGTAAGCCTGGCGTCGCCTCCCGCTCGCTTGAGCGCGTTGACCATTTCTATGGATTGCTCCACCGGGACCTTGTGGTCTTTAGCCCCGTGAAACGCCCAGACGGGAATATGTTTGATCTTGTCGGCGTTGGCCGGCCGGGCCCATCCACAGACCGGTGCGATCGCCGCAAGTCGATCGGGACGCCGCACTGCGAAATTCCAGGTGCCCGCTCCTCCCAGGCTAAGGCCGGTCAGGTATATCCTGCCCTCATCGACCCTGTATTTCTCAATGATCTCGTCAAGAAGCGCGTTAAGAACTTGCGCCTGCCGATCGCTTGACCACCTGTCGCCTCTTGGGCATTGCGGCGAGACCCCAATGAAGGGGAGGCTCTTCAACTTCCCCGCGATCTTCGGGATACCGCCGCGCACGATCCTTTTCAGGTCGTTCCCACTACCTCCGGCGCCGTGCAGGAACAGGATCACAGGCCAACGCTTTGAGCTTTCGTAGTATTGCTCCGGCAGGGAGAGCAGGTATCCACAGCCTACGCGCTTGGTAACGCCGTTTTCGGTGATCTCTCTGTCAAGTTTTTGTGGATGCTGGCCTATCGGCGCCTTTGCCTCGGCCGCGCACGCTGAAGGCACCGCAGCGACCATCAACGCCAACACAGCAATTGTTGAAACAATCGCACCTGATAATCTGATCGTCTTTATTTCCGGGCTCCTGAGAAGGGGGACATTTTCCATTTGACCTTGCGCTCACGGCGCTTGCCGGTCTTTTCGATGATTCTATCCTGTTTCCAGGCTCGAGCAAAGGCCGTTACGGCCTCTCGCAAGGTTCCATGTGCCTGTGATCGAACCGTAATGCTGTCGGGAATGGCTTTGATCCGGCCGTTCGCGCCCGGTGGCAGCAGACCCCCGCCGATGAAGGGCGAGAAGTTTCACTTCCTGCGACGAATCAGCGCCAGTCCGCCGAGAGCCAGCCCCGACCTGCGTCGGGACTTTCGCTCAGGCGGATCCCTTCGACCCCGGCGCGGCGGGGCTCAGGATTTCCGCCTTCGCTTCAGCAGCACCGCAGCGGCTGCGCCGCAAAACATTGAAAGCGCGGCCGGTTCGGGAATCGCAGGGGCGCCGCCGGTAATCAGCGCGACAAACGGGCCGATGTCGTCTGTGTCCAATTTGCCCGAGCCGTCACAGTCGCCGACCCAGTTGGGATCGATGCCGTACATGGCCTGGTAGCCGTTCGGATCGGTTAGGGCCATGACGAAGGGGTTGATGTCGTCAAGATCCACCTTTCCACTTCTGTCTATGTCCCCAATGATCAGCACTTCGGAATAGAGCTTTACGTCCCAATCGATGGACATCTCAAGTTTGTCCAGATCGCGCCGCACCCAGTCGCCCATCGTCAGATCGAAGGCGTGG
>SDBS01006159.1_pt1 | contig 11672 bp, 21 predicted proteins | sample 2277091 | NCBI WGS metagenome assembly SDBS01 (sample SAMN10404972, study PRJNA504765) | marine sediment metagenome | isolation source: marine sediment core GS10_PC15, 163 cmbsf | place: Arctic Ocean: Southern Knipovich Ridge | collected 2010 | reverse complement strand
AATATGACGAAAATGGATATCAAATAGAATATAAAGTACGAACATCATAATGAATTTTCACGTAAAGGTTTAACATGATAACTAAAAAATATGCTATGAGTTTAAAACAAAAGATTGAAAATGGCCAAGTTCCTAATATCCCTGAGGAAATGCGGCATGCTATTCATCGATTACATTCTAATAAATATTTTGGGATAAAATTTGATATTAAAGATATTTTAAATAAAAGATTAATCGAAATTGGATTAATTAACGAAAATGGTAATGAAACTAAGCTTGGTGTCAAATATTTAAAAGATATAAATGGATCAATTGATAAATCGAAAAAAAGGATAATTTATGAAAATTGAAAACAATGCAATAACATATTGGGCAAAGAAGAGACAAATGAGTATTCAAATTCCAAAAAATTGTTTTGGTTCATCGCCTGTTTTTATTGAAGTGCCTGATTATTGGTTTATGAAACTTAAAAACAAACATTTATGTTTTGGAGAGGAATCAGGTTATTTATATCTGTCTCCTAAGGGTTGGATAGAAAATAAAGATCGAATAAAAGAAGTTTTCGAATCTTCTAAAAGCAACCAAGATTGGTCTGTGTTTGAAGAAACTGTTAAAGTTTTTTTTACTATGGTTCATAAAAGAACAATAATATATTTGAAACTTAGAAGGAGTTATTTGGAAAAATTTGAAAATAATTTAAGAAACTTTGAAATGTCAAGAGATTTAATAATGAACGATATGGAGTAAAAAATACCACATTATGAGAATTGTTAATTGTCAGAAAGATCCACATGATATTTATATTGGCAGATCTTCAATCTGGAGTAATCCTTGGAGTCATCGTCCAGGCAAAAATATAATATTAGTTGAAAGTTTAGAAGAAGCTATCGATAATTTTACGTATTGGTTAAAAGGTGATAAATTCACCGATATATCTCAAGATAGAAGACGTGTAATTTTAAGTAATTTATCTGAATTAAAGGATAAAATACTTGGTTGCTGGTGTTATTCAAATGATTGTCATGGTCGTATTTTACATATGTTTGCCAATGGAATAATAAAACCAAATTAAGAAGATAATTTGAATACTGTAGCTGTTTTCAGTTTCTTTTTTATTTAATAAAAGCGTGCGTTATTTTCACGTTACAATATTTTTAGACTTAATAAAAAGACTAGTCAAATTATTGAAAAAGAACTTGAGAAAAATAATTTAAGGCGGGATGAATAATGAATGGAGAACAATGGGAAAGAATGAAAAGGTATTTTAAACATTTAGATTCTCTTCGAGAAAGATCAATTGTTTCTGGAAATGATGGAGTAATACTTGATAAAACAAGTAATTTCTCAAAAGATAGAGAATCTAATACTATAGATTTAATTATAATTGATGAGAAACTTATTTCAATTGATTTCTCAGACAATAGAACTTTTGTTTTCTCCGAATCTACTACTTTAAAAGTGATTAGAGATTTTACTGAGACATTGTTATATGTTAAGCAAATTAGGAGCACTAGAAGTGCTCCTAGCATCTCTAGTGTTATATAAGAGTGTGTAATTAAGAAAAATTGTAATTTTATAGGAGAAAGATAATGGGATTAATTGCAATATATTTGATTGGAATAGTTTGCAAAGATTTTCCAAATATTTGTATGAATTTTGCAATGGATAATTAAATGAAAATGATATTTGATATTACAAAAGTTTTAGTATCTCATAATAAAGTTAATGAATTCTCTGGAATTCTTAATGCCGGATTAGCTGAATTTATAGTTGTTTGTTCAAATGATCACATTTGTTCTAAAGTTATAATTAAAGATATTGAACTTAAATCCATTGGAAATAGATGTAATTTTTTTAAACGTTTATATGAAGTTGGAAATTTCGATGAGTTTTATCAAAATAGGATGTTAATTAATATTTTGTTTGAAAATATTTTTCCAATAGCTTATAGAATCTTTAAAGAAAGTTTTGATCGTAGAAAATAATTAAAGGAAAAATTATTTTCTATTGCTAAACCTATTCATAATGTAGTTTACAATTTAAAAGAACAAATTAAAAGATTTGGAGCTCCTAAGAAACAAGTATTAATTACTTTCTCAGGAGATCCTTACTGTGAAGCTGAAGTTAAACACAGGATTACGAGAGAGGTATTAGAAATCTTGTGCGAGCATGATGTCCCTGTTGCTATCTTAACTAAAGGCGGTCGTAGATGTTTGAGAGACTTAGACTTATTCAAAGAGTTTAAGGAAATAAAAGTTGGCGCCACGATGATTTTGAATAAAGACGAAGACATTAAAACATGGGAACCTAATGCTCCTCATGTTTCTGAAAGAATCATGGCATTAGAAGAATTAAATAATAATGGAATAGCAACATGGGCAAGCATAGAACCTGTAATTGATCCAGAACAAGCTTTAGAGATCATTAAATCAACTCATTTATTTGTTGGCGGTTATAAAGTCAGCAAATTGAATTACCACGATGAAGCCGAAAAAGTTGATTGGAAAAAAAAGTCACAATTAACGTCGTTACTTTATTAAGAGATTTAAATAAACCATTTTATATCAAAAATGATTTAGCGAAATTATTTCCAGATAATTTTTTTAAAGGAAATGAAAGAAACCATGATGCGATGGCATTGGGTGAAAAATAAAATTAATTGGAGAATTTTATAATGAAATGTCAGAAAAAAGTAAATTTTATGGAACTGTTTATCAAATTACCGAAAAACCCGAACTAGTTCCAATTCAGAAATATAAAGATAATAATTAATAACAATAATTTCAAACATAAAAACTATAATAGGATTTTGAATTTTTGGATAAAAAATAAAATTAATCACAGGTTTTTATTCGTCTATAATTCGTATATTATAAACAAAGAAAGAAAGAAAGAAAGAACTAAATTATGAAATTGAATATACAAGAAATTCTTTTGAAACAAGCTGAATCGTCAATTTTAAAAGAAATTGACGAACTAATTTCCCAAGATGCAGAAAGCCGTGCTAAAGAAGCTAATAGAAGAGGTGGTATTCCAATGCCTGAATTTCTTAGACAAGTATGCTCACAAGAAGTTCGAAAATTAGAAAATCAATTATTTGAGATTCAATTAGAACTTAAGCAGATTATGTCTGAAATAGAGAAGGAAGCAAAATAAATGTTTTTCAATATTCCACAAAAAGGTAAAAAATATATTTTGAGTTCAGATTTTAATTGCAGAAATGGCAGAATTTTTATTCAAAATAAAACTTAAATCTCTTGTCGAAATGATTAATTATGTGAGAAAGCATCATTGGCATTAATAAAAATTTAAATATAAGCGTAGATTATTTATGCTTATAATAGAGAATGTGAGACAAACTCAGTCTTAACAATACACCTTAAAAAGGAGAAACAAAGATTATGTGTAAAACATGCAGCTGCGGAGGCAGCTACGAAATGTCCGATCGTGAGAAACTTTTGATCGCGATGGTAGACCCGAGGTATGAGAAGCGTTCTAAAGATAGTCTCATGAAAATTACCAAGCTGGATGGTGTTGATTTTGACAAGCTAGTTAGCGAGAGTCGATTTGTTCAACTCCTTGTTTCACCAGCAGCTGTTTTGGCTGAAGTCTTCAATTCAGTTGATCAAAAAGAAGGTGCCGCAAATGATGTTGAGGTCAATCAAGAAACTTTGCCTGAGACTGGCGAAGAGAATATTGAGATCGAAGCTGCGGAAAATGCCGCTAATGTAGACAATGAAGTCGCAGGAGAGCCTGAGACTCAGTATTACCGCTTGAATCCTAGCATTGATATCACTACCATTTTGACTGGTGTTGTTGCGCGGATTATTTCCAACGGCGGAAATTTCTATGGAGCTGATACAAATGTCATCAGCATTATCTCAGCTATTATCAACGAACGTCCAGCTCGACGTAGTCCAGCGCGACTTGGAACAGTTGCTAGAAATTACGTTCATACTCGTGCTATCGCCAATGCTACTGGATTTACTCAGCGCGCAGTAATCAATGCTACTATTGGCGGAAAGTGTGGATGGCTATTTAAGTGCACTACAGGCTATGGAAACACTAAGCCATCTATTGCCTTGTCTTGTGATTTTCGAGTTGTTGCTAAGGCAACAGTGTTAGCTTCGCAGATTCTTAATTGCGTCTAATAATATATCGTGTTCTTTTGATTCAGCGCTCTCCTTCGGGAGAGCGCTATTTTTTTTACATTATTAATTAGCTATATTTTAAGCAACTGCAAGTAATATGAAATAAATTTATAAGAAAATGAGCGAGTTGTTCTTGAGTAATATAATCGCGTTAATAGGAGTGTTATAATGAATGAAATAATATCAGGTCTTGATATCACTGTAAAAGAGCAACATCAAGTTTTTGAATTGATTTTATTTGAACTGAAAAATTCAAAATATTGGTATTGGGATTGTAGCGATTTTATAAATTTAACATATAACTTCGAAATTTCAAGATCAAATAGCATGGGTATTGTTAATGCTAATCATATTATGATTCGTCCTTCTTGGGGAAGTTATATTTGTATTGTCAATGAAGGAAGTTATATTTGTATTGTCAATGAAGAAAGCACTGTTGCTAAAAACAATAAACAAATCTTTGAAGAAATAAAAGCAATTATGATTGATAAAAGTGAAAAAGAAAAAAATAGAATTAATAAAAAAAATCGGCTTGAAACATCAAACCAAATAGATAAAGCCTTGAAAAAACCAAGACGTATTAAGCGATTCTTCAAATGGTTAAATTGGTTAAATTGGCATATTAATGTAAAATACAAATAAACATGTTAAAATAAGCGCACAAATTTCGTATATTATAAATAGATTATGAAAAATATTAATGAGCTAACAAAACAACTAAAATATCATAATGATCTTTATTGGAATAAAAGTCAGCCTGAAATTTCAGATACAGATTACGATATATTAATTGAGAAACTTAGAAAGCTCGATCCTGAAAATTCTTTGCTTAATGAATTCACTGAAGAAATTTCTGGAACTTCAGTTCCTCATCGAGTTCCTATGCTATCAATGGGAAAAGCGTATGATATTACAACCATTATAAAATGGGCGAATTCTATTAATTGCGATAATTTTCTTATTTCTCCTAAAATGGATGGAGCAGCTTGTGAAATTGAATATAATGCCAAAGGTGAATTAGTTCGCGCATCAACTCGTGGAAATGGAATGATAGGAGAAGATGTTACTCAAGCTGTTAAGCTTATTGATAATGTTCCTCAAAAGCTTTCTAATCCAATAGGAATACCAATTGAAGTTCGAGGCGAAGTTGTCATGCATAATGACGAATTCGAAAAATGGAAAGATCAATATTCAAATCCTAGAAACCTAGCATCAGGAACAATTAAAAAGAAAAATCCAAATAAAAAAAATAAAAAGAACATTTTATTTTATGCTTACAATGTTTTAGCAAGTGAAATTAAAACAGAAACAGAAAAATTTAATTTTATTGGGAAAAACGGATTTACTCATGTTCAGACAAGAACTGTAACAAAAAATAAAATATCTGAAACTCTTGAAGAATTCACTAAACAACGAGACAATTTGAAATATGGAATTGACGGATTGATCGTTATGACGGATGACGTAGACGTTCAAGAAAAAATGGGCTGTACTTCTCATCATCCTCGATATGCTATTGCTCTTAAATATCAAGGAGAATCTGGAACAACTACTTTAAACGAAATTGAATGGAGCGTTTCAAGAACCAGCGTTCTAACTCCTGTCGCTCTTGTTAAGCCAATCAAACTTTCTGGAGCAATAATTAGTCGAGTTTCACTTCATCATTTTGGCTTTGTAGAATCAAAAAAATTGACAAAAGGTTGTTCTGTTTTAGTTACTAGAAGAGGAGAAGTTATTCCTCACCTAGAAAAGAAAGTGAAAGACAACGGAGGGAGTCTTTTTGAAATCCCGAAGCAATGTCCTGCCTGTGGATCATTAACTATTAGAAAAGATGATTTTCTTTTCTGCTCTGATCCAGATAATTGCAGCGCGACTGGAACTGGCCGAATCAAGCATTTCCTTAGAGTTTTAGATATTGACGGTTTTGGTTCGACGATAATTCAAGTTTTGTATAATTCTGGATTAATTACTTCTCCTGAGCATTTGTTTATGGCAAATGAAAACGAATTTATTGAATGTTTTAATAATTTCAAAAAAGATAATCAAAATCGAATGGGCGAGAAAACAGCTAAAAAGCTTGTCAAAGGAATAAATGATAAGCGTTCTTTGACTTTGGATGTTTTTCTTCGCTCTCTCGGTGTAACTGAACTTGGAAATCATGTTTCTAAAATATTGGCTGATAAATATGAATCTCTTGACCAGATACTTCAATTATCAGAAAAAGATCTTTTAGCTATCGATACAATTGGTCCTTCAATTGCAAAAGAAGTTATATATGGATTACAAGATCATTTAGATTTGATTGTTAATCTTTTGCAACATGTTAATATCGAAAAAAATACTGAACAAATAAGTGGATCATTTTCTGGCAAGTCTTTTGTTTTCACTGGGAAATTGACTCGAATGGGTCGGAAAGAAGCTCAAGTAAAAGTTAAAGAATTCGGAGGAGAAACTCCTTCTAGTGTTAGCAAAACTCTCACCTATCTAGTTTATGGCGAAGGCAGAGAAAGTAGTAAACAAAAGAAAGCTAATCAATACAATGAAGCTGGAGCTGGAATTAAAATCATCAGTGAAGATAATTTTGCTAATATGATTTAGACAATACATATAAGACTCACAGAGAGCATGCTAGGATTAATCTTAAATGTTAAAATGAGGAAATGGTAAATTAATTAGAGTGCTTGACTTAATTAATGTTGGATTTTGGGCAATTTTATTTACAAAGAAGACATATAAGAAAGATGCGACTATTTAGAGTTGTGTATGAATTATGTTCAATAGTTAAAAAAACATTTAATAAAAATTATTTAAAATAATATATTATATTGTGAATATTAGACAACAAACACTAGTAAAAACTAGAAAAAGACGTAAAAATCAATGCTGTAAAGTAATAGAACTAAAAATTCAATATAACAAATTAAATTTAGTTCAAAAACAATTTTTAACCAGAATATTCTTAGAAGCAAAATGGTTATATAATGATATTCTCAATCTAAACGATTTTGCTAATTATGACACAAAAAAGAAAGTAGTTCAAATATTAAACAAAGATAAAGAATTAGAAGATAGAGAAATATTAGTACTTGGCAGTCAAATAAAACAAGAATTATTAAATAAAACATGGAATAATATAAAATCATTATCAAGTTTAAAAAGAAAAAATAATAAAGTAGGCCGTTTAAAATTTAAAAGCCGATTAAATTGTATTCCTTTAAAGCAATATAGAACAACTTATTCTTTAATTAAAAACAAGTTAAAAATACAAAAATGTAAAAAATTATTTCCAGTTAAAGGAATAGAACAAATACTAGATAATTATGAAATAGCTAATGCCAATTTAATTAGAAAATCATCTGGTTATTATTTAAAAGTTACCTGTTTCATAAAAAAAGAAGAATTAACAAAATCTAAAGAAATCGTTGGTATTGATTTTGGAATAAAAGATGATATTGTTTTATCAAATGGAATTAAAATAAGAGCTAAATTTCCAATAACTAACAGGATTAAAAAAGAACACCGAAAACTAGCCAAAAAGATAAAAAATAGCAATAATCATAATAAACAAAAAAATAAACTTAAAATAGCTTATGAAAAATTAACAAATAAAAAGAAAGATGCTAAAAATAAAATAGTTAGTTACTTAAAAAACAACTACTCATTAATAACTGTGCAAAACGAAAATATTAAAGGTTGGCATTCTGGTATATTTGGGAAACAGGTACAATTATCAATACTCGGTGGAATAATTTCGGAACTAAAAAAGCTTCCGCAGACATTAATTATTGACAGATTTTTTCCTAGTACTAAATTGTGTGGTCAGATTGGCTGTGGAATATTAAACAAAATATCACTTTCTACTAGAATATATCATTGTAAATGTGGTTATTCTAATGACCGTGATATTCATGCAGCAACTAATATATTAAGAGAATCAATAATACCTATGGAACATAGGAATTTTAAGCCTATGGAGTTTAATATCTCTGCTTTTGAAAAATTCAAGAATTTTTCAAACGTAAATATAAACTATGAAACAGGAAGATATAACTCTTTAGAGTTGTGTTAGTTCACATTGTATATCATGTTGCTACTAATGAATTTGCAACATTTATAGTGTTCTTTTTTGGATTATTGATTATTTTTGCACTTACTTTACGCGCCGGATTATGGTGGGAAAAACATAATTTGAAAAATATCGTAATAAGAAATATAGTTAAAAAATAAAAGCGAAGTTATTTTTTACAATAGAATTAAATATGGATTGTTAAATATAAATTAATTGAGTAAACTGCGAACAACTATGTTTGAAAAAGGAAAATTATGACTGAATTTTATCTTGTTAAACTTAATCCATTGTCAACTCAAACTCCTTATTTATCGCCTGTCGGACCTCATATTTTGAGTAAAAATTGACTTTATAAAACAGGAACTTGGAGTTTCATTAAGCAAGATACCTTTGAAGAACGTGTTTGGTGTCCACCTTGGAAATTTAAATCAGCTGATGAAGCTAGAAAGCAATTGCTTTATTGGGAAAATAGAACAAATGATTTAATAGTTGTTATGAATAAAAAAGAAGTAGAAGATATTATCAAGGAGATAATCGAAAAAGATAATGAATGGTCCTAAAATAGTTTCCAAAAGTGTATTTTTCTCTCAAATTGATAAAAAATTAAAAAAATTAATTTTGAGATCCGCTAAGAAATATGATGCAACTGAAATCATTTCTATTAATTACCCAAAAGGAAAAAATGAAGTTATATTTGCTGGCCCAGGACTACAATGGGAAACTTGGATAGATGTCAAAAAAGATAATCCAGAATATATTATAGAACGAGTTTGTATAGTATAATTAATTTTTGAAAAATAAACATAAAAATTGAACATAATAAATTTAAGCGTGTGTTTTTCGTGCGATATGATTAATTATGAAAAAGATAATTACACGACGTAAGTCATCAAGGCGTCCTCAAGAAGTAGTCTCGATGCCTGATAGTCCTTGTATGTCAAGTTTAGCTTCGTATTTTTTGCTTAAAGAACAATATTGTCAAAATGATCCAAATAGAAAATTTATTGACCCTCTTGGACCTTAAGATATTCGCAACAGAACAAAGCGAAGAAAACAAACAAGTTGCAATACAAGATTTTTAAAACAAGAAAAAAAAGAAGTCGGAGAGTTGATATGTTGCTATTGCAAACGAAGAAACTTAGTGACTAAAGGAGATCCTAACAAAAATCCTAAAGATCGCGCTAGTGTTGACCATTTTTTCCCTAAAAGCGAAGGCGGAGATTCTTTCAATGAAAGTAATTTAGTTGTAAGTTGCATAGAATGCAATCATCAAAAAAGAAGTTATTTTAGATATGTCTCTAATATAAGAGAAAATGGATGCGTAAGAGAAAGTAAGTTGAAAAGATTAGAAGAATATGCTTTGTCAAATGGGTTTCATATGTGGATAAGTCCATTCAAGCCTGAAGAAGAAATGACAGCATAAAATTAATTTATTAAAGTACAAGATATTTCCTTATTCTTGAAAGGATTAATTAAATGCAATGTTCAAATTTAGTTATGTTTAGAATTAATGCTAAAAGGAATAAAGTAGTTAATCAACGAAAAACTATTTATGCTTGGTTTGCTGCTAAATTGTTTAATGCTGAAATCCCTAAATGTTATGAAGTTTGCGATGGCAATGTAACTATTGACATTTCTGCTGTTGATGAAAACCATGGCAGATATAGTTGTTGTAAATTGGACGTGACATTTACATGCGATAAATGCGGCATAACTTGCTGTCCAGAAATTGTAGATTGCGATGATGAAGAAAATTCATTAACTAATTTAATTAATGAATTTTTAGGCAAAATAAGTAAAAAAGCATATAGAAAATTACAAGATAAATATTTAAAAAAACACAAAATAGAATAGGAATCATATACAATATTAATAAAATTAACTGAAAATAAATTGAATGAAAGAAAAAAATATGAAATGTTCAAATTTTGTTGTCTATAGAATCAATAAAAAAGGAAAAAAATTAGTTAATCGTCAAAAAGTAAAAGCTTGGGGTTTTTCAGAGATTTTAAACGGCAAAATGTCTGAAGATTATGAAGTTTGTAGTGGAAATATCACTGTTCTAATAGAAGCAATTGATGAACCTAATTGGGGAGGAAGTTGCGCTACATTAGGAATTACATATATTTGTGACAATTGTGGGCAAGCTAGTTGCCCTGAACTTCCTAGTAATAAAGATGATTTAACTGATTTTATGAACAATACTTTAAATGAAATGACAGAAAAAGGCGCTAAATCTCTTAAAGATAAATATGCTGATGAACAAAAAGAATATAATCAACTATTGGCAAAAAGCCGAGAACTGTATAAAAAAAATAAAGAATTAAAAAATAAAAAAAGCAAGCAAATAAGGAATTTGTGATAATATATATTAAGTAATATTAGAGGAGCCTTTTATTATGGGGCAACGCAAGGTTACTCAACAAGAACTTAGAACTTATGTTAAAATTCAATATGAGGAAATTGAAAAATATCGTTGGACTGAATCTAAAAATCGAGGTGTTGAAGACATTGGTAAAAAAACTGCTCAAGAAGAATGGATCTCTAAATTTGCCAAAAAATTTAGAGAATATTGGGAAGTTGATCATCCTATTGTATTCTTAGTTTGCACTAAAAAAGAAACTGATCATATAAACAAAAAAGTTTGTATTTGTTTAGAATGTCCATATTGTCATTATGTTATTAAAGGAAAATCGATTGAAGGTAAAATAATTATCGAAGATACAGAACATAATAGCGATAAAATAGAAAAACCACAATGGTGTAAATTATCAAATGAAACGAAAAAAAACTAAAAATGGAAATACTTTTATTCTCATTGATATTGATATTGAATTAAATAATTTTATTGATGAAAAAATAACAATTACACGAGCAATTAACAATATTTTACCTATTTGGTCCCAAAATAAAATTTATATGACAAATTCATATAAATTAGTAGAAGGATTAAAAGGCACACTAATAAGTTCAAAAGATCAATTTAAAATTCCAATAATTGAATTTGAAAATTTATTAGGAGAATTAGTTTATTTTAAAATACCATGGTATAATTTTAAAATGAACTAATATGTAAAATCATACTTATCATTTAATGTTATATTTAATGAACAGAAAATAAAGGAGATCGCTGAATGAGCGAATTAAGTGAAAAAGATACAAAATATTTAGGAGAACGTATTCAGAATATTATTTTCGAACATTATAGAAAAAATAATTGTAATTTTATTGATGAAGGAATTTTTTCAAAAAAGGTAATTCATCCATCAAAAAGAATAACATACCAACTAACTGAAATAATTAATAAAGAATTAGCAAATGATTAGCGATTAATTTAAACCTGGAACTTAAGTTAATATTAAATTCACTCGTTTTGGATCAATGCTACAATTAGAAAGGATTATAATGAGATATAAACCAGATGGAGAAATAGCAGAAAACGATGAAGATTA
>SDBS01006158.1_pt1 | contig 11677 bp, 2 predicted proteins | sample 2277091 | NCBI WGS metagenome assembly SDBS01 (sample SAMN10404972, study PRJNA504765) | marine sediment metagenome | isolation source: marine sediment core GS10_PC15, 163 cmbsf | place: Arctic Ocean: Southern Knipovich Ridge | collected 2010 | reverse complement strand
CGCGATCCCCGAGATCAACCCTCCCCCACCCACCGGCGCCACAACCGTGTCGATCGTTCCCAGCTGTTCCACCAGCTCGACCGCGATCGTGCCCTGCCCGTTGACCACCTCGGGGTCGTTGTAAGGCGAGATCCACACGCAACCGTTGTCGCGCGCGAAGGCGGCGGCGTGAGCCTCGGCCTCGATGCAGTCGTCGCCCACCAGCTCGAACGGGACCCCTGTCGAGCGCATCTTCTCGATCTTGACGGCTGCCGAGGTCTTCGGCATGAAGAGCTTGCCTTTGAGACCGAAGAGCTCCAGTGCATAGGCAAAGGCCGCACCGTGGTTCCCGGTGGAGGCCGCGATCAGGAGCTTCTGCGAGTCCGCCTCGGACAGCGAGAGGATCTTGTTGACCATCCCGCGGAGCTTGAACGAGCCGCTGTCCTGGAAATTCTCCAGCTTCAGGAAAACCTCTCCGCCAACGATTTCGCTCAGGGTCACAGCCTGCCGGCATTCGGTCCGGCCGATGTATGGCGCAATTCGCCCCAACGCCCTTTCGACTCTCTGCTTCACGGCGGTACCGTATCCGAAAACCGCGATGATTGGAAACCAGTCCGTGTTTGTTGTGATCTCTGAGCAAGCGACCGCATGTTACACTCCGTTTCAAGGAAAATGCGAAATCGAGATCCAATCCGGAGGAGCAACGGATCATGGTGGACTCGGGTCAATCCCTGAGCCACTACACAATCCTCCGCCCCCTGGGCAAAGGAGGGATGGGCGAAGTCTTTCTCGCCGAGGACACCGTTCTCGGCCGAAAAGTCGCCCTCAAGTTCCTGCCGAAGCATGCGATCGAGGATCCGGTGGCGCGCGGCCGATTCCTTCGCGAGGCCAAGTCCGCCGCCGCCATCGACGACCCCTTCATCTGCAAGATTTACGAGACCGGCGAGGTCGACGGCGAGCCGTTCATCGCCATGGAGTACGTCGAGGGCGAAACCCTCCGCGACCGCATCGAGCGTGAACCGATGTCTCTCGAGGAGGCAGTCACCACAGCTGCCGAGATTGCCGAGGCCCTCGGCGTCGCCCACGAGCTCGGCATCATCCACCGTGACCTCAAACCGTCGAACATCATGCTCACGGCCCAGGGTCACGCCAAGGTGCTGGACTTCGGCCTCGCCAAACAGGTGGTCTTCCCCGGTGGAATGGACACCTCCGCCGAGACCGCTACGAGCGATGATCTCACCGGTCGAGGAGTGGCCCTGGGCACGCTCTCCTATATGTCCCCCGAGCAGCTGCGGGCGCAACCCCTGACTCCGAGTAGCGACGTTTTTTCGTTCGGGGTTGTGCTCCACGAGATGCTGACCGGAAAGCACCCTTTCGCCCGTCCCACCTCACCTGAGACCATCAGCGCCATCATCGCCGATCCGCCGCCGGCCCCGGAAATAGGCGACGGAAAGATCCCCGACGAACTGGTGCAGATCCACGACAAGGCTCTCGCCAAGGACCCTGAGGATCGTTATGAGAGCGCAGCCGAGGTCGCCAGCGACCTCGCTGCGGTGCGGCAGGCCCTTACACCTGAAAAGAAAGGATTGCCTGTCATCGGCATCGCCGTGGCGGCGGTCCTGGCCGCAATCGTCGTCGTAGCTGGGCTGTGGTTGGCGCCGCGCGGCCCCGTTGCGACCGAGACTCCCGAGGCGTTGTCGGTCCTGATTGCCGATTTCGACAACCAAACCGGTGAGGAGGTCTTCACCGGCGTCCTCGAAAAGGCCACCGCCATCGTCATCGAGGATGCGTCCTTCGTGACCCCGTTCAAAAGGGGCACAGCGCTGAAGGCGGCCGAAGCCATTCGTCCCGGAGCGACTGTGCTTGACGAGGAACTGGCTCGGCTCGTGGCCCAGCGCGAGGGCGTGAACATCGTAATCACCGGCTCGATTGCGAAGAGCGAAGAGACCTATATCGTCTCAATGACCGCACTCGATGCGGTCAGTGGTGACGTCGCGAGCCGTCAGCGATTCGAGACCGACAGCCGCGAAGAGGTGCTCACCGCTGTCGGTCGATTGGCGGGCAAGATTCGCGAGAACCTTGGCGACACCGATCCAGAGTCGATCCGGCGCGCGGCCGAGGAGAGCTTCACCGCGACGACGCTGGAGGGCGCCCACGCCTACGTCCAGGCGCAGGACTTGCTGACCGCAGGGCAGTGGCAGGACGCCATCGAGGCTTTTTCTGCGCTCGTGGAGGAATACCCGGACATGGGCCGGGCGTACTCCGGCATCGCCGTCGCGTTGGCCAACATGGGTCGCAGGGAGGAGGCCACCGAGTACTACCAGCTCGCCATGTCCCACATCGACCACATGACGGAGCGTGAGAAGGGTCGCACCCGCGGCACCTACTACCTGACGACGCGAAACTACGAGAAGGCCTCCGAGGTCTACGAGCAGCTTGTCGAGGCCTACCCCTATGACGAGGCGGCCCGAGTCAACCTGGTTCTCGGCTACTTCTACGGGCGCCAGATGGACAGGTCCCTGGTGGCTGCTCACGACGCCGTGGAGGCCTTCCCCCACAGCGCGATGGCGCGGGCCAATCTCGCCCTCGTCGCCATGTACGCCTCGGACTTTGAGACCGCCAAGTCGCAATCCGAGAAAGTCATCGTGGACCATCCCGGGTACGAGACCGCATACGTGTGTCTAGGTCTCTCCCAGCTCGCGCTCGATGACACCGCGGGCGCAATCGAAAGCTATGAACGGCTGTCCGGCATCAGCGACTGGGGCGCGTCGCTGGCCGCCACCGGGCTTGCGGACATTGCCATCTACGAAGGACGGCTCAACGATGCCGCCGCCATCCTCGAGGACGCGGCAACCACCGACCTCGAGGGAGGCAACGAGGCCGCCGCAGCCAACAAGCTCTTCACCCTGGCGCACGCAGAACTCACGAGGGGCCGAACCGACCAGGCAGCGGCCGCGGCGCAACGAGCGGTCGAAATCGGCCAACAGGAACAGGTGCTCTTCGAGGCCGCCAGGGTGTATCTGGAAACGGACCACGAGGCCGAGGCCCTCGCACTCGCGGCACAACTAGCCGAGCGTCTCGCTCCCGAGCCCCAGGCCTACGCAAAGCTCATCGAAGGGGAGATCGCACTCGCAAACGACGAACCGCGGCGTGCCGTGACATTCTTCCGGGAGGCGCAGAACATCCTCGACACTTGGATCGGCCGGGTTGACCTCGGGCGGGCATATCTCGAAAGCGGCGCCTTCCCCGAGGCCCACGCGGAGTTCGAGGTTGCCCTGGCGCGACGCGGTGAAGCCGCCTCAGTCTTCCTCGACGACGTGCCCAGCTACCACTACCTGCCGCCGGTCTACTACTATCTTGGCCGTGCCCTCGAAGGCCTCGGCAGCCCGGGCGCAACAGAGGCCTACGAGACCTTCCTCGAGATCAAGGCCGACGCCGACGGCGACCCGCTGGTGGCGGGGGCGAGAGCACGTCTGGCTTCGGTCGTTTCGTCTTCCTAGCCCTCCTTCATGGCGTCACCACGATACATGCGGAGAACTCCGACGTGTCGCCAGGAATCAGTGCGGACCGCGTGGTCGCCGTGATCTCTTGGCCGAGAAGCCCAGTCGGGAGTGTGCCTGTGAAGCTAACCGTGCCGCCGGGGCCGGTGGTGAGGTTCAGGTCGTCCACGAAGGACTGTCCTTCGCCGTGTCCCGATGGATCGCAGGCCCCGGGCGGGTTGGCGTAGAACTCGATCACGATGGACGCTCCGGGGATGCCGATGTCCACCGATCCGTTGACCAAGGTCTGGGTCCCGTTGTCCACCGCCGACGTCAACACCGGGTAGTTGAGCAGATCGTTGGGTCCGGTGTCGGTGTCGCCGACATCGTTCGGCGTCACCCCAAGCAACGGGCCGAGCGAGAAGCCGAGCGCCGTGTTGGAGAAGATCGAGTTGGCCACCACCGAGTTGAAGAGACCCGATGAGATGAAGATGCCGAGTTGGTTGAAGGCGATCACGTTGTCGGCGCCGGCGGCGGTCCCCCCGATTATGGTCCACGACGAGCTGGCGATCGAAATGCCGGACAGCGAGTTGCCGAGGGTGGTCGCGAGTGCCGGGTCAGTGCCGATCCAGTTGCCCTGGATCGTGTTCCGATGTGCATTCGACAGATAGAGTCCGGACGCCAGATTCGACGAGATGACGTTGCCTTCACCGGCATTCGTACCTCCGATGAGATTGTCTGAGGAGTCCGAGAAATGAATCCCGTAGGTGGTGTTCCCGAGGGTGGTCGACGAGCTCGGGTTGGTGCCGATGAAGTTCCCCTGGATGGTGTTGTTGTTGCTCTGCTGTAGGTAGAGGCCCTGGAACTGGTTGCCCGAGATCACGTTTCCGGCGCCGACCCCTCCGATGGCGTTGTAGTGGGAGTTGACGAGGAGCTTCACGCCGCCTTGAGCGTTGGGGATCGCGACGGTGCCGGTAGCGTCGGTTCCGACGAAGTTGGAGATGATCGTCGTGGATTCGGCGTCCCGAAGACGGATCCCCTCCCCATTGTCGGAAGCGACGTTGCTGGAGATCTCGACCCCGGTCACGTTGTTTTCGAGGTAGATCCCGAAGCCCCCGTTCCCGCGAGGCACCGTGCCGCCCGCGTCGACGCCGACGTGATTGCCGGAGACCCTGCCGTCGGCAAAGTTCCCGAACTTGATGCCGTGCGCGGCGTTGGACGACACCACGTTGCCGAGAACCTGAGCGTTTGAGCTGTTGTCGACGGTGACACCGGCCAAATTGAAGGCGATGGTGTTGCCACCCGCACCGATGGCGGTACCGACCACGGTGTTATCCGACGAAGTGATGCTGACGCCGACTCCATCGTTTCCGAGATCGGCCAGGACTGAGTTCGTGCCGATCCAGTTCCCCCAGATCGAGTTGTCATCCGCCTGGGTAATCTGGATTCCGCTTCCGCCGTTCCCGGATATTTGATTCGCCTGGTGCGCGAGGTGGCCACCGAGGACGTTCGAGTGCGACCCGGATTTGATTTCGATCCCGTCCCCGAGATTGCCGAAATCGAGGGTGGCGGTCACGTCGGTTCCGATGAGGTTCCCGGTGACGACCGCACTGTCAGAGCCGGTGTCAAGAAGAACACCACCGCCGGCATTCGCGGAAATCAGGTTGTTGACGATCGACGTGGAGGTGATTGTGGACCCGAACAGACCGACCGCGATCCCCGTTGAGTTGTTGCCGAGCATCGATCCCCCGCCAGCCGACGTTCCGATTCGATTGCCTTCGATCACGTTGTTCGAGCCGATGCGGATTCTGACCCCGACCGTCTGGTTGCCCGAGATCACGTTTCCCCGAACGGTGTTGCCGGACGAGGCGAGGTAGATCCCTCCGGTGTTGAAGTTGGCGATCGCGGCGTCGCCTGCGGTGTTGGTGCCGATGTGGTTGTCCTCGATGAGGTTGCCCGGGCCCCACACACCGATTCCGCCGGCGTTGTTCCCTGAGATGATGTTCCGTCCTCCGGGTCCGCCGATCGTGTTGCCGGACGAGCTGCCGGAGAGCGCAATCCCCCACAGAGTGTTTCCCATGGGGAGAGTTCCTGAAACGTCGGTCCCGATTCGGTTGCCGAGAATCAGCCCGCCGGGGTGGTTGTACAGACGGACGCCGCTCTCCGAGTTGGCGGAAATGAGGTTGCCCTCGATGCGGGTGTTCGAGCCGGGATTGGCCTCGACGCCATGGGAACCGTTGTTGATGATGGTGTTCCCGGCGTTCGGTGCGCTCCCCCCGATGATGGTGCCGTCAGCATTGACGATGACGATGCCCTCGTTTGAATTGCCCAGACCGCCGGCGAGTGATGAGTTGGTGCCGATCCAGTTCCCCTGGATGGTGTTGGTGTCCGCGTTCTGAATGAAGATTCCGCGCAGGCCGTTTGCCGCGAGCACGTTGCCGTCCCCAGGGTTCGGGCCGCCGATCAGGTTCGACGTCGCCCCGTGCTCGATGGAGATACCGTCACCGACATTTCCGATCGTGACGGTCTCTGTTGCGTCGATTCCGACGAAATTCCCGGCGACGGTGTTGTTCACCGCTTCGTAGGCAAGGTAGATTCCTGTTCCGTTTCCTCCGACCACGTTTCTGTGAACAGTGTTTCCTGCAGACCGCAGATACACGCCGAATAGGGTGTTCCCGAGGGCAATAGCTCCGGTCGCATCAGTTCCTATGCGGTTGCCCTCAACGAAGTTGTCGTGAGCGGGCGCCTCTATGTAAACTCCCATCGAATTGCCGGAAATGAGGTTTCCTTCATTGGGGCCAGATCCGCCAATCTGGTTCCCCCAGGAATCGCCCCAGACTTCGATTCCGAAATTTCCATTGCCAACATCGATCGTCCCGCCCGCATCGGTGCCAATGAAATTCCCCAGAATGACGTTCTCATGGGCATTGTGGAGTACCATGCCGAAAAAAGCGTTCCCCGAGATGACGTTTCGATCGGTAGGCAATGTCCCGCCGATGGTATTGTTGTGCGCCCCCCCCAGGAACAGGCCCCTATCTGTGTTGGGTAGGGCGAAACTGCCGGTGACGTCTGCGCCGATGAGATTGCCGACGATCGTATTGTCGTGAGCGCCGTATAGCAACTCCAGACCGCCCATGCCGTTGCCGGAGATCAGGTTGTTCAAAATTGTGTTGCCGCTTGCGTTCGCCCCTTGGATCCGGATGCCATAACCGGAGTTGCCCAGGATGGCATCCCCAGCCGGGTTGGTCCCAACTTTGTTGTCTGAAACGACCGCTCCAGTGACTCCGTTGGCAAGGGCGATCCCGTCGGAATCGTTGCCGGAAACGACGTTTCCGGAGATGACGAGTCCTGCACAGTTGTTGGCGCCGATTCCCCCCAGCGCGTTCCCCAGATCATTCGTGCCGTCGGTGCCGATGTAGTTGTTTTCGATGTGGATGCCCGGTTCGTTTTCGATGTGGAACCCCACGCTCGAGAAGTTGATGACTGCAAAACCTCTGACGTGCGTGTTATTCGCGCGCACCTCGAAACCTCGAGCGTTGCCCCCGGCACCGATCCCGTCGAGATGCACCAGAGGAGAGTCGACGTACCCGGTTTGAGTCGTGGCATCGATGATGACGGAGTCGCTGATTGACGGCAGCGGACTCAGAACGGCGATGGTGTGAGGCCCCGGCCCGGCGATGTTGAAGCTGATGTCATCCTGCCAACCGACGTTTCGCTCGGCGTTCTCGATGCACCTCCGCAACGAGCCCTGTCCGTCTTCCGCCGTGGTCGTGACCACCAGCTGGATGACGTCGAACGGGTCCGATGGGGCGGTGGCAACAGAGACGCCCTCGGCAAGAGCGACCTCAGCGATCAGCTCGTAGCCGTCGCCGGTCCGGTCGAACCAGATGGAATCGAAGGTGGCGATGCCGTCGGCAGCGGTTGTCGCGACGTTGTCGTGAGCGGTGCCGCCGTTAGGGTGGGACGCGAGCTGCAACGTCACCTCGTAGCCCGGTAGCGGGTCGCCGTTACCGTCCTCGACGAGCACGGTGATGGAGGTCTCCACCAGCCCGCCAATGGGGGTGGCATCAGGCGCGCTCGGTGAAACGGCGTTGACCTCGTTCACTTGTAGCGTCAGCGTCTTCTCGTCAACCTCGTAGGTGTCACTCACCTGAACCGTGACCTGGTAGGTCCCGCCCAACGTCACCGTGCCGCTGAGCAGGCCGGCGCCGCTCAGGGTCAGCGTGCCCGGCGGTTCATTGGATCCCGGCACCAGCGTCCAGGTCGGGGGACCGAGGCCGTCGGTCGAAGTCAGGGTCTGGGCGTAGGGAACGCCCGCCGTCGCATCGGCGAGCGCCGTGGTGGTGATGATCAGGAAGTCCGTATCGAAGTCCGGATCGGTGTCTCCGCCGGCCGCGTCGTCGGTGTCGACCGCCTGTGCGACGATGGACGCCCAGATGTCCTCCGCGCCGAAGTCCTCGCCGCCAAGCGGATCGAGATCGACGATCACCAGGGTCGCGAAGGCGGTGTCGCCCGGATCCAGGTAGAAGGTCGGGTTGTCGAGGTCGGTGTCCTGGTTCTCGGGGTCCCAGAGGCCCGGGACCTCGGTGTCGCGATCGAGGATCTCGGGGTTGAGGACGTTGACCAGCTCCTGCTGCTGGATCGCTTCGATGAGATCGCAGCCGTCGGCGGCGGGTGTCTTGTACTCGCGGTAAATGAAGAGTTGGTAGATGAACTCGCCAAGAGCTGGGTCCGGAGCGTTGTCTCCCAACAGGTTGAAGGAGTAGCCGGCCGACGCGGTGCCGTCGTTCTTGACCTCCCAGGTGATCTCGTCGAGGGGGGTGTTCATCATGGCGGGATTCATCATCGCCAGGTTCATCATCGCGGGGTTCATCATCGCGGGGTTCATCATCGCCAGGTTCATCATGGCGGGGTTCATCATCGCCAGGTTCATCATGGCGAGATTCATCATCGCCGGATTCATCATCGCCGGGTTGTCGAGGGTGCGGTTCATCATGGCCGGGGTGTAGTGTTCGGCCGTGAGGAGCCCGGCATCGGTCGGGGGCGGGCTCGACGGGTCGCCGTTGAGCAGGACCGAGCCGGTGAGCCCGTCGCCGCCGAGCTCGGTGACGTCGACCCTTACGAATCTCGAGTCGTCCTCGACGGGCGAGGTGACGAAGACGGTACGGGTGGCGCCCGAATAGGGCGCGATGTGAAGGTCGAGCAACGGGGTCGAAGTGAACTGCTCGAACGACGCCGTCACATCAACCGGCGCGTCGATCGTCAAGCGGAAGATCTTGATCTCCTCGCTGTCGTTCCGGACGGTGACGACAAAGGCTCGTTGCAGAGCGCCAATGGGTCTCGAGCCGCCGGGCGAACCGACAAAGAGCCCGCTCGTCAGTCGGGCGGTGTAGGTGTTCTGATCGCGGATCTTGGTCTGTCCCTCGCCGTTGGGGACCTGGTCGCACGCGGGGACCGTCTGATTGGAGTCGAAGACGCTGTCGCCACCGCCACCCGGAACCACGTAGTTCCCCCAGTTGCCGTCGTACGGTGCTTCGATGTCCCGGTTGTCCGTCCACACGGCGTGGAAAGCGGCGCCGTCCGCGGCCTCGGTGTTGTAGCGCCAGGAACCGTCCGGGTTCGGCAGGAATGCGGGTGAGGCGCCGATGTCGACATAGTCGCCGAAGAACGGTCGGGTACCGTCCAGGTAGATCGTCAGGTTCGGCGGGTTGAACTGCATCTGGATGTACTCGGGCGTGTCGGTGTACTCGGGTGGGCTGGGCCACCCACCGTAATCGGCGAGGAAGAGATAACGGGAGACCTGGCCCGATGGACGGCCCGGCGACACGTCGTACTGGGTGAACACAGGGTAGTCCGTGGGATCGGCATGCGCCGCCCGAACCTCCACCGTGTGCCGGTAGTACGGAAACATGACCGGGAAATCGGCGATGAACCGGTCGAAGACGCCCGACATGTCCCGGCGGAGGTCGTAGTAGACGACGACGACCTTACCGCCGGCAAAGGTGATGCTGGGGACGATCTGGTGGCCCGGGACCTCGGGTTGATCGATGGGATCGGGGATGGTCCAGGTCATTCCGTCGGTTGAGGTGGACACTACGATCCTGGCGTCACCCTCGACGTCGTCGTCTCTCGGGATGCCCAGCCCGCGGGTCGCCCAGGCGATGTACGCGCGGTTGAACGGTTGCGCGTTGTCGACGGTGATCGTGGGATAGGCGTTCGTGCGGAAGGAGTAGGGGGTGGTGGCCTGCTCGAAGGGAGAAAGGGTCGAGACCTCGGTCGGGGGGCCGAAGCTGAAACCGGAGTCGGTTGAACGAACGCCGACAATGGCGTTGCCGGTGCCGGGGGTGAGAACGCTGGTGGTGCAGCCTTCGGTCACCCACTCGCCCTCGTTGTACGCCTCGAGCTGGTCCTTGAGCGCCAGGCCTTCGTCCCTGGCCGCCCCCTTGGGCTTGCTGCCGAGCAAGTTGACAACCAACCAGGCGTCGGCCGCGTCGATCAGGTCCTGCAGATCGCCGACGAGCAGGTGGGCGGCGAGATTGAGCTTGGCCGGGATGAGCTGCTTGGCGAGGATGTAGGTGGCGTCCCCTTTTGGTGGCGTGTTGAGCTTGTCGAGAGCCTCAATCTTGGTGTAGGTGACCCCGCCCATCTCGATGGGATCGAGGGGCCACTCCTCCGGGTGGGTTTTCCAGTAGCCGCCACCATTGGCGCAAACCAGGTAGGTGGGGTCGGTTTCGAACTGGCGCCAGGCGACCCAGACGTCGCCGTTGTCGGGGCTGATCGCAATGCTGACCCCCTGGTTCATGGTGTCCGGATCGCTGAGCGGTATCGGTGCGCTCCAGGTCGTGCCGCAGTCGGAAGAGCTGCTGAACATGATGGTGGACCGTTGATTGGGAGCGACGCCGAAGATCTCCGCCCACGCCAGGTAGACGTTGCCGCATTGGACGTTCTGGTAGACGGGGCTCCCGTCCTGGTAGACCTCGAGCTCGACGGACTGGGCGCCGGCGCGCGGGATGTCCACCGCCATCCACGGCTTGTCGATGAAGGAATCGCCGGCCATGTTGGCTTTGACGATCCCGGTGTCGATGAACTCGATTGGGTCGCCGCTCTCGCGGTTGTCGAGGTCCATGTAGCGGGTCATGAAGAGCGCCGACCGCGCGGGGTCGCCGCGGTCGAAGACGATCCCGGTGAGGTAGAAGAGGCCGTGGGTGCCCGCTCTAACCACCGGATCCGCTCCCGCCTCGTAGCCGTGGATGGGCGAGGTGGACCCGTCGTCCTGCGGATATCCCGGAAGCAGCGTGCTCCGCCAGGTCATCCCGCCGTCGAGGGACTTGTAGACACCGAGCCAGGCGTCGCCGGTCTCCTTGCCGACCGGCAGTCCGGGGAGGTCCACCGAGCGGTAGTCGTTGGTGAAGCCCACCAGGCGCATGGTGTCGCGGGTCGAAACCGCAATCGACGGCTCGTTCTGCCGCTGCAGGAACGGGTCGCCGTCCGGCCAGGTCGTGCCCGAGACCATGTTGACGTTGGGTCCGACCCAGAGCTGCCCATCTTGAGCGTGGGTGGCAGTTGTCAACACCAGAGAGAGAATCGCCAACGAAACAAACGGAATCCAACGACGAACCTTCATCACATCCTCCTCACCGGTCATCCGGTGTCGGTCTATGCGTTGTTCGGTCGAAGGCGCGATGAGGACGAGGTCACCGCGCTGGTTTCCTTGGTGCGCTGTGCTCTGAATCGACACATACAAAACCAGCCACCGTCCTCGAAACAGGAGCGGCGGCAGGGCGATGTTGAGTCTGTCAGCTGCACTCGTTGTTCCCTAGGGGTTTTCGCTGATCTTCTAATAATACCTATTTGAGCAATTGTCAAGCAGAATATTTCGCTTGTTGAGACTCACTCCTAATCGATGTTATCCACGGAGCCAGGGGAAACACTCGCTGAGGTGTACTCGGGGGGTACAGGTCACCCGGGCTGCCCACGGCCCGTTCCCCGCGCCCGATCGAAACCGGAGCTGCGCGATGACGTAGAATCACCTGGAGAATCAGCTCAACGATTGAAAGGAGATCTTCAGAAAATGAAGAAGAGCACACCGTGCCTGGTAGCGATCCTGGCGGCTGTGGCCATCCCTGCCGCGGCCGCGGACAACGGTCTCTACATCGGCGCCAGCATCGGCGGCTCGTCGATCGAGGTCAGCGATTTTGACGACGAGCTCGGCGACGTTA
>SDBS01006157.1_pt1 | contig 11678 bp, 9 predicted proteins | sample 2277091 | NCBI WGS metagenome assembly SDBS01 (sample SAMN10404972, study PRJNA504765) | marine sediment metagenome | isolation source: marine sediment core GS10_PC15, 163 cmbsf | place: Arctic Ocean: Southern Knipovich Ridge | collected 2010 | reverse complement strand
AAGTATGTATGGAATATTTAAATCTTTTGATAATTTATTGGCAATAACTCCTGCAGAATTTGTAAAATGAGCATGAATCAAATCAAAGCTTAATTTTTTTCTCTTCAAAAAATTCTTTACAATTAAATAGCCTAAATATAACCTGTTATCCTTAAAATATTTTATTGGTAGATGAAAATAATTTAGGTAATATACTTCAATATTATCATATTTATAGTTTTTAAATTGTTTTCTTTTCCATTTTGGAGGAAAAATTTTAATAGAATTGATGAATTTAGGAAGGTATGGACTAACTACAATAACATATATTCTGTTTAAATATATCTTTATACAGTCCAGTTGGGCTTTCAAAAAATAATCAGTCATATTATTTTTATATGGAAAGCCATTACAAATAATTAATAAATTACTGTTTATTCTTTTCATTTATTTTTCAATGAGTAAAATCCTTTTCGATCCTATAGTTAATAGAATTAAAAAACTTAAAACTACTGGTTCAGATTTTATCGTACTTTGTGAATACGAAAATCATCTATCAAGATCGAACGTATCTGCTTATTTACAACATTATGCATGAAGGATAATATACCACCTTCCGTTAGTGGACCTTATAGAACTTTTTGAACAATTTGAAAAGAGTGGGAGAGATTTCGTATGAGACCTATAATTAACATAAGGTAATAATTCCATTATTTCTATTCTAGTCAATGATTGTCTTTCTGAATATTCATTTTCAGGCCAATAATCCAATTTTTCTTCCAACAATTTCAACATCATATCATAAGGGTACTTTTAAATTTTTCAAAGTTAGGACAGCCAGTTGCCCACCTGAAATTCCTATTTGTATTAATAATAGGCTAAAAAAGTATGTAGTCGAGTAAATATTCTATGTTTAAATATCTCCAGTAATTTATAGTTATCCTTAAACCTATCATCGATTGTAACAACTAGACTTTTGAGAGGAATATCCGACCAATCCTTACTATAAATTGCATTAACTAATTTGCTTAGTGATATGAAGTTATAATGTTTTGATAAATACTCAATATGTTTTTTAAATATTTCAGGCTTAGGATCATGATAGAAAATTATAATTACCTTATTTTTACAAAATACTTCTCGTATTAAAAATGGTACTCCTGAGAACCTAAATATAAATCCTACAATTTCCCTTATAAATCTTATTATTGTTTTCATATATTTCTCTTAATAGATGAGGATAATACTATAGATGTAGTAAATTATTATTCGCCAAAACTTTTATTCTCAAACCTTTAATTTATCTTGCAAAAATACAAATGAAAGTTGCCGTTAATATTATAAAATAAAGAATTACTTGAAATGGAAATTTTTATGATTTAAGTCTCTTTCTTTTTTAAGATAATACTTCATACTGGGGAAGAATTTTCTCTATTTTAAAAAATTCTGCCCTTTTTCTACCATCTTCCGAAAATTTTCTTATAGAAATTTTCTTCATGAAAACAAATACTTACTCAATAACACTTTTATATAACTGTAATGTTTGTCTGGCAATATTTTTCCAATTCAATTTATTGTTAGCAACTTCTTTCGCATTTTCGCCAAAACGCAAACATTTCTCTTTATCCAAAAGAAGTTCTAATATTGAATTAGCTAATAATTTTTCATTACATGGAGGGATAAGTAGGCCTGTTTTATTATGTTCTAAAACTTCACTTATGCTTCCAGTATTAGTCGCAATTACAGGCTTCCCAAAACCAAAGGCCAAATGCAAAACTCCACTTTGTGTAGCACTTATATATGGTAGAACAACTATATCTGAATTTTCAAATAAATCTGCGACTTGGTTATTGGGGATATAATTGTCTATTATTTCGTACCTATCTGTGCATTTAATAAATTTTCTATAATATTCAAAATCCCCTTGAAATTTTCCTGCAATACAAATTTTATAATCACTAAATTTTTCGGAAATAATTGGATCCGCTTTAATTAAATATTCTAATCCTTTATTTTTACGAATTGTTCCAAAGAATAATATCCTCATTAATTTTCTTTTATGATTATTTAAAATTCTTTTTTTTAATTTAAATCTATTATAAATAGAAAATTCACCATGAGGTATTACTTCAATACTCACTAGAGGAATATTATATCTTTTAGCAAGAATTTGTTTTAATCTCTTCCCTAAGACAATAAATTTTGATGACTGAGAAACAATCCATCTTTGAGTTATATCTTCATAATATCTAGTGCTTATTTTTAATCCTATATGTTGGTACGGATCGTGTATTGTGCATACAATAGGAACTTTTTTAAAAAAAAGCCTCCATAAACTAAACCAAATATTTCCCTGCTGCACATGAATAATATGATAGTTATTTAATATTTTTACTAGTTTATAATAGCTCCATAAATTTCTAATATCTCTAATTCTGTATGAGTTAATTGGGATTTTTTTTATTTTAGGATTTAATAAACTTAGTACAGAATAATCTCTTTTCTTTGCATATCTTATTCCATAGAAAAAATCTATATCACAATATTCACAAAGTGCATCTGCAAGACATACGGAAAAATCTGTTGGTCCTGAAAAAAAGGCAACTTTTATTTTCTTACCCATCATTCTCATGCTTTTATAATATTAAATAGGTTTTCCCAATAATTTATTACAAACCTCGAAAACTTTTCTTGGATCTATCTTTTCCATACAAGGTTCACTGCAGTCTGACTTAAAGCACCCTAAACATGGAACATCTGGTTCTATAATTTCACCAAGATTGTACAACTCAAACTCATAGCGATTAAAAACATTATTAAATAGAACTATTTTCTTTTCTAAGCCTATAGCAATATGTAAAGCCACTGTTACACTTGTTACATTTAATCACACTGATCCAATAAGCTAATAAAATCTACAATCCCAACAATGCACACCATTATTTTCATGATATGAACAAGGGACATCCCCTTTAAAAAATCGACAATTTTTTCTTATTTGAATTTTTTTCCTCTGGAATAGATCTATCTCTGGCCTTGGCCATCCCTGATAGAGAATTATCACTGATTTTACCTAAAATATTTTAGGATACCCCCATTTTTTTATGATATTTAATATTATCAAGAAATACTACTCATCAAAATTTCATAAAAAATGCATCTAAAAAACTCCGGCCACGCCTTATTAATGACCTGGGTGGCTTAGAAGTTAAATTTATATTATTGAGAAATGCGCCTAACAACCTCTCAGTTTCTAAAGATTTCTTCAACAACGATTCCTTTTTGATTTTTATCATTTCCTTCACTTCTTTTCGTCTTTGCCAAATTGACTCTATAGCTGGACGCACTTTTTCAAGTTTAAGATCTCTTACAGTTGCTGCTGGTGTCGTATTAAAAAGAGCTAAAAAACTATCTATCTTGGCACATCTGCTTATACCCACAAATGGAGTTTCAGCTAAACAACTGAAAATTAATTGGTGCATCCGGCTGGAGATCATCATCTCTAATTTTGATATGCTAGAGATCATATCTTTTGGAGATAATTCAACATCAACAATATATGCTTTATCTTTATATAGCATTGCTTTTTTAACAGCACCCATCATCATAAGATCTTTCCCCTCTTGGGTATTGCTGGGAAGAAACACTATATTGGCGGCAAATTTTGCTACAATGAAATCAGCAATTTTTGCCCACTCCAGAGGTAGATTATATTTTGAACAATCTCGTTCATTAGAAATCCCTATTCCTACTAAATTTTTTTTATTATTATTATTTAGCACAGAAATAACATCATTATCTACATCATCTACCAACTTAATATTAAAAGCAGGATCAATGGTTACCTGAACAAAGTTTGGATCAAAACCTGCATCAACTAATCTTTTTTTTGTATCTACGTCTCTTAGCAGGAATAAGTCAAATTCTTTTGATATCGCTAAAAGTTTATTCAAAGTCTCTGGAGAATTTCCAGGATTCATACCAGCAGGAAAATGCACTAATCGTTTGTCTGCAAATACACCAAAAGAAGCAAAAAATAACATCGATGCTGGTGAATCGGATAAAATTGTTGCTCCTGCACAAACGAGTACATCTGTACGTAAAGCTAAATATGCCTGAAGAATGTTTTCAAGAACTCTGCTTAATGCTCTAAAAAGTCTGTTAATCTTCCCAGAATACGCTTTCACAATTCGGTGCTTAAATGTCTTTACCCCAAGCTTCTTAGCTGTGCAACGGGGTTGATCTGTAAGTACAATGATTTCACAATTTGGATGAATTTTCCTTATTATGTTTACTCCGCCCTCTAATATGGCCTCATCACCAACATTGTGATTTCCGAAGTCAACTCCTCCAATAAGGAAACGAAGAGGTCTTTTTGCTCTTTGTATATTCTGCCTTTTATGCAACTTATCCATATATATTAATCCTATGTAGTATTTTAAGAAAAATTATTAAAAGCTTTGTAGGTATCTTTTGGAGTATCCCCACTCGTTGAAAAATTGTGCTCAACCTAGTAATTACTATTACAATACTCCCAAACACAGCCTCTTTCAATTTTAATCTGGAGTTATTATAAATATCCTCGGCAACAGGTATTGGGTTGCCGAAAATCTTCCATAATCTGATTCTCGATGAAAAATTTTTCTTTTTGACTCGCACAATGCTTAACTGTGATTTAATAACATCGGTTCGAGTTACAGGGACAAGATCTAACTTGTTATGTTTTATAGCCCATCCTAAAGTACTTTGACCAACCTTTGTTCGGGAGATAACAAGTGATGTACCGAAGATTTTATCAGATGCTGACAAATTCCATGCATCACCTACAGAAATGTCCGCGTATTCTGAAAATCCATCATTGCATATCAAGCAGCGCATTGGGCAAAAAAAATAGCTTGTCCAAACTTCCCCTATAATTGTTCCATCGAATTTCATCCACTTTTCTCCAAAGTCACCAACAAATTTAAATCCAAATTCACTCCAGTTCCCGCTTCTATAGTCGATTGTGCGCACTTTAATAGGATTAATTCTCATAGATTGAGCAACAAACTTGGGTAATTCACTATTTACTCCGTGACCACAAAATAAACCTATCTTTAAAAAGATTTTATTTTTCAATTCCTCACTTGTTCTTGACCATTTTGTGATGCTTGCAATATGACAAGGCAGACCGACAACTGCAAAACGCCCTCCCTTAGCTTCTGCTAACTCCTGTAATCCCACAGAATAATCTACCTGAGTATATCTGGATTTTTGGCTTCGAAGTATATCATCTTTTGTCCTAGCAAGAATTGTTTTACAGACAAAAGCATCATCATTCTTAGGTACAGTAACTACTGCACCATCTATTGATCCCTCTTCTAGTAATCCTATTAATATAGCAGTTGTCACTCCCCCCGAAGCCGCATTTCTTCTTATTTCTGTATCTATAGCGTACCCAGTGTATATCCTTAGCCAGTTTCCTATAATAGAATCCTTTTGACCATAATTACACAATTCATCATCTGCTGGAGGTTTCTCTACACCTGCACAAACTTTTGTACACAATCCACATCCGCAGCACCGTTGTAATTCATTTTTCCCTGGTGTGAATATAGAATCACGTGTAATACCCATTTTCAAAGAACCGGTCGGGCACGCAGCAACACAAACTCCACATGAAGTGCAAAGAATTTGATAATATTTTTGTAATATGGAATATTGTACTTCCATTACAGTTCTTTTGCGCATGGTTTCAAAATAGAGTGTTTTAATATTCCTATTGCAGCTGGGAGCCAAACAAAGAGACTTCCTACAAAGAAAATCGCTGGACCTAGCAAATTATAATCTGGAAATAATTGGACAGTTATGAACGCTAGCGATAACGTTAAGACAACCGGTAAAGAAAGTTTTGCAAGTCCTGAAAAACCAATGAGTTTTTTTCTATATGCATAAGGAACGTATAAGAATATTAAAACCAACTGGAGAATGATCATTGCATAACTGGCGCCAGTGGCACCATAATGTTTGATAAACACAACTCCAACAAGAAGTGTTATGAGTGTTGTACATACCTGAAAAAAGACTTTAATCCACATTCTATCTGCGGCTGTTAAGCTTGCACCAGCGGCAAGGACACCATAGTGAATTGCAACTATCCAACAAAGTATACGGAGAATTCCTATAGCTTGACGATACTCTTCTCCTTGTAAAATTATTATGAGTGCATCGGCACACACATATAGTGCAGAAGCTATAAATATACCTACTGGAACAAACAACTTCTGAATAGATTCGCAAATATGGCGGAACTTATCACGATTCGTTTTGTAAAAAGCAAATAGCGATGGAATAAATACATTATTGCTTGCTGTTGCTCCAAAAAGTAATGACAATTCAACGAAACGAAATGCAACTGCAAAAAAACCAACTTCCTCTTCCGTTCGAAAATGGGATAAAAGTAAAATGGGAAGTTGTGTGTAAATGGAATAAAGGATGCCTGAAATTCCGAACACAAATGAACTTCTCACTTGAGACAGGATTTTCGAAAAATTTACAGAAATAGAAATAATGGAAATAACAGTAAAGCATACAATGATTAGAGATACGAAATACAGAATTCCGTGATACCATGCAAATACTACAATATCAAATTTAAAGTAGAATAGTATCCCAACACCCGTTAAGAAAAGAAATCCCCTACTCATCATGAGAAAAGAAACAAGTTTCTGTCGCCCCTTAACATAAAGTGCTGCAAAAAGAGGTTCAAAGCAAAGCGTAGAAAAGCCTGCCAGAGCCAAAGGCAAAAAAATTACAGGAGCTTTTTCACTTCTGGTTACCGCAGAAAGCGAGAAATAGACAACTGATAAGGCACATATACCAATTATTGCTTTAACAATAATAGAATTGCCTAGCAGGCTGGGTAATAAACGTGGAATCCGGGCGCCATCTCTTTTTAGACCCATTGTCACACCAACTCTTGAGAAAGCGACGCTCAATTGGATCAAAGCCCACACTACAGCATACACCCCAAATGGAGCAGGGCCAACTGCACGTGCAATAATAATTCCGGCAATTGCTGCGGAGATACGAGCAATAACTTCTCCTGTTGAAGCATAGGATGCCCTCTTGAGAATTGTTGAAAAGATATTATCAGACACTATTTTTATATCTTCTTGGATTTCTATAAGAATAACTTAAAGCGGCCAAAGCACCTGCAATAATCGCTAAATATGATGCATGTATAATTGAACCTCGAAATCCCCAGCCTATTAGCCCCTGCAGCCATGAACAAGTAATCCCTATGCCTACGGCTTTTGCAAGGGCTGAGTCTAAAAGAAATCTTGCATCTGAAGCGTATTTAAATGCTTTCGATATTGCACCAAATAGAAACCAGATAAAAAAAGCAGCTCCTAGTATTCCCATTTCGGCTGCATTCAATAGAAATATGTTATGCACAGGGTGTGGGAAGTTTATTGAAATAGCACCTGGCGTATTGTCATAATACGGTGCAACTAATGTATAATTATTAAGCCCAACCCCTAAAAAAGGATGGTTTTTAATTACATTCCATGCAACGGAAAACATTTGTGGACGAGATAATGCTGAACCATAATCCATTTGGACACGGCTCACAAGTCTACTCCCACCTATAGACCACGCTAATCCTATACCTATAAATAGGAAAATAATTGGGACCATAATTTTGACTGCTTTACGTCGCATGCTTGTCAATATTAGCAGGGAAACCCAAACTAATCCAAAAATAGAGGTTAACAATCCTGCACGGGAAACCGTAAAGATTAAGGAAACCAAACCCCCTACCAAAATTAAACCAGCAATTATACGCCAAATGTTTTTTTTGCTAACATATATATAAGCCAGGCAAATCGGTAAACAAAGGGCTGCCAATTTCGCAAAATTACTTGAATGTCCCATACTCCCAGAAGGTCTGAATATTGAACCTGCAATATCAGCTGTCCGCATTTCGCCTGGCAATCTCAATATTGGATGTCCAGTATAATATTCCATAGATACCAATGCGGCCTGAATAGCGAATGCTATTACAAGAGAAACAGCTATGAGGCGAAAATCTTCAGGTTTATCTACAAGTTTGTATATAGCAATAAATATCAAAAATATTCGTAGCATTCTAATCAATTCGATAATTGCTATACTTTCATTAACTGCAGGGATAAAAGAGATAACTCCCGCAATAATCCATAATAACAAAGGCAAACCTAAGTGCCATATTGAGGCAGGAGAATTATGTCTTTCTCTTGTGCGCGTAACACTTGAAATTAATAGATAAATAAATATTAAAATGACAACAAGATCGGATGTGAAAAAATCCAATCCCATGCTAAACGCAAAAGATTGATCGCGTATGATATGAAAACTTGGATTGAAGGGAATTGTGAGTACGAGCAGGCTTAACAAGCTCTGTCGAGGTGAATACACTAAAAAAACGAAGATAAATGGAAGGCATAAGATTCCCGCAACAACCGCTTGGTAGAAGTAAAACTGGGTTATCAAAGCATAACTAAGGGCTGTGCCAAAAACTATCCCTAAAAAAATACAAAAAAGGGGTTTACTAATAGTGGATTTCGCAACTGCAAAACCAGACTTGTTGCAGTTTATGAAGCTATTTACTTGCATAAGGTCATTAGGATAAAATTTTTATATTTCAATAAATTTTTTTCAAAAATCCTGTAAATTGACTTGCAGCCCATAACTCACAACCAAAGGAAATTTAGTAAATGGGATTAAGGATGACTGCATAACCTGTTTTTCATCTTCCGCCTCTCATCTCTTCTCTTTTTCCAAAACTTCACACCCAAAATTATGTTTAAATAAACGGAGATAGTGCACAACTTTATGTCAGAATAAACAATGCACGTAATAATTGTAGAAAAATGAGTGTCGGTAACAGCGTACTTTTTATAGACTTTTAAAAATCCTCAAGATTTCTCAATAAAGGAAAGTTTATTCATTCTATTCCTTTCCTTATTCATTTGAATATATAATTGAACTTAGTTTATTAGTAAGGGCATTTGCTACTACCTTATGACCTTCATAATTCCAATGGTCCCAATGTAAAGAAACGCCCGCCTTTTTAAAAGACTGTTTGAATATTCTTTGTAATCCGAGGTATTCTGCATTGATTGATTTTGCAAAATTCCTCAAGTCGTTTTCAAAGAAATTCGCATCGAAAGTTGAATCAATGAGCTTATATTTTTCTTCAACTTCTGGGGTATAAGCGCGATTTTCTCTGGCTACTAATATAAATCGAATTCCTTTTTCTTTGCAGTATTCTGACATAGTCTTAATTAATATCTTATTAAGTTTATAATTTCTTAAAAAGTTGGCATCGGTGTTATCTGTACATAAGCTTAAATAGCCCTCTAACTTTTTTGGCGATGTTCCTCCTCCCTTAGTATTTGGCTTTCTTTTGGCTCTAGCTCGTATTTGTTTTTTATAAGAATTATACCTTTCGCAAAGAAGAGAAATCACTGATGAATGTTGTTTAAACCAGTTTATAAAGCATTTGATTTTGAATTCGCGCATTTTAACAAAATTTGTATCGAGTATCAATTCCTCGCTTTCTGAGATATGATAAAATGGGCGTATTAAATCACCGGCAGTTTCTCTACTTACATCTCCAATGTCGTTCGGAGAGAAAAACAATACAACCATATCTGGAGAAAATTGCGAGACGCAATTTTTTAGAACTAATAATTCCTCAGTTTGAGTAAATCCAGAACGTCCAAAGTTCATTAATTCGACTTTATTATGCTGATTATTGTTTAATTGACTTTCCGTTAGTGCTAAAGAAGTACGGTCCATCTCAACTTGAAATGCTTCAACAAAACTATCTCCCAAAACAGCAATCCGATAAGTATTAATAGGTTTTTTAATGGACCACTCCTTATCTCTCCATCCATAACTATTAATTCTTCCCTTAATAGGATGATCATTTTCTTCATTAAACCAATATTTGCGGCCAGGGGTAAATTTCCAACCTAAAATATGATCTGGCTCTGACCAGGAAACCTTTGCATTAAATAGGTGCGTTGTGCGCAATAATATTTCTAGGCAACCGAAAAATATCAAAAATATAAAAGATGAGAAAAATATATTTTTTATCAGACGCCTTATTTTTAGGCTTTTTTGAAGTCTTTTTTGGAGCTTAGAACTGTCTTTCATATCCACTTTCCTTATACGCTTTCAGTTCCTCTTAAGTTAAAAAAGTGTATATATAAACGGTGCAACAGCAGAACTCTGGGTAAAAATCAATAAAATGCCAAATAATACTAAAAAGATTATTATTGGAATTAACCACCAAAGCTTTCTCTGCCATAGAAAAACTAAAAGTTCTCTAAATATGCCAAACTTTGATATAACGTTTTTTCCTATTCCCATTTTTGCTCCTTTTTATAGTAAATAATTATAATTTATTTTCTTATCATATAATTTTCTAGGACTAGTACATCTATTCCACTTTTACTGAAAGTATTGAAGGCATTGGCCGGAGTGTTTACTATCGGCTCTCCTCTCAAATTGAAAGAAGTATTAAGGAGCACAGGCACCCCTGTAGCCTCACCAAATTTCTTCACAATTCGATAATACCGCGGATTCCATTCTTCTCTGATCGTCTGAAGTCTCCCTGTTCCCATATGGTTGACTGCATTTATGGTTTCTGCTTTTGATTCTTTCAAAGGCAAGACCAAAAGCATATACCTTGTAGTAAATTGTTTTGCAATATCATCTCCAAGGAAAAAATCCTTTGTGTTTTCTTCTAATATAACTGGAGCAAAGGGTCTAAAAGGCTCACGAAACTTTATTTTAATATTCACTAAATCTTTCATCTCCTCACTTCTTGGATCTGCTAAAATGCTTCTGTTTCCTAATGCTCTTGGCCCCCATTCAAATCTTCCCTGAAACAAACCCACAACTTTTCCATCCACAAGGTCATCCACAATTCGATTTAAGAGCTTGTCATCGTCAGAGAAGTATTCATAGGAGATGTTGCTGTTCTCTAAAAATTCCTTGATTTCATTCTCTGAGTATTCTTTTCCCCAGTAAGCATGCTCCATAACAAAGGTTCTTGGCTTTCCCATTAACCCATGATAAACATGTAAGGCAGCGCCCAATGCGCCTCCTCCGTCTCCTGCTGCTGGTTGAATGAAAAGCTCTTCAAATGGAGTTTCACGGAGAATTCTTCCGTTTGCCTTTGAATTTAATCCAACTCCTCCAGCAATACAAAGATTTTTCATTCCTGTCTCTTTATGCAGAGAATTTATCAGTTTTAATAAAACTTCTTCTGTTACTCTCTGTATACTGGCGGCGATATCTGCATAGTGTTCGTTCTCTCGGCAGAGTTCCTTATAATTTGACGGTTTTTCACCAAAGTAAGAAGGGAATCTTGTGTTTGAGGTGAAAAAATTCACCTCAGGACTTCTTGGTTTTCCGAATAAGTTTTCAAACTTAGAGTTGAATGCTCTCTCGTCTGAATAATGATAAGAAAAATAATCCATATTAATCCAGAAAGAACCATCTGAGGCTACTTTAATGAGATTATCGTATATTTTGTCAACATATCTTGGCTTGCCATAAGGCGCCATCCCCATAACTTTATATTCTCCACTGTTGACCTTGAATCCTAAAAAAGCAGTAAAGGCGCTATAGAGAAGACCAAGGGAATGAGGGAACTTTATTTC
>SDBS01006155.1_pt1 | contig 11679 bp, 9 predicted proteins | sample 2277091 | NCBI WGS metagenome assembly SDBS01 (sample SAMN10404972, study PRJNA504765) | marine sediment metagenome | isolation source: marine sediment core GS10_PC15, 163 cmbsf | place: Arctic Ocean: Southern Knipovich Ridge | collected 2010 | reverse complement strand
TTTCCCAAAGAATGAAACGTGGTTATGTGGTTATCCTGAAGAAAGTCACTCATCACTACCTCCAATTTGTAAAACATTTATCAGGGATCGATTCCACCCTTCCGGACCAATTCCCGGGCTATAAGTAACATTTTCCAATGTCTGACGCCGTTCAAAGGAACCGTCATGCTTCTTCACCAGTATCGCATGGTCGGCAGCAGCAAGCATGGCAAAATCATTCAGACTATCTCCGATAGCAACCGATTTCAGGTCTTCCCGGCCCTGGCGTTCCCTGTATCCTTCCATGATAATACTCATTGCTTGCCCTTTATCAACTCTGCTGAGAAGATGCATAAAACGACCACCATAAAGTATTTGCAGGTTATATTGCTCAATCTCTTCATTCAGGATTTGCTCAGCATCAGTGTCATAAAAAAGCGGGATGGAGAACTCTCTGGTCAAAGCCATTTGCAACTCATTACCTGAAAGATCTGTCTTTTTTTCCACTTCCTCACGGGACGCATTATGGAATCCCCGAATATTATAGCTATGCTTCTCTGATATTTCTTTCAGAATTGTTTCTATTTCATGATAAGTTTTACCAAGCGGATAACGATCATTTTCACCGGATATTTCACACTCTCTTAACTCTTTAAAATATCCGATTGGTGTATAAATTGCAGATCCGTTTTCAACGACAAAGGGTACTTCTGTGAGACCAAGTTTTGCCTGGTAAAAAGACAATTCTCTCCTTGTTTTGCTTGAGACCAGAATCAAGGGGATATTTTCCTTCTGAATCTGGTTAAGTGCGGGAAGAGCGGATTCAAATGAATAGGTATGATAATCTAATAAAGTACCATCGAGATCACTAAAGATTATATAAGGTTTTGTCATAATTTTAGCAGGATCTCCTGATAACCGGTTATTCAGATTCATCCTCCTTTAAAGGTCTGTACAACAAAATGGTCCGGCCTAATAGTTGAACAACTTCTGTGTCTCTTAATTTATTAAGTTGCCTGGCAATCTGTCTTCTGTCATCATTACAGGTGTCAAGCACCTTTACCTTTACCAGACTTTTATTATTAAAAGCCTCATTGATAAAATGCTCAACATTGGATGACATACCTTCCCGGCCAATCCTCACACTGGCCATTATCTGATTGGCCTGAGCACGCATCAGCCTTTTTTCTTTACCTGATAACATGTTTATAATTTTCCTTTTTTAAAATACTAAAGATAAAAGAAAATAAAATCAAGTCGTTCTGGGAGGTTTCTTAATCCGTTGATTTTTATTGCTACCCCAATTATATTCGATGAAAACTACAGGAGCATTTTTATGATCAGGGAAAAAATTAATCAGGCAGTTGAAATTCTAAAAGAAGAAAACATCGATTGTTGGCTAACCTTCGTACGTGAGACAAGTACTATCCCGGATCCGGCTTTGGACCTGATTGTTGGAACAGGTGTAACATGGCACTCAGCCTTTATAATAACAGCTCGCGGGGAGACGATCGCGATCGTCGGTAGTCTCGATAAAGCAAACCAGGAAAGTCACGGATACTACCCGAAAATAATCGGTTATTTAAAATCAGTTGAAGACGACCTGATGAATACTCTCAGGGAAATTAATCCCAACAAGATCGCTATCAATTATTCAATCAATACGGCCACTGCTGATGGTTTAAGTCATGGCCTCTATCTCCAATTGATGGAATATTTTAAAAATACACCATTTTCCGAAAGATTAATATCTTCCGAAATAATATTGAACAAACTTCGCGGACGAAAGTCAAACACTGAAATCGACACGGTTAAAAAATCGATTGAAGTAACCCTGGAGATGTTTGATCAGATAGGCGGATTTATGACAACTGGCAAAAGTGAACAGGATGTAGCCCGCTTTCTCCTCGATCTGGTGGAAAAGAAGGGCATTGGACTCGCCTGGGATCCCGATCATTGCCCTGCCGTTTTTACCGGTCCGGATACTGCCGGAGCCCATGCAGGACCGACTGATCGTAAAGTGCAACCGGGACATGTTCTGAATATTGATTTTGGAGTTAAAATTGATGGATACTGTTCTGATTTGCAAAGGTCATGGTATATCTTACGAGATGGTGAAGAAGATGCTCCTGAAGAAGTAAAAAAGGGTTTTCAGGTTATTTTTGAAAGTATTTCCATGGCAGCGGATTCATTAAAACCAGGTAAAACCGGTTGTGAGATCGACACCATTGCCAGAGATTATATCGTTTCACAGGGATATGAGGAATATCCACATGCTCTCGGACACCAAATTGGTCGCGAAGCGCATGATGGTGGTGGACTTCTCGGACCAAAATGGGAACGCTATGGAACACTACCCGACATTCCGGTAGAAAAAAGCCAATTGTTTACTATCGAACCACGTCTGACAATCAAAGATTATGGTATCGCTACCGTTGAAGAAATCGTGGTCATAACAGACAATGGCTGTAAATTTTTATCCGCCAGACAAGAGGAAATATTTTTGGTAAAACCGTAGGGGCGAATCTGGATACTGGATACTCGATGCTGGATGGCGAAGATCTAATTCCCCCTTAAAAAAGGCTGTTGCAGAATACACAATATTCAACATCATAGAAGGAACCAAAAACATGAAAAGACGTAATTTCATTAAAACAGGCGTTGCTGCTGGTGCAGCCTCTCTGATTTCACAATCTGCATCAGCGACAAAATTGATAAATAAATTTCCTGACGATAAGATATTTCCTGTCGTGATCGCAAGCGCAAATGGAATAAAAGCCGTTAAGAGGGCATACGAGATAATTACTGCTGGCAATGATGCCCTGGATGGTGTGATCGCTGGAGTAAACCTTGTCGAGGACGATCCTAATGATCATTCGGTTGGATTAGGAGGATTGCCAAATGAGGATGGTGTTGTTGAGCTCGATTCCTGTTGTATGCACGGTCCGACCCATAATGCCGGAGCGGTTGCCGCTATAAGGAATATCCGTAATCCATCCAAAGTAGCACGGCTGGTTATGGAGCGTACAGATCATGTACTGATTGTGGGTAAGGGTGCTCTCCGTTTTGCCAGGAGACACGGTTTTGAGGAAGAAAATCTCCTTACCGACGAAACCAGAAAAATCTGGCTACATTGGAAAGAAAATATCTCGGATAAAGACGATTGGTTTCCACCGGGTGAGAAGGAACACAATCATTCTGTTCTAATGAATGAAAGATTAACCGGGACGATTAATTGTAACGCTCTGGATCTTAAAGGCAATCTTTCAGGTGTAACAACGACCAGTGGATTATCCTACAAAATTCCAGGACGGGTGGGAGACAGTCCAATAATAGGTGCCGGATTATACGTTGATAATGAGATAGGTGCTTGCGGATCAACGGGACGGGGAGAAGAAAATCTAAAGAATCTTAGTTCATTTATGGTTGTTGAGTTCATGCGGATGGGCCAATCACCGGAAGAAGCCTGTTTATCAATGTGCAAGAGAATCGTAGAACATGCCAGATCAAGATTTTTAAAAGATAAAAATGGCAAGCCAAATTTTAACGTCAAATTTTATGCTATAAATAAAATGGGAGAGTTTGGTTCAGCCGCAATAAAAGGACCCTATAATTATTCTGTTTGTAACTCAGAAGGTGCCAAACTTAAAGAAGGTGCTTTTCTGATGAAAAATAAATCTTAATTTTTTGAAACTGAAATCATAAAAAAGTCCCTCTCTTCTCAAGAGAGGGGGAAACATTTATGAAATCAACTGTAAACCATGTTCCCGAACACCTGTTACCCATCTCTCCGGTCTAAACACAGGAGAGGTCAGTTCGAAACGAGCTCATTTGGAGGGGTGAGGTCTTTGCACAATGCAAAGCCCTTATGTACCAAAACAGCAATCACTCTAATCTATTCGCGATGATCTCAGCGAAATCACTTACCGGCAGATCTGAATTCAATTCATTACCGGCATCACGCAACATGGTCATACAAAATGGACAGGCTGTACATAATTTTTCTGCATTAGTTTTCTCTGCCTCCCGAAATCGTTCTCTTCTCACCGCTTCCTGACCTTCCTCTTCTTCCTTCCACATATTCCCACCTCCGGCTCCACAACAGAAGCTGCGATTACGAATTCGATCCATTTCTGATACTTTTATACCGGCTTTTTTCATACCCCGCCGCGGCTCATCAAACACATTATTATGTCTTCCAAGATAACAAGGATCATGAAAGGTAATGTTTTCTTCTTGGTCAGAATTTATCTTTAACTTGCCCGTGCTCAACATTTCATCAATCAATTGTGTGTAATGGATAACTTCATAGTTACCACCAAACTGAGGATATTCATTCTTGAGTGTATGCAGACAATGTGGGCAGGTCGTGACAATTTTCTTTACATTCGCACTGTTTAAGTTTTCGACATTGGATTCCGCCATCATAGCAAACAGGTATTCATTACCGGTTCTCCGGGCACTGTCTCCTGTACAGTTTTCTTTACTCCCCAGAACAGCAAAATTAATACCGGCAGTGTTGAGGATTTTAGCAAAAGATTGAGCAATTTTTTGCCCTCTTTGATCAAAAGCACCTGCACAACCTACCCAAAAAAGAATATCAAACTCCGGTTTTTCTTCAACCGTTTTAACATCCAGACCAGGTTCTTCTTTTGCCCATTCCATCCGGTCTTTATTCATATTCCAGGGATTGCCGTTCCGCTCCATTCCATTAAAAGCATTTTGAAGCTGGCCTGGGAATTTTGCTTCCATTAGAACGCGATCGCGCCTGATATTGAGGATATCGTACATCGGTTCAACCCCAACCGGACAAATCTCGACACAGGCCGCGCAGCTTGTACATGCCCAGAGTGCGGATTCTGTCAATCCATAGTCCAGTAAGGATTGATTTGTCTCTTCACCACCCGCAAATTTTGCACTATTTTGATTTAAAAAATACCGCTTATTGATTTCAAGAGCAGACGGACTTAGTTCTTTCCCGGTTATATAGGCTGGACAAGCCATCTGACAACGATTACACATGATACAGGCATATGCATCAAGTATCTGAGTTTTCTCCATATGCTCCATTTTGGCAATCCCAAACTGTTCAGCATTTTCATCCTCAAAATCTATTTTCTCCATTGTCCCCGGAGCAGAACGGTAGGGTTGAGTCAGATAGTTAAGCGGTCCCATAAACAGGTGAGCGTGTTTACTTTTAGGAAAATAGGGTATAAAAAGCAGGATAAGTCCTAATGCCAGCCACCAGCAGACATGAAAGAGAATTATAAATATTTCAGAATCAGATCCCAGCCATAATGTTCCTACAGTTGAGGCAAGTGGTTGCCACTGATCCGCTCCACTCAATGCCAGATAAAAACTTTCACCAAGAAACCGGAATCCAACATGAAAAAAGATAAAAAAACCGACAATCAACGAATCCCTTTTTATGCCTTTCCGCGCTGAATCCAATAACAGGACATTTTCACGAATTTGCAATTCGTCGCTGGAAAAAATAAAGCGTCTGATCAGTAAAAATGATACCCCTACTAAGGCCAGAACACTAAAAATATCCACAAATAGCCTGTAGATATTTCCAATCAGTCCTGTACCCAGGAAGTGAAAATTGGCAATATAACCGGCTAAAACGTCGCCAAGGTTTACCAACATATACAGGATAAACGCCCAGGCCACCAGACTATGGATCAGGCTGACAACCGGTCTGCTCGTCAGTACGGTATTTTGAAGAAATAATGAAGATAAGCTTTTTGATAGACGTGACCCGAAATGATCAAAATGTAATTTACCCTGACCTCTATTAATAGATTTGATCATTACCGAAAAAGAACGCCAACTGAGAAAAACGGAAAGGCACAGTGCCAGCAGAAAAACAATTTTCTCATAACTAGTAAGCATTTGCAGCCTCGTTATTTTATGGTGATATGTATCAGTAGAGACGGCCCGGTGGGCCGTCTTATTTGCCCATTTACTCTGGGCCGTCTCATTTTTTGAATATTTTGACAATAATTAGATCAATCGAATATAAATTTCTGTTAAATTAAAATCAAACGAAAACCCTGTATGCCGGGTGATGGTTGTGTCCATATATATTGTATTACGAAAAGAATAATAAGAGGGTCGTAGGGGCATGCCATGCCCAATGGTATAACAGATTTTAATCTAATTGGTAAGCAGGATATTTCTGGGATATTAATATTTGATTATAAATTGTTAAGTAAGAGAAAAACGGCCGGCAATTAATTTTTTCTTTATCGGGCTAAGATAATCTACGAATAATATACCATCGAGGTGATCTATTTCATGTTGAAGAACCCGTGACATCCAACCGGAATATTTCTCGGTTTTTGCTTCACCAGTTGGTGTATAATAATTCAGAAGAATTTCTTCAGGACGTGTCACATCCTCTCGAACCTCCGGAACAGAAAGACAACCCTCCTCAAGAGTGCACTCACCCATTGATTCGATAATAACCGGATTAACAAATACCATTGGTTCTGCTTCTTTCTCGAGAGGTGATATATCGATGACCAAAATCCGCCTGGATATTCCAACCTGAGGTGCAGCAAGACCAATGCCATCAGAATCGTGCATAATATCGATCATCTCTTCCCCTAGACGGATAAGTTTTTCATCAAACTCATCCACTTCCGAGGCGGTCTGTCTCAATATGTCATCACCAATAATTCTTATTTTCAACATGAACAATGGATATAGAATAATATTTCTAAATATTTATCTTATTGATTCAAAAATAGTTTTACTATTTTAGTAATTTTCTTTCAAATTGACAACTCTAATAACCGGATCTTTAAATTCACTACTAATAAAAAAAGCCCCTGCACATGAGGGGCTTCTATCTTCAACGGAGGTTTTTCCCCGACCTTCATTAAAAAATTATGCCTGAAAGGAACTACCACAACCACAGGTCCTTGTCGCATTTGGATTTGAAAAAGAAAATCCCGATCCGCTCAGGTTTTCAACATAATCAACCTGTGTTCCACTTAAATAAATGAAACTTTTAGCGTCGACGACTATTTTAATACCTTTTTCCTCAAAAACCTGATCGCTCTCGGCATAAATTTTATCTATATCCAAGGTATAGCTAAATCCTGAACATCCACCACCCTTAACGCCTATGCGCAAAGCATGATCTTGTTTGTTATCCTTATTCAAAATCTCTCTAACCTTTTCTACTGCCTTATCTGTAAGAGATATCATAACTACATCACTCCAGTCTTTGGTTTTACTATTTAACTACCTGTATAACCAATTTTTTGATAAAACTATTTCCAAAAACTTATTTTTTTTAGTTATTAATTGAATTCTACTCTAATAGAATCCCATAGGGAAAGGAAGTTTGATGCTTGATACTGGATGCTGGATTCTGGATACTGGATGTTGGATGATAGAGATCTGTTCCCCCTTAAAAAAGGGGGTTAGGGGGTTGTTGCGATCTTGATGTTGGATATTGGATGTTGGATGCTGGATATGGATAATAAAGATCTGCCCCCTTAAGAAAGGAGGTAGGGGGTTGTGAGATTGGAGATGCGGGATATGTAATGTGGGATCTGGCGGGTAGGCCGCCCATGTAACTCCAAGTATATTATTGAGTAGGGACAATATCTAATATCAATTTATTGATCACTATCTATCTCGGTTAAAGGTTATGCTCATCAAACACCCGGATAAGTTCTGTTAGTGTCTTAATCCCTCGATCTTTTGCATAATAAATTCTTATTTTTTTAATCACCTCCTGTTTTTCAATTTTGTCCTCTGTTATCTGTTCGCGATGATTATCAAAAATTTGTGCTGTAGCCTCAGGACGAGGTCCCCAACGAAAACGTAATTCTCCCTGGTCATCTAAGAATAAAAAAATCGGGATACTCCTGACACCCCTTGAAAGAAATTGATCCATAATCTCCAGATTAGAATCCCGTAATAATATTTTTATTTCCCAGCGTCCATTTACTTCGGCGATTTTCCTGATAATTGGTAACAAAGCCAGTGAATCACCACACCAGGGTTCAGTGATTATTAAAATTTTTAACCGTTTGTAACCGGATATCTTTGCGGAGATTTTCTTATCGATAGAAAATTTTTTATAATGCAACTCATGTATATTATAATTATTGCCCAACATATCAACGTATTCTTGATATGGTAAGGCCATATTATACTCACTTGCTAAATTCAACTTACCTCCTGTTTAATTTTTTTGTTAAATTTTAAATTTAGAAATAAACACTCAAACCCCTGAGGGCACTGAGTATCTTTCGTTACTCGATTCTCGCAGCTCGCTACTCGTATTTTGTTATTTGTAAGGTGTGATAAGCAGCAAGTCGCGAGAGACGAGAGACGAGCAACGAGAAACAAGTTCATCTCAATGATTTATAAATAGATCAGGCTAATTTAAAAAAAAAATTAATATTGTGTCTTTTATCAACTGAAAAAAATAAAAATTTAATAAAATATAGCCATATCATAGAAAAACAAGGGTATTACCGGATGAAATTTAGTTCACGAACTTGGCTGTTATTAGGGATTCTTTATACTGGTTATATTGTTTATGGGACCTTATTACCCTTTAATTTCTCCTTCTCCTTTGAATTAATTAAGAGTAATCTCGGAAATATTGAGTGGATTGAAGAATATGGACAATCCTTTTTTAGTACAAAAAATATCGATGCAATTGTCAATATCCTTTTCTTTGTTCCACTGGGAATCATTATTTACAATATCCGCTATGCACTGGGACATAAAAGAAAATATATTTTTGATATCGTGTTGGCTACGCTCTCCGGTTTATTTCTTAGTCTTATCATTGAATTGATACAACTACTTATCGAGGAGAGAAAAACCTCTCTGATAGATATTCTGATGAACACACTCGGTTGTTTTTCCGGCGCAATGCTTTCCTTTATTTTCTCTCAAATTCTTACCCCGCCAACCCAACAAAAAATAGGCTCTTTTTTTAGAAACTTGCCGAACATAGTTCTTTTAATTCCTTTTCTGCTAATTAGTTTTTTGCTCTCAGAAAATATTTCTCTGAAATATTTAAATTCCGAAAAAATCAAAACTTTCAATTTTAATTGGGAATATATAATCAGACCACTATGGATATGGCTAATTTTATATGTATACATACCAATCGGGATCTTAGTTGTACGTATGATCAGAAATCGCCTTAAAAACTTTCCATTAATAGTGATCCACCTCTTGAGTTTTTTTATTGCTCTAACAATCATCGGAACCATTGAATTTATAAAACATGATGGAAATATATCTTCAATAGCATTAGTGAATATCATTTTTGGGGTATTTGGAATACTAATTGGGATTGCATTCTCAGAGATACTAAGATTAGACCGACGAAATATGAATAATACCGATCGCCGTCGGACAACAATTATAATCACCGGAATTTTCATTTTTTTGGGATCTATAATACTCTATAAATTCGCTTATCCATTTACGTTTAACCTGTCAAAATCCTACATTTTAGATAAAGTATTATTTTCATTTTTATCTATGTATTCATTTATACCATTTTCTGGTTTTCTAAAACTGTTCATTTACTCTCTTCAAAATATCCTGCTTTTCGTTCCTGTTGGGATAATTATCAGTGAATTGGAACTCTATTTAGACACTAAAAAGAAAATATTTATTTTGGTGACATCTTCAGTTTTATTAATTCTGACATCATTTGCAATTCAACTTCTAAATCTAAATCAGACACCATTTGTATATGAAGTGGCCACAAATGTACTGGGAATATTTACCGGGTATTTCGCATGGTATGGCTTTCGCAGAGGAAGTAATATTGATGTGACAAATTAATGTAAAGACACAATTAATCGCATCTTTAAGTTTTCACCAATAACTCGATCGGTAAAATCTCAATTAAGGAATGGAATCGCGGACTTTCTTTTGCACCTTTCCCCTATTTATTTTCACTTTTCTCTATACCTGCTTTATGCAGTGTATAATAGCTTCTCAATAATTCTGTCAGGTTTAAACTGTAACATATGCGCCCATTTCTACGATGAGGAGGATTACCCTCAAAGAATTCAGATATGTTTCCGCTACCTTGTTCATAAAAAAATTGACCCAGGGTTTCCAGATAGCTGTTTAAACTGTCGATTATCTGTTGGCTGCTACCTCGTAATTTCAATACCGCGTCAATATACATACCAATAGTCCAGGGCCAAATGGAACCAGCAAAATAGTCTGATTTGTGGTTATTTCTTGAACTTTCCAGACGGCCTTTATAGTTTTTTTCGTCAGGGGAAAGACTTCGCAAACCGAATGGCGTTAACAGGTGTTCTTCAATTTGTTTTAAAACCAAAATACCCCGTTCAGCATCCAACACACTAAAGGGAAGCGCAACAAGAAATATTTGACTGATAGAAAGCGTCTCATCTGTCAGATCACCTGTAATAGAATCATAGTATCGCAGAAGTTTTATGCTCCAAAACTCTTTTTGGAAAGAATTCTTTGTCAATTCAGCCATAGCCGCATATTTCTTGGCTTGTTTTTTCTTTCCGGTTTCCCGGGAGAAAAATTCCATAATTTTCAAACTGTTATACCAAAGGGCATTGATTTCACATATTTTTCCATAGCGGACTTCACCATTTTGATCCCCCCCATGGGGAAACCAGCTGGTATTTACAGTTTTACTACCCGAAAAGATCAGGCCATCAATATCCTGATAGATGAGCTGATTTGTTCCTTTAGAATATAAATCGATCACATTTTGACAGGATTCAAGCAAGTTTTCTTCAATGAATTTCAGATCGATTTTATGATTGTATAAATAGTATAATAAATTTATAAAAATTAGATTTATATCTGCTGGCTGAATTTTATTTGATCCCTGTTTAGATGTAATTTCGGCCGGTAAAAATTTCTGTTTTAGAAATTCAACATATATAAGCAAAGTTTTTTCAATTTGTTCTTTATCTTTCTCCAGTAACGTCAAACCCCATAGAGAAAAAAGCATTTCTCTCGTATTCTGATCATCTTTTGGGTAATTAGAGACATGAAGTGGTACAGTACCTGAACCACTTTTTGTTAATATTTCTATTCTCTTTGAGATATCTTTGGCAACCTGGGGCAATTGTTCTAATTCGGGATTATAGTCGCGTCTAAATTCCTTTTCTTTCCGGAACATTGATTCATAATCCGGATTAGTCTGCTCTTCCAAAGAAATGAACATTTCAAATGTGTCATACGGCTCAAGTGTAAAGGAAAAAAATCCCGGATTAAAAAGATCTTCTGTCCTTTCATCAGAGCTATTTTGCTTCCTTCGAAAATCTTTATCATATAGATAATTATGGTGCCACAGAGGAGCGGATATGTACTCTCCCTTCTGAAAGTAGATTTTTAACTCGGGGATATTATCTTTTGGAGCTAATTTGACGACCCCGCTTTCCAGATAGCTATCAGTATTGATGTTAGACACTTCATGAGCCAGATCACTGATTTCCCTTCCGGCCAGCATAGGTTTTAATACGAAGTTGAGGGGTGGACCTTGGTTTTTGTAAGCGTAACGTATAACCAGGGTATGTTGGTCATGAAGCATGAAGACTGTTTTTTCTATCTTTTTACCGCCTATCTCAAATTGGAATTTAGGGAAGGGATCGATTGAGAAGTGCACCATGTATTGAAATCCATCCGGATAAATTCCACCGGTAAATTGGT
>SDBS01006154.1_pt1 | contig 11680 bp, 11 predicted proteins | sample 2277091 | NCBI WGS metagenome assembly SDBS01 (sample SAMN10404972, study PRJNA504765) | marine sediment metagenome | isolation source: marine sediment core GS10_PC15, 163 cmbsf | place: Arctic Ocean: Southern Knipovich Ridge | collected 2010 | reverse complement strand
GAAATGAACCATAGTCAAATGACTACGAGCTTTTTCATGCTACAAAGCTGGATCCCGGCGCGCCGGGACAGGGTTGCTTGATGTTCGATACTCCCGCCTTCGCTATCCTTTTTCGCCAAGGCTACGAAGGAACCAGCTACCTGTTAATGTTACATAGTAGCGGTATTCGTAATCGTAACGTTTGCTTGGGCTACCTGTCAATAACAGGTAGTGGAATTCGGCACAGAATGATTGATAAGCTGATGCTGTTGTTCCTGCTGCCGGCGCGTAGTCATTTGACTACACTCTTCGAGATGCGCAATACGAGATACGCTTGGCATTATACTCAAATAGAATATAAAGCCTTCAAGTAGTTATAATACCTAAGTATCTTAGGTATTAAGAATGTGATATTTATCGTAAAGTATCTGGTCAGCTACAGGTGAGTGCACAATTGGGTAAACCAAAACGGGAGTTGGCGGCTGGCGCGGCGAAGGCGGCGCGGCTGGGCCTGGAACGGCTGGGCATTATTTTTCCGGAAATGAGACGATAGCATCGCGCTGCCTGTCAATACCACATAGTGATTTTAGGGACGGCTTTAAGAGTCCGCGAGAGTTCTCAAAAAGAACCGGAACAGGAAAAAATAACGGGATTCACTACATCGTAATACGAGGTACCTGTCAATGTTACATAGTAGCGGTATTCGTAATCGTAACGTTTGCTTGCGCTACCTGTCAATAACAGGTAGTGGAATTCGGCACAGAATGATTGATAAGCTGATGCTGTTGTTCCTGCTGCCGGTGCGTAGTCATTTGACTACACTCTTCGAGATGCGCAATACGAGATACGCTTGGCATTATACTTAAATAGAATATAAAGCCTTCAAGTAGTTATAATACCTAAGTATCTTAGGTATTAAGAATATGATATTTATCATAAAGTATCTGGTCAGCCACAGGTGAGTGCACAATTGGGTAAACCAAAACGGGAGCTGGCGGCTGGCGCGGCGAAGGCGGCGCGGCGGGGCCTGGAACGGCTGGTCGTTAATTGTCAGGGCCGGCAATAAAGAAAGGCTGCAACAACAATTGATGAATGTCAATTTCTCAACTCGTTGGGTGTCTTTTGGAACAGCCCCTCTGTTCCTTTAACTCTCTTTATTACAGCTCTCTACAAACTACCTTACGGAACGCTATGTTTAAGAACTCGATCTTTTCTTGAGTTGTGCAGAATGAGAACTCAAACATATATTTGCCGGCACGACAGAAGTTGACCTCATATATATATCAGAATAGTCAAAGTTGTTGTCTTGATATAATCGAAAAGAACGAACATCTTGAAAGTTGAGAATAACGACTTGCGTTGGTGATGCACCGATGTAACTATTCAGAAGAAGCTCCGCCTCAATTTCGCAATCGCCTTTGACTAACATCTCTGAAGAAAATATGATCAAGTTTCCATCCTCGGTTAATTCTCTGTCCTTAACGAAGCTGATTCGGCGCAAAGAACCATCGTGACAGACATTCAGATATTCTAATAATGCTCGGATCGAATCTTCGTCATCAGCCTTATGGGTTTTCATAAACATTTCTCCAAAGGATTTTGTTCAATCATGTTAATTTATCTATACAGAACCCGTGCGTCGAACTATTCTCCATTTGGTCGGGGCATTAATCGTCAGAACTGAACCTTGATTTATTCCTTACTTTTGACCTTAAATTCGAGCCTTCGGCTAGTAAGACTCAGAAATTTCTCGTCCTGACAGCGGAGAGCAAAGCCTTCATCCGTTATCTCATATACGAAGTCCCGACCGGAAGAAGGGTCCTTCGGTAAACCTTCCGGGAGTGTCCCGGGCAACCGCCCCGTTTTCGCCATAACAAGGTAAACCTCGACAGCAGCCTTGACACCGTTGATATAAGCGTGGTGCTCAACATAGGATGGGTATTGTGTATTAATCATTCCTCTAATGTTTATCATGATTAAGATATTTTTCGTTGCCGGATCTGTGTCATCCGCCTCCGTCAGATTGCTGACAATTCTCTGCATTTCGGCCCGCTTCTGTTCGTAAGTTATTTCACTGTCCAGGATTCGGAAAATCGAGTCAAGAAAGCTTTGAAGCCCCCTGCTGGTGCGCAAAAGAAATTGCTCATCTGTTAAATTCCGGGCGTTCTCCTTAGCCTGTTCGTCCTCGGCCCCCTCTACAAGCAGATTCCTGAACCTCGCATAATAAGCGGGATACGTTCGCATGTGGTTCAAATTAGCTTTGATAAGCGTCTGTAAACTTTTGGCATAGGATGGTGCCCCCAAGACGACGCCGAGCCGGCCTCGAAACCACGTGAGAATGTCCGCATCCGGCGGTATGACACCAAGCACATATCGAACCATTCTCAGGGCATATCGCTCTAAAGGTGTCGAAAATGTATACAATTCCTGGTCTTCGCGGAAATGCCGGGCAATTCGCAGTGCTGTCAGGCAGCGCTCCAGTGCCACACGATAGTGCCCGCCGGCAGCGAGTATCCGCGCATCCATTAAAAGAATCTCGTAAATAGAATAAATCTCCCGACGCAAAGCCCCATGGCTGGGTAGAAATACGGGCTTTACCCATACCCCCCATGTACATTGCTGCATCCGAGAAGCGATTTCGACAATTTCTATAACATCCAAACAGGATCCCAGATATTTTCTGACCTGTCTGTCGGGTTCGGCACCAAAAGAAACCTCGTGAATCTTATTACTGAGGGCCTCATTGGGTTCGGGCCGGAGCAGAAATGCCTGGTAATACAGAAGGGCCGCATTGCCCGGATTCGGCGGAGTGCCGTCTTCGGCCCAGGGAGTGATTTCGGCGTTTCTTTTCTCGTATGCATCCTCAGGTTTCCGATTGAAGATGGTATCTTCCAACCGTATCTGGCCGAACGCAATGGTATGTACTTCGAGGAACAATAAGACAATAATCCCATAAATGCAACAAACCTTCTTTTTGTTATTACTATTGTTATTGCTCATAATAAAGCTCCTTTACGGATGAGAATCAAAATCGATGTAATGCTTTTTCCGTTTACTTAATTACTGTCCTCGCTGCTTTTGACCTTAAATTCGAGCATTTGCCTCATACGTCCTTTTTGGAATTCCTCGCCCTGGCAGCGTAGGGCAAAGCCTTCATCAGTTATCTCATATCCAAAATCTCGGCCAGCGTAAAGGTCCTTTGGCAGATAATCCGGGAGCTTATCGGGTAATTTTCCAGTCTTTGCCCTTACAAGGTAAATTTCCACAGCGACCATAAGGGCGTTTAGGTGAGTTGTGTGCCGAACATGAACGTTGTACAATTCTGGCACTTGATCCGCGCAGGCCATTACTATGGAGAGTGTCAGCATTTTTTCCGGGTGGGCCAACATCATTATTGTAGCAGCAGTGTCGCCTCCGAACTCTTTCTCCAGCTCGTCTGTAAGACGCTTGATTTCCGCGTATTTCTTTTCATACGGCATTCCACTGTCCATTACCTGGAGAGCAGAATTTAAGAAATCGTCATAGGGCTTCCGAGCAAGAGAAATCAGCACCTCGTCAGTCAGACTTTGAACCTCTTTTGCATTCCCGGTGTTTTGTGCAAGACGCTCTCTTGTTAAAGCTTTGATTTGTTCTTTCATAAGCATAGCTTGTCGGGTATTCTCAAGGATATCCGCATTCATGCGTAAGCTTTGGACCGCAAGTTCGAAATCCAGCTTCGAAACTCTGGCAGGTGACGTTGATGCTCCACTTTCAATAGAAAGTCGATTCTTCAACCAGGTTAGCGTCTCTATATCCGGTTTCATATATCCTAAAAGATGCTGAATACAGCTTAAGGCATTCCTATCAACAGTTATCGAACTCGAATAGAGAAGGATTGCATCGTCACCTACATGGCGGGCGAATCGGCGCATCATCAGACAACGTTCAAACGCTGCCCGATAATCTTCATCTGCAGCAAGAAGCAAAACATCTGCACGAAGGATGAGCACAAAATCTCTTATCTCTACCAATTGTGGTAAGCGTACCCCTAAACCCTGAGAGTACGGTATCCCCCAATTGCATACTGGTATTTGAGCAGCAGCCTCTATGAGCTTGATCGTTTTACGACAACTTTGCAGGTTCAGGTATTTTCTGACCTTCTCATCAGGTTCAGTGCCACGTAAGGCCTTGTAAATTGATTCCCGAGTGTATGCATCGGGCTTAGGACAAAGCAGAAACGCTTGATAATACAGCAAGGCCGCATTGTTCGGGTCCGGCGGCAGCGTCGAAGCCTGCGCTCCAAGCGCCCATAAGAAAATGGCACAACAAATTGCGATTTTTTTGCTGAGGTTCTTATTACTCATAATAAAGCTCCTTTACAGATGAGAATCTTACAGTGCGCAGAAAACATCGGGTGCTTATCTATACAAACTGGTGCAATCATCCTGATTAAGTCCTGCCCGCGTTATTCCCATATCTTATTATACGCAGAAGCAGGTGAAAATAATCGAAAAAAAACAGGCAGGGTGAAATTTTAGCTTTTTTGCGGGGTGTCCTGGTTTAGGGCTGAGCGGATGATTTTTGCTCTAAGAGCATCTCTGTGAGTAGGGTCCAGCGATTTTCCGTGGTTTAGCTGCAGGTGGGCCGGCAGTGTCAGCATGAACAGCCGATTTATAGTAGCAATAGAAAGCGGACTTATCTTATCTGCCCGGCCGGCACCGCAGATTGCGTGAAGCTTTTCGATCGCCGGAGTTGAGGCCCCCATATACTTGTGCATATTGATTCCTAATCGCAGGTGGCTGAGCAGGAACAGCGCTTCCTGGGAACTTATCAAATGTGCGTTTTGTAACAGGGCCATCGCTCGTGATATCTTATCATCAAGAATATCCGTCTGCTTTGAGAGCAGTTGATTTCTTGCAGCATTTTCGTATTCGACTATTTCAGGGATGATGGTATTTTCAAATTGTGAGATAATATCCGACTCCGAGATGCCGAGCGTAACCTGATTGGATATCTGGTACAGGTCACTTGCCGCCTCGGTGCCTTCGCCGAAAAGACCGCGCACGGCCAGGGTCATATCCCTTGCGGCGTTGAAGAACTTATCTATCTGTCCTGTCATCTTCAGGGCCGGCAGATGGAGCATTACCGAGACCCTAACCCCTGTGCCCAGATTGGTCGGGCAGGCTGTCAGATAGCCATAACGAGGGCTGAAGGCGAAATCTACCTTTTGCTCAATCATATCGTCGATTTTGTTTATCTGTTCGGCGCATTGAGATAACTGGCAGCCGGCTTTTAGCACCTGGAGCCGCAGATGGTCCTCTTCATTAATCATAGCAGTGAAGAATTCCTTCTGTGCCATGACAACACCCCGCGGGCCCTTGCCGAAGGCGTGATGCCGGCTGATAAGATGGCGTTCCACGAGGAAATGTCTGCTTAGCGTGGGTGCCTTGTCCACGCTGATATAGAAGATTTTATCGCCAAGGTCGAGCTCCATCAGGACATCCCTGAGCTTCTTGAGTATTTCAGATTTTTCAGTATTTGAGCAATGGCTGAGGAATTTGTAGCCTGCGAGGTTCCTGGCCAGGCGAATCCGGGAGGATATGACGATGTCAGCCAGCGGCCCAGAGCCGTTAAACCACTCATTTATATCATTACTTATATCGGTGAGTTTCATATTTCTTATCGCTTATAACGTATCATTTTTTTTCTTTTCGATTTGAGCTATTCTGTCCCGCAATTTGGCCGCCAGTTCGTAATCTTCGCTTTGCACCGCATCTTTTAGTTGCTGGCGCAGGTTTAAGAGCTCTAATTGCTTTTTTGTGTTCTGCGGTGTTTTCGAAGGGAGCTTGCCGCAGTGCGTTGTCTTGCCATTGTGCGCTTTTTCGATGAGCGGCAAAAGCAATTTCCCAAAAACCTCATAATCATTGGGGCAGCCCAGGACCCCGTCCTTGCGGAATTGAGCTAATGTAAAGCCGCAGTTCGGACAGGCAAGCTTTTGCTCTAAATCGCCGGACAGCTCATCGTCCGTCGGCTGGACGGCAAGCAGACTGCTGAGCAGCTCGTTTATCGGGATATGACTCTTAACGGCTATGTCCTGCTCGGCAGCGCAATGCTCACAGATGTGCATCTCGGTGCGGACCCCGTCAGCGATCTCGGTCAGGTGAATAGTTGCATCATTATTGCTACAAATTTGACATTTCATATCATACCAATCATATCATACCAAGATATATTATACCAATATCCTGCCTAAATAATCGTCAAATTTAGAAAGTTACTGTAGGCCGATTTCCCGATTCATTGGGATTCGCTAAATTTCGCCGAGCATCCCTGCTCCTCAACAACCCTTATACTCTGGAGCTTGACGCCTTTTGGCAGTTTGATCCTGAGTTTTTCATATATATACTTTGCTACGTTCTCGGCTGATGGGCTGTTCTGCTGAAAATAGCTGAATTCGTTCAGTTCCCTATTATCAAACTTCGCCACGATATTATCGACCATTGCCTTAAGTTTCTGAAAGTCCATCACAACTGCCATACTGTCAAGCTTTTCTCTGCTGACATTGGCGGTAACGGACCAGTTATGGTTGTGCCCGGATTCTTTTGAGCCGTCCGGTAAGACCAGTTGATGCGACGCCCAAAAGTGCGTTTCGACACTAATAGTAAACATAATAATTGATAATTAATCATTAATCATTTTTTCAGGTGCTGTTTCACTCGCTCGTAAATATTCTTCGGAATTAAATTTGACAAATCTCCACCTAATGAGGCGATCTCACGGATCAAGGTTGAACTGGTGAATCCGTACTGTTCGCTGGTCATAATAAAGACCGTTTCTATGCCGGCCACAGCGCGGTTTGTCATAGCAAGCTGGAATTCATACTGGACGTCTGTAAGGCTTCGCAGGCCTCGGAGGATGACGTCCGCCTTTTTCTTAGTGGCGTATTCGACCGTCAGCCCATCAAAACTCTCTACCGAGATGCCCGTCATCTGTCTTTGGTGGATTAGCTCAGCTATCATCTCCACCCGCTCTTCGGGCGTGAAGAGCTGATTTTTGACCGGACTTCGGCCAATCGCGATGATAAGCTCGTCAAAGATTTTCATACCGCGGTTGATAACGTCCAGGTGCCCGTTTGTTATCGGGTCGAACGAGCCGGGGAAAATTGCCCTTACATACTTTTTAGTCATCAGTGCACCTTTGCTTTCGAAAAGACAAACCGCCATTATACCACGATTGCTCAACGGGTCAATAGATATCCCGGCAGGATTATCCAGCGGAGGATTGACCTCTGATTCTCCATGAAAGAATCTGCACATCCATAGTTATGCCGGAGCAGACAAGCATTCCTGCAATGCTAAGTGCGAACATTAGTACATTATCAAAGTATTAATGATAGGATCGAATTATGCAGACAAAAGTTTTTCTGAACCGGCAAAAAGATGAATAACAAAACTGCTTATCGGAAGGGTGTCGCAGCCTGCGGTGTGTGGGTGCGGTTATTGTTAGTTGCGGGTATGATTATCCGGGGCTTGGCGATTTACGCTGTTGCAAACGAACTTCATGTCGATTACAGCTCAACTGAAATCACTTCTAAACTTTCGATGTGGAGCATGGGAGAAATCATCGTCAAGTTTGAAGATGACATTACTGAGGAATATAGAAACTTGGTAATCCAGGAGCACGACTGCCTGGCAGTCGATAGATGCTTATTCAGTAATGTGCAGTTGATTCAGATTCCTGAATCCTTAACGGCTGGAGAGATGGTAGATATCTTTCAGAAGGAAGATGCCGTTGACTATGCCGAATTGAACTACTATGCAAGGACATCTTTAATACCTGATGATAGCTTCTATTCTTACCAATGGAATTTGAACGACGATATTTCAGGTGGGATTAGTGCAGAAGCAGCGTGGGATATCCAAACAGGCGATCCTAATGTGATAGTGGCGGTGCTGGACTCAGGTGTTGCATATGAAGACTTCGAGACGTACAAGCAAGCACCGGATCTGGCCGGCACATCTTTTGTGGCCGGCTATGATTTTGTGAATAACGACTCTCACGCCAATGATGATCAAGGCCATGGGACTCACGTGACCGGTACTATCGCACAGAGTACAAATAACGGTATTGGAGTTGCCGGTTTGGCATACGGCTGTTCCATTATGCCGGTGAAAGTTATAAACCGTCTGGGAACAGGCAGTTATTTTGACATAGCCAGAGGAATATATTTTGCTACGAATTACGGAGCGAAGGTCATCAACATGAGCTTAGGCGGCGATGGAGATTCAGTTACCTTAAGAGATGCTGTTGGCTACGCCTATTCCCAAGGTGTTACAGTGGTGTGTGCTGCCGGGAACGAATTTCTTGAGGGTAATCCCACAAGTTATCCTGCAGCCTACGATGACTATTGCATCGCAGTGGGAGCGACGCGCTATGATGAAACCAGATCATACTATTCCAACACCGGCAACTACTTAGATATAGCAGCACCCGGAGGTGACATGCTCGTGGATCAAAACGGCGACGGTTACCCGGATGGAATACTCCAGCAGACCTTCGGTGTAGATCCAAATAATTTTGCATACCGGTTCTTTCAGGGAACTTCCATGGCAGCGCCTCACGTTAGTGGAGCAGCAGCTTTACTCATATCGAACGGCGTGAGAGATCCAGACAAGGTCAGGGAAGTCATTGAACAAACCGCCAAGGACATTGGCCCCGGCGGTTGGGATGAAGAACACGGATGGGGATTAATAGACGTACGAGCGGCCCTGAACTACACAGTGCGCGGTGATCTCAGTGGCGATTTGCTCGTTAGTCTCGAGGACCTTAGCCTTGTGGCCGAGGAGTGGTTACGACGCGTGGCTCTGAGCTCTAAGGCAGATCTCAGTGGTGACGGTGTGGTGAACTTTGTTGATTTAGCGATTTTGGCGGAAAAGTGGTCCAAATAGAGTCCTCCGCACGCTTGCTTCAAATATTTGCAGGATTGACACTATTCGTTAGAGGGTGTGCTATCACATCAATAATCATCTTTTTGATTCCCTTAAGTCAGGGTTCTTCAGCCAATGATCCAGCCAGTTTATTACTGTTTCGTGCCAGAGGGTTGAATTTGCCGGTTTGAGCACCCAGTGATTTTCGTCGGGGAAGTAGAGCAACTTGCTGGGAATTCCGAGGCGCTGGAGGGCATTAAAGGTGCCGAGCCCCTGTGTATCGGCCACCCGAAAATCCAGCGCACCGTGGATAACGAGCATTGGAGTTTTCCAGTTTTTAACGAAGTTTACCGGGTTGTGCTTTTCATAGCCGGCGGGATTGTCCCAGGGCGTGCCGATGTGGTCCCACTCCGGGAACCAGAGTTCTTCGGTATCGAAATAGGCCATCCGTTCATCAATATTGCCGTCGTGGTTCACCATACAGCGGAAACGGTCGGGCCAATTGCCGGCTATCCAGTTAATCATATAACCGCCGAAAGAAGCGCCAATCGCGCCGACCCTATCACCATCCATCCAGGGATAACGTTTTAATGCTGCTGCCAGACCTTTTTGCAGGTCGTCCAGAGGTTTGCCGCCCCAATCGCCACGGATGGAATCTGTGAAGGCCTGTCCATATCCGATAGAGCCGTGAAAGTCCACCATAACCGCAGCATAGCCCGCTCCGGCGTAGGCCTGCGGATTCCAGCGGTAATGAAATCTGTTGCTGAAGGAACCCTGAGGGCCTCCGTGAATCAGAAAAGCCACAGGGTATTTCTTAGCGGGGTCAAAATCCACAGGTTTGACTATATAGCAATAGACCGTTTCATCGTTCCATCCGGCGAATGTAAACTGCTCATATTCGCCCATACGAGCAGCGGCAATTTTTTCTGCGTTGATATTAGTGATTTTGCGTATATCGCTGCCGTCAGGTTTAACCGAATACAACTCATCAGGACTGCGCAGGTTATTCAGGGCGAAAATAATCCTGCCTGCTGCAATGCCGGGTGAACTGATGCGGCCTTGTTTTACAATGGTCCGAACGGCACCGGTTTTTACATTGATGGCGAACAGAGATTGTTGGCCCACATTAGTTGCTGTGGCGAAGATTGTTTTGCCATCCTCTGAGAAGCAGAACGAAGAAGGACTGCGGTCCCAGTTTTCCGTCAGGACTTGCTGTTTGCCATCAGGCCAGCGGCGCAGGACAATTCGAAAACGGTCGGATTCATAACGGGGTCTGGCCATAGCTAAGTAAGCCAGAGTCCTGCCATCGGGAGAGAAAACCGGATTAGTATCCCATGCTTTATTGTCTTTAGTCAAACATTTGAGGGATTCGGAACCGTCAATGGGTGCCCAGTAAAGATTGAAATCCGTTGACCAGGGTTCCGCTCTGCCCGCATCCCGTGCGCTAAAGATGAGTCCTTTGCCGTCCGGAGTAAAAGTAATTTCCTCCGTGCCGCCGAAAGGTTTGGAAGGAGTATCAGCATCCATTCCCTGCATTACATCCAGCAGAACACCTCCGGTAGATGGCATCACAAACAGATGTGACCGCCGGCCATCTTTCCAGGTATCCCAGTGCCGAACGAATATTCGCTCGTAGATTCGTCCGCTTGTTTTTCTTTGCTCGATTTCGTCGAGCCTGGCTTTTGTATCGGCTACCGTTTTGCAGTCCGGAAAGACTTCCAAAGTAAAAGCAATGTGCTTTCCATTGGGCGAGACGAGCAGATTTGCGACGTCAAGAGGTCCCGATTGCATCGGGATAACCTGTTGGGCTTCTCCGCCGTCAACCCGGATTCGCCACACCTGCGCCGAATCCGAGCGGGTGGATATAAAAAATACCGATTTGCCATCAGGTGCCCAGCGGGGATTAGAGTCCCCTTGGGGATGAGATGTCAGTTGGCGAAGGTCCGTTCCATCGTCACTAACCAGCCAGAGGTCGGTCCGTCCCTTGTCTGCTTCGAGGTCGGTTTCTCGCAGCACGAAGACAATCCGTTTGCCGTCCGGTGAAACTTGTGGGTCGGAGAGCCGGTCCATAGCCAGCATATCATGAATGGAAAACGGATGGATCTGGTCGGCAGGTACAGCAGAAAGAGCCGCAAGACTTACATACAGAACAAGAAGCAGTGACATCGGTATCGCGCGCATTATTATCTCCTAATCATTCGGGTTTAAACTGTTAAACAGCTATTCGCCACTAAGAATCTTTTGTGAATGTAACAGGTATATCGAGCCAGAAGGTTGAGCCTTTTCCGAGCTCACTTTCCATCCCGATGCTGCCTGCGAGCATAGCGGCTAACTCGGTACTGATTGTAAGTCCCAGTCCGGTGCCGGTTGATTCGCGGGTGATAGAGCCGTCAGCCTGCCGAAATTTTTCGAATATCATTTCCCTGTCAGACTCAGCAATGCCACAGCCTGTATCGCTTACGGCAAGCCGGACTGTCTTTTCGTCCGCCATATCAGCCCGAATTTCAATTTTGCCTCGCGGGGACGTAAACTTAACGGCGTTGCTTAAAAAATTATACATTATCTGCTGGACTTTGCCGGCATCCGTCGAAAGAATGGGGATATCGGGATCGACCAGCAGTTTGACTTTTATTTTCTTATCCTTAATCAACAGTGAGAAAGATGAAACCAGGGCTTTACATAACTGCGGGATGGAAGTCTTTTCTATGTGTAATTCCATTTTTCCGGCCTGAGTTTTGGCCAGGTCGAGCAGGTCATTAATCATATTCAGAAGACTATTTCCGCTTGAGATGATG
>SDBS01006152.1_pt1 | contig 11681 bp, 13 predicted proteins | sample 2277091 | NCBI WGS metagenome assembly SDBS01 (sample SAMN10404972, study PRJNA504765) | marine sediment metagenome | isolation source: marine sediment core GS10_PC15, 163 cmbsf | place: Arctic Ocean: Southern Knipovich Ridge | collected 2010 | reverse complement strand
TATTATGGATATGCCAGGCAGGACAGAAAGGCTGCCCCGAGGGTGCCTATCTCTGCAAGGCTGGTTGCTGACTTATTATCTGTTGTCGGAATAGACAGGCTGCTTACTATAGATCTGCATGCAGGCCAGATCCAGGGCTTCTTTGATTGCCCTGTTGACCATCTTTACGCAGCGCCGGTGCTTACTGATTATGTAAAGAAGGAATATATAACCGTAGATATTCCAGCAGACGTGGCTATATAGACCCTGATAGTGTTAGTTAAGCCAGTACTTGCCCCACCCCCTGTAGCCACTGCTACCCTACCGTCATCCGAAGTTGATGAAGTATCAAGATTATTACCAGCAGGATCAGTAACTGGGAACTCGTTCTTGAGATAAACACGAGCAGCTCCTTTAAGATGCTGACCCCCAACGCCGTCTCCGAGATCTACATGTTCCCTTTGTATAACTGTTTTAGTTGCAGACTTAATGCCTCTAAGCTCCTCAGGTAGCAATGATATCTTCAGATGGTCTATAGGAGATGCAACATCCCAAGTTTGATCAGCCATATAACTAACTCCTAATTTAGTACCAAGTTACAACACTTCCAAATAAGTCATGAGGTGTCGAATTTCCTTGTCGATCATAATTGATAAGTTGATTCAATATACTGAGGCCTCTAGGACGACCAGAGCCTGAGTCCCCTCCCGACGCCCGCATCTCTTCCGATAGATCATACTTATCTGTAATAATCGCATGTCGTAGTGTCCCACCTACAGTTCCATTGTCCCACTTAAACCCAAGAGCTATGTTCTTCCAATACGCGTAGCTCTCCATATTCTGAATGGATAAAAAGACAAACGCAGTAACATACTGTATAACAAATAGGTCTAGTATCTTAACAGGACACTCTGTAGCATCACTAGCAAACGCTTGCTCTTGCGTCGTAACTAACCTGAGCTCAAGATTACTATTAGCGGGTCTATCAAACCGAATCGTGCCTTTCCATCTCAAGCCATACACTGGCCAGCCCTTTTGATTATCTTCTGGATTGATAACATGCCTATCCCACCACGTTCTATCTCGCAAGACCAAATTGGCATAAGTAGTACTACTATTACCCTCAGTTATTCTTGCGGTTACTATATGTACAAGATCAGTGATAGATGATATATCTACAGATACAGCATCCTCAGTAATATCAAACGCAATTGGCTCACTCTGAGCGTCTCGAAATGGGTGCTTGTTAATAGCCAACTTGAGAGCTTCGTCACAAAGAGACTCTATAAGAGCGTTCTTCTCGGTCGCCCTACCTGTATTAGCATCAACAGCAGTCTTTATCTGTGCTCTAGTCTTAGCCATTTTTAGTACCTCTTATGCGTGCATTTGAATAAATACAGCATCCGTGGTAGCAGCAGGTGCTACACTACAGATGAAAGCCTCATCGGAGTCCTCGCGATATGCGAGATTACCAATCTTTACAGGGTACGTATCTTGACTACCGGAATCCACAGCAGGATCTGCGGACGCTGCATACCAAACCTCTTTCTGGAACCTACGAAGGTTCAGACTATGCAAGCTACCATCAGCGGCTGTGATATAGCTCGCACCCCTAAGTAATCTCTGAAGAATCTTAGAGAACACCCTTCTAGGGGATTTAGTTATCGTCAGTGAATCAGCCATCTTCATACTCCTTAACTGAGTTAATAATATGATCTCTTTGCTCTTTAGTAACCCACCAGCCTACTGGTATGCATACATGATCTTTGTTAAATATAGCTACACCAGAAAGCTTACGTTGACTACCCTCAAATATAGTTTTAGTATCATTTCTGTCATGCACCTTGCTACACGCGACACCACTATTTCGCATATGAGTAATGAACTCAATAGAATTATTCACAAGAACTGTGTAAAGCCATCTAGATGACATAACATTATGTGGTACCTTAGCAACCCTAACGTTCATCATGTTCTCAAAAGCGTCGTCATAGTAACAGGCATTCTCACGAGCGGTTTTAAGTATGCCATCTATATGCTTTATATTGCTAAGACCGATCGCAGCACTAATATCATTCATGTGCATCTTATAACCAAACTCAGGCGGGTTTTGATTACAACGCATATCAGATGATATATCACGATCTAAGCCAAACCATCTCATTAGCTGAGCCCGCTTAACAGCATGTATATCCTTCATAACTAACGCACCACCATCTCCACACGTTATAGTCTTAATAGCCTGGAATGAGAAGCATACAAAATCACTATGATTTCCTATCGCAGTATGGTTAACAATAGTACCAAATGCGTGTGCTGCATCTTCTATAACAGCTAATCCACGTCTACGAGCTATATCATTTAACTTCAAAACGTCACATGGTAGCCCACCCCAGTGAACACACAAAACCGCTCTAATACCACACACTGTAGAAAGCACGGCCTCAAGCGAATCCGGAGCCATATTCCCCGTAACTGGATCTACATCTACCCACACAGGATGAGCTCCTAGCGCAAGTATAGACTCATTGGTAGCCAAACACGTCATAGGTGTAGTAGCCACAAAATCACCTGCTCGCACGCCTGCCATTCGTAGTGCGATTGTAATAGCACTGGTACAACTATTAACGCACACAACATGAGGGTTACCAATGTAGTTGCCAATGACTTCTTCGAACTCCTTAACAATGGGTCCATCACCTATGTAGCCAGAACTTAGAACATCTCCGACGCGTGATGCAGCGTACTTAGACATGAATACTTTGAAGAGACTTATCATTTTACTGGCCCCTTAATAGGAGTCATAACAACAGTTAACAGACCGCGTTCTTCATACTGATACTCAAGAATGCTCCAAGGTTTGGGTTCGTACACGTCATACTTCACATGACTCGGATCGAAGTACCAAAAAGTCCACTCATTAGGACAGCTATAACAAATAGGATCATGATGATTCCTGTCGCCTTTATAGTACTGATCTATAATCTGCAGCTTGCTACCAGGAGTAGCAACACGCCAGAACTCATCCATCAGCTGTAATCTGAACTTAGGTTCTATGCACGACCAAGCTAGTCGCATTAGCACAGCAATACAACTATCATCTTCCAAGGGCCACGGAAAATCGCAGACATTGTGTACTATATCTACACCATCAACATCGCGCATATCCAGACCAGTAAAACCTTCGTACTTATATTTCCCGCAACATACATCCAGCTTGATCATGTTCTCCTCCTTATTACAGCAGTATGCTCAAAGTAAAACTTTACTTCATGAGGAAGATTACGGAGGAAAAGCAATGTACCTGGATACCCGTTGTCTAAACGATGAACATCAGTAGCAACATGAAGATCCTCTATAACGTAGATACCATCTGACTTAAGTGCAGGAAACAACGCGTGAAACGCATCTTGTTGGTTCTTAGCATTATGACTTCCATCATCTATAATAACATCTAGTGAAGGTAAAGAGCTAACTACACGATTCATAAAATCTACATCACTAACATTACCTAAGTAAACAACGGCTCTACCCTTATACGCGTCTACTGACGAACGATCTATATCGATACCAAAAATGTTAGCGTCAGGATAGAACTCACACCAAGCATTTAGTGAGCCACCTCCGCACACACCAATTTCTAGTAAATCATCAATACTATCCGGCAGAATCTCTTTGTAAACCAGTTCAGTACTATTCGCAAACTTATTAGCTTTATGCTTCTTGAACAATTCGACTATATTCATGCTAACAGCTCCTTATATAAAGGAAGTATCCTCGCTATATGATACTCTTTAGCCTTCTCATAAGCTAAACTAGATAAGTTCTCATATGCAGCTTTTGAACTCTTAAGTACGCTTACCGCTTTGACAATCTGATCTAGATTTTCAGTTTTAGCAAAGCAACCATCCCACTCTGCAACGTAACTCAGTTCTGGATATGCTATAGTAGGCACACCAAACGAGCCTGCGTTTGCAAGTTTCAGCGGGTTCTTCATCTTAGCCATAACAGGATCGGACTGCACCCTAAAGGATAAGTTGATATCTATGGAACTGTAGAACCTACAGCACGCATTTCGATTATTAGGGGTAATGTTATAGATGAACTTAGCACCTATACTAGATAATGCTCTACCAACCACGACAGGATCTAAATGGAAGTTCTCCTCATATCCACAGAAGCCCACCTTAAAAACGTCTCGATTCTTATCTCGTACAGCATTCTCAAAGTTACAGTGGTGCTCTGGTATTAGTATTACATCATCTCGGTCTAGGTACTCTGAAATGTACTCATGAGACGACTTACCTAGTGATATAATACCAAGATCCATGTGCCTAGCAGTATCAACTTCACCTTCGCCGCGTACGTTCCTCAAAGCAGGAAGGCTATCTACAATGTCAATATAGCACTTCTTAACCTGAGCTACCTTTACCAGCTCCGGCCAACCTTGCGCGGGAAAAGACTTAACAAAGATACACACGTCATCTTTTCTCACACACTCAGATGCTTTATTAGTATACTGATGGACCACAGCACCCACTAGACGAGCCGCTATCTGCTCACCTCTTATTATAGCAGACGCCCACGGATTAGTTATAAATACCATTCTCACGGTGATACCCTCCGACTATCAAAGTATTCACCTGTCTGTCCGTGTCGTAGTACCATCTGATCCAACTCAACAGCACGAAGCTGATTATAGTACTCAGCACTCTGCGGATATACTATACGCCTCTGACCAAGATGCCCTACAAGAACACGAGTGTCTATGAACATCTTCTCACCAATATCACGAAACATTTTACATAGGTTAATGTCGCTACGAATGTTAACACCTTCAAAGCACGTATCTCGAAACCATGGCTTCTTGAGCTTCTGTATCTTCTCTAGGTTAATCAAAGTACAACCAAACGCGCAAGTCGATACTTCATAAACTCGGCCGTCCAGAGGTAACGTGACCTGGAAGAAGTTATCCTTGCCTTCTACCTCATGGACTTCCCAAGCTACTTGTTGATACTGCTCACCTTTCTTACATATAAGCCCTGATACCATTGCTTCATCAGCACACTCTACTAGATAATCTAGAGCGTTTTCACCAATAAGATGGTCACCGTCCAGGAAAAAAGCATGAGTGCACTTCTCCAGCAAGCATTTATCCAAAATCTGGTTTCGTGCTTGCGCAGCGTGCAACCCTTTCTTACCAATGAATACTAAATCGTACTTCTTACCCCAACTACCTGCTAGGTACATATGATTGAAGTACACATCAAAGTCCACCGTATCAAACACGTGGATACATATTGCGATTCTCATAAATCGCTCCTTTCACTATATAACTGTTAGAGACACTGAATGTCTACATATGCAGAGTACGCAGTCGCAGCGCCTGTCGTAGCGTGAAGTCTGACTAGCTGCACACGTTTAGTATGCATAGGAGCGAGACCTCCGGAGTCTACAGGAACCACAGATCTGGCCCACGCACTATCAACGGCGTCGGTAGCAACAGAGATCGCACCAACTAGCTGATCAGAGGCAGTAGCACTCTGAGTCATGCTAACCTTCTTCAGTCCCTTAACCTGAATCCAGCCGTGATCACCAGTATCACTACCACTAGGACCTACCGCCGTCATAGCAGCACCTGCTATATTCAGGATAGACGCACTAGCAGCAGTGGACGGCCCCGCACCACTCGGTGCTACAACTCTATTGTTAATAGAGCCAATAGCAGATGTCGGTAACGTAAGAGCGGGTGCAGTACCAACCAACGCAGTATCACCTGCATTCTTAACCCATCGGTAGATCTTACCTTTGTGAGGATACAGAGAACCGATAACCTCTGCATCAGAAGTCCGCAAAGCATTAAGCGGAACGTTAATTAACCTTTTATCAGCCATTTCTTAAATCTCCAATCTGTATGTTATTGATTTAGTTGTTCGATAATCGAACGACTGAATTACGAAGCGTACAACATAGTTCCATGTCTACGAGGCTGACTCGTAGCAAGACCCGGACTCATGCTAACGATGTACGATACCCGTTCAAACTGATTAGCGGTGTCTCGCCACTCAGTCATCTCAAACCAGACGTTAGGATGGAAGTTGAAATCTATGTAGTTCATGTTCAGCATGTCCATGCGAAGTGTCGTGATCTTATCCGTGTAAGCATAAGTCGCACCTCTGAACGTCACAGTTTCAAATCCAAGATCGGCCGCAGTCTTGTTGAACCCAGTCCTGACAATCTGGATTCTGTCCCTCATCTCGGCGACATATGCTTCATACAGAAGCTGACCGGATAAGATGAAGTTTGGAGACTCGGCGTTTGCCGATATGCTATTGAAGAAGTGATCCATATCGGATACGAGATTCAAGTCGTACGGTTCGTTAGTAGGACCGGCAATCCTGTTAGCATTGGCTTGCGTCAAGCCATCTGCCATAACCCAGTTACGCCACCAGGTATTTGTCCTACTGATACTGCCGTTACTTGTGCCTGTAGCATAAGTGCCACTAGCAGCTACTGCACCTGATGGAGTTACAGCACTACTAGGTGCAACAATATCTATCAGGCCGTTAATCTGAAGTGGTGCGTCGTAAAATGCACCGTACTGCATGAGATAAGTTTCAAGATCTTGTACTATAGCATCTCGAGCAGCACCAAGTCTGCGCGTCAGATACGACTTAATCTGAAACTTACCCATGTTCTTCGCGTCGTCGATCAATGATCTATTCACATCAACACAGAAGAAACGCCAATCCAAGCGGGCAAACGTATCTAACTGAGGCACGCTCTGCGAAACAGTACTACCCTCTTGAAATCTTTGTGTGGACTTCTGACCATATCCTATAGTATCAGTCCACCCAAACTCGCCACCTAACTGCGGCTCCATAGCACCAAACTCTTTAAGAGCTAAAGAGAAGATCGTAGACTCAAGAATATTATCCACAACTTGAGCCCTAATCTCATACCAGGTGTTTACGAAGTCGTCTTCCAACTGTCTATTCAGTTGCGGAAGAGTACTCATTTTGAATCTCCTTTACAATTTACAGTCGACAATCACAGCACGTTACGGAAATTCACTTGGTGAACTAACACATAACGATTAGCATGACGGCTAATCTCTAGCTGACAAAACTTTATCTGCGGCAGCTTTAACGATGGTCATAAAACCTGCCCGTCCGTGCATCTGCCTGCCACTTCTTGAATCCTTACCTCTCTGAGCCATAGTATCCATGTTATCCGTAGTCAGTGCTGTCGGAGATGGACCCTGAGGTGGGATAACTCCAGCTGACTGCGGCTTCTCACTGGCAATTTGATCTACAGGCGGTACAGCCCCCGCTTTTTGACTTTTAGCAAGCAAATACGCATCGTTGTAGTCCATACCTGGATACCTGTTCAGCACAACCTTGATCTCTGCTACATGCTCATCGAAGTCACTGTGTTTACTCCTGGCATCCTTAACTCCCATACCGGCGATAATCTGCAGAGTCGTCTTCTCGAGTGTACCAAGCTTCTCAACCATCGGCTGTATGTCATCAGTGATACTCTCACGGACATTGTGTGCATTAGACTTAAGAGCGCTATCAAGCGAAGTACTAATAACGTCGAGCATCTGCTTATTACTCAACTTGTCATACCTGGAATCATCATCGAGATCACCAAGCATTTCGCTCATCTCTTGTTCCGCAGTCTTAATCGGAGGCTCTACTGACTTCGCCTGTTGTTCCTGGAGCACCTGGTACTTTCCCTGCAAGTCCACTAACGCTGTTTGTATCGGCTCTATTACTTCCCCCAGCGCTTGCTGCAGTTGCAACTTCTGCTGGTTTAGAGCTTCTTGTTCCTTCTCCTGCTGCTGCTGATCCTTCGCCTGTTTCACTTTGTCTGTCTCCATTGGTTACCTCACCTTTCTTACCTGCTTCATGTTCAGCGATAATCCTGCGCTTTCTATACGACTTGATTATCTCTCTCTGTTTCTTTTTGAGCGCCCTGATGCACAGGTCTAGCTCACGCTTGTTTATGTAGTCGCCATCAAAAGTGACAACCGGATGCTGGTTATCACTTAGCTCTACAGTAAACTTTCTATTTGGTCTTGCCATAATTAACTCCAGTTAATCTCAAAGTAATGCTCCTAATTCTAAATTATGCTTTATCGCGTATCTCTTCATTTCACTTCTAGAGTGGAATGTTTTACCTTCTGGGCACACATGTTTTAGATGCAACCCAAACTTTGGGAACGCATCTGGTACAAACGTTAAAGGAAACAACCTAGTCATCGCTTTACGACACGTAGGACAACGAACTTTGCGATCCCGATGAGTTACAAACTCGTCATCAATCTTGACACCACAGTCAGCACACTCATAGTCATATATAGGCACTATCTTTGTCCTCCGGCTGGTAACTGGCCAGCACTATTAGGTTGGGTGGGCAGCGAGGCGGAAGAACGCTGCCCACCACCAGAGGTAACCGGAGCCAATATCCTCTCAAATGCAGGATCTGCTGAAGCGTCCGCCAAATACTGATATAACGCCTGAGGGTCTATCCCAGGAAGCTGTGAAAGCTGAGCCGTCAGCATCAATGCCTCAACCTTACGTTGTGCTCTACTAACATTTCTCTTTGTAGATAGACTCATATCATATAAGTACTCACCAGCCAAACTAGCGCCTGTAACATTCTCAAACCCTTCATCGTGCATGACTTCACGAGGGACTGTCCAAAACGCGAATATCAACTGATTTACTTTTCGCATACAGTCAATGTAAAAACTACTAACAGCCTGACCTCTTCTACTCTCCCGCCTACCAGATCCACTAGCAACCTCAACAGTTTCAGCTCGAGTCTTGCGACCCTTAGCAAATTCACCTACCTGGTTACTGCTCATCCCTAGAGCCTCACGAGCTTCTCTCCCATTTGCCTCAGACGACGCAACTGAGTCCCAGTTAATGCTAGTTTGTAGAGGTGCGATAATATCCTTAAGCGGAAAAGTAGAATCAACACCTTCGGCACCACCTACATCTGACGAAAGGAAACGTGACAGTGATTCCTTTGTCAAAGCCCCTTTACGATATAAGAACTTGAGAACAGACAATCTACGCTGCTTCTCAGCCTGCAAACTAATGTCAAATTGCGTTTTCTGTATCTGTCCAAGATAATACGCAGGAGGAGTGGTCCAGAAACTGCGAGGATGCTGGTTAAGTGTCGCACCTACAAACGGCATACCACAAGCCATCTGAATAGCATCAGGAGCGGCTCTGAGATACTTATCGTAGTCACGAGATACAACTAAAATCTCACCTGTCAGACGGTCTCTAATCTCCCATAGCTCTACAAACTCAGGATTCTTATTAAACTTAGCAATCCCCCTCAACCGTGCCTTCTGTTGCCTAGACCCAGGACTAAGATAAGACATCATGAAGTCCTCCATGCTGAGCTTACCTTGTAGTCTTGACTTATTCCTGTACTTTGGATCAGCTTTAATATGATCCACGTGACGAATAATTCTATGCGCAGCCCACGGAGCGTCTTCCAAATATATAGTCCCCCACGGAACTACAAAGTTGTGATTTAGGACGGGCCTCATCCACGGCCAACCTGGTTGAGTATCTGGCGTCTCAATTCTGTCGCCCTTCTTACTAAACTGCGTAAACGTCATGCCCATCAAGTTATTACCTTGACCTATGTCATAGTAAGGCGCCCATCCAAACTCACTATCATACCCAATCTTCATAATTATATTACCGTACAGATAACCTCTCAAAACGGCTATATCAGTATACTTCTTAAACCGAAGTTTGGATACGAGATAGTTATCTAATGATTCTAAGATTGGTGCTCTATCTAAGCCTATACGCTTCGTAGCCTTAATAACAAACTCAGGATCAGGTACCATAAGAGAACTAACAAGAGCATCACCCATAGCATATATGCGATTAGGACCGACTGCTGTATCACCCTGAGGATCGTTTAAGTAATTCATCTCAAGCTTATTCCACGAGGCTTCACGACCGAAGATCTCTCTATAACACAGAGCAGCGTCGATCTCTTCTATCCACTCATCCGGAGTTTTTCTTGCCATCTAAATTCTCCGTGTTGTTCGATTATAGAACAACTCAATTATATACGTAGTCATTTCTGTAAGCAGATTTCATAGCCCGCTCACTCAAATGTCCTATATCATTTGGGTACTGCTTAAGCGTCACAGGTCTCTGTAACAGCTCATTGATAATAGAAGCTCCCGAAAATGGGTCCAGTATGAGACTCGCCTCTTCTTCATCCTTAGCAGACTCACACATCTTTGTCCAAAAATCTATCTGCATAGACAATGCGTCTATAACGTCATCGTGCCCTGTACCAGACTTCTTGCTAGGATCAAATGACAGAAGCTCACGTTCAAGATCATTATGATCCTTCTTTATATATATCTTATCTGCAGCAAACCACGGTTGTAGCCCGAGTATACGAGCATTCTTACTAATGCGGGCGTTCTTAACTTCCTCAATATAGAAGCGCTCACCTAACTGTTCTTGTCGTCTGGTAATCCAGTAGCATAGCGTGCGTTGATATGCAACTGACTCAACACGCACTACGAGAGGCTTATACGCTCTATAATGATTGAATATCCGATCGATAACATCTCCAGGATCTATACGATCTCGGTCATAATGCACTACGTATATCTCACCAGTCTCAGGATTAAGACCCGTTGTGAGTATAACATTATAGTCACTATCGGTTTTAGTAGCCGCTTGATCACTGGGAGCTGGATCTACAGACGTACAGAACAACAACTCTCGAGGCATCTTATCATAGTACTGAATATAAGAGCGCTTAAACACCTGATTAATAGATGCTGTAGGTATGTTAAGATAGAGCATGTAAAACATGAATATACCTACACCAGCGGGACTCATCAATTCAGCTAACACATCGGAGTTAAAACGGTCCCATATAGGCACTCCACCTTGATCTTCAGTGGCAGGCTCACCAGTTTGACCTGGTTTCTCTAGTGCTGACCTACTCATTATTTTGTAGCCAGGACCGTTTTTCAATAACCACCCTATTAGGTCTCTGGGAGCCCATCTAGTACCAATAACTACTATCTGAGATTTAGTAGGATGCAATAAGAGAGGATGACACATCTTATGAAAACCGATGGCCTTATCAATCTCAATTTGTGTGGGCTGCTGTATTTCACTAGTCATCTGATCAAAGTCGGGAGCAACAGTGTCATCTTGTATGACTACATCATAGTGACGAGACGTAACGGCAGTGCCAGTACCCGCAGGCTCAAACGTCCCCTCAGGAGCGGCCAACCTACGATTAACAGTTAGACACTCAGCAGACCAAGGCCCCTGACCACGGGGCATTATCTCAGGAAACAACACTTGAAACAACTCGTTGGTCTCAAAAATTGCCTTGATAGAGTTAGTTTTCTTCTTAGCATTACTCATAGAATTTTGAGCGATTAGTATCCTCACATTAGGATTGTTAATAGCTCGCCATATTGGATACGCCACAGAACCAATAGTAGACTTAAACCACGTACGCGGTAGAATAATAGCTATTCTTGTATTTATAGCATAGTCCTGAAGAGCTCTACATATCGGTCTGTGTATGTCCTTAGTTAGATCAGTAAATCCTAACACAAAGTAAGCGAAGAAGAACAACGAGCTCTTCGACTTAGCTCTCAACTCACCTAAAGTTTTGTC
>SDBS01006151.1_pt1 | contig 11682 bp, 19 predicted proteins | sample 2277091 | NCBI WGS metagenome assembly SDBS01 (sample SAMN10404972, study PRJNA504765) | marine sediment metagenome | isolation source: marine sediment core GS10_PC15, 163 cmbsf | place: Arctic Ocean: Southern Knipovich Ridge | collected 2010 | reverse complement strand
GACGGCCCGGTTATAGTGAGAGTAACAAAAACAAAGTATGTAAAAATATTCGCGGCTTGGTTTAGTTATGGGCTTTTCTTAACATTCATAACAGTTCTAACAGGGATGATTAATAATTACGTTCAGTTTGACGGAATGAAAGACCTCTTTACCAACACGTATATATTCCTAACAGTCCTAGGATACGGAGTAAGTGTAACAGCAATAGTATTAATAATCTGGAATGTATGGAAAGATATAATACTCAATAAGAAAATCCTAGAGGGAGGGAAGGCCTTATTGAGGGAGTTATGATGGATAAGAAAAAAACACAAAGCCACGCTGCAAGACTGGGGACGAACTTTTTTAACAAGGTAGAAAAAATAAAGGATGCTAGGCTTAGAAATGGAAAGTCGAAGGATAGAATATCAACGGAGAAGGTGACGAACTTGATAATTAAGCATAAATCCTGGAACGAAGTTGAGAAAGATATTATCAACGCAACTCCGGAGGAGGTAGAAGAACATGGTAGTGAATAAGAGAGGTTTTACTACTGTTACTTTAATTGTCTTGATATTTACATGCCTTGTACTAATGGGGATATTGGGGATTACAACATGGACGGCAAACCTAGTAGACGAATCATTCTCAGGTATAGACGACTTTGATATAGGAAACCAATCCTTTCAAGGAGTCTATAATGAAACATTAAAGCCAGGATTAGACGTAGTATCGACGACAATGCCTCAAATAATAGGTATAGGAACAATGTTAGGAATGATTATTTTAATGATGTTGGTTGGGTATTTTTCGACGGAAATAGGAAGAATGTGGCTTATGGTAGATATAGCGTTCTTGATAATTGCGGAAGCGATAGCCTCTGCGGTAAGTTCTGGATTTTTAAGTTATATGAATAGTACCCCAGAATTGCTAGCCATATACAGCAACACATTATCACAGGGGGCCACCTTCGTCATAAATCTCCCGATAATAATCCCACCTATCGGAATGTTAATAATGTTGGCTACCTACATAAAAGTAAAGAAAAATAGGAGGGACTTGAGTAACTTTTGATATGGTAAGGCAAAGTAAAATAAACAAAAGAAAAAAAGTAAGAGGAAAGTTATCCGAAGTTAGGAGATCAGAGAAGGGAGAGAAGTGCCGAAGGCAAAGGTTTGAAAGAGAAGAGGAGGTTAAGAAGAAATGAAGAAGGTATTTGTGTTTTTGTTGTTAGGGATATTTATGATTGGTTTCTGCTCCGCCTTCGAATTTGATAATGTGAAAAGCTACAACCCAATCACTAGGGAAGTAACAATAATAAACGCCTTCGGTATGGGAGACGAGATAGGGAAGGCAAGACTAAACACTCCCCTAAATGTAAAAGTCGGCGCAGGTTATCAAAAAGTAGCAGAGTTCGATCTGTGGGCCTACAATAATTACAACGACGCACTAAAACAACTAACTTTTTCAGATATGAATAACGGAAGATCTAAGATAAATAAGGATTACGATTTAAAAAGATTTAATGGAATGAAAACAATTACAACCAATATCTACGGATGCGAAGATAAAACTGTGTTTTGTTCAGATGTTCATAAGATAGGGACGCAAGAAGAAGAAGTTGAGGATTGGATTAAGATAACTCCGGCAGACTTAAGGAAGAATGAAAAGATAAAGGTTGGGGTATTTGTTACTGTTGAAGTAGGGGATTATGTTGATTGGGTTCCTATGATTTTCGGTGTAGAAGTTGAAGAGTGGGCTACGTGGACGGCCGATCTTAACGTAGATATTTTAAGTTATTGGAAGTTAGATGATACTTATCTAGATGAGTTAGAAGCAAACAATGGGACTAATAGTGGAACGGATTTTGTTCCAGGAAAGATAAACAATGGTTCGGATTTTGAGGTTACGGAAACAGATTATATAGATTTGGGGAGCAACACAATAGATTTAACCGATGGAAACTTTACTATTAACGCATGGGTAAAATTAGAGAGTGTTGGAATTCCACAAGCTATTATAGGTGGACATAATTCGGGATATGTTTTTCAGATTGGCAATACTAATAATATAAAATTCGGAAAAATTGGAGTTAATGAGGTGGCGAGTACTCAAACAATAGGATCAGGAATTTTTATTATGCTAACAGTAACCTACGACACAAGCGCGAATCTAATCCAATTCTATATTGACGGAACACAGGATAGCGGAGGAACAGATGCTTATTCTTCAACATTTTCAGCAACTAATTACTACTTAGGAGTTAGAGATAATGGAGGACTAGGAGATTATTTTGATGGAATTATTGACGAGCCTTCGGTTTGGACAAGGGTTTTATCCCAAGCAGAAATAACTCAAGTATTTAATGATTATACAGGGATTAGTTATACTGATGTTTTTGTTTTTGCACCGACGATAACATTAAACTCCCCATCATCAGCAAACTTCACAACACCTCAAACACTACAAATAAATTTCACAGCCTCGGATGATGTGAATTTAACCAATGTCCAGCTCTTTGTTAATGAAGTTCTAAACCAATCAAACGCTTCCGGAATAAACAACAGCGACTATCTTTTCGACTTAAGCCTAGGAGATGGAGATTATACAATTTACGGAACAGCAACGGACAACGAAAGCCAACAAACTAATTCTTCCTCAATTAGAATAGTAATAGACAGCACCCTACCACAATTCAACAACGTAACCCCAAACACAACAACAGCCTATTTTTTGATGGGAAGTAATGAAACCTTGAACACAACAATAACAGATACTAATTTAGATTCGTGTTGGTTTGATTATAATGGAACCAACATAACTATAGAGGGGTGTGTAAGCGGAGTTCAAAATTATACGAGTTTTTTATATCAATTAGGAAACAACAACATAACAATATACGCCAACGATTCTTTCGGTAATTTAAACTCAACCTTTACTTCATGGGGATATAGAATAATAGAAATAAATCAAACATATAACAATCAAACGCTAGAGGGAGCAACGGAAGACTTCTCGGCGATTATAAGATTAGGGGATGGAGAGTCAATAATCGCAGTAGCTTTCGTTTATAATGGTTCTGCGACGGCAGGAGTGAACGCAGCCTTGGGAAATAATACAGAAATAAAATTAGAGAATTTTGTAATACCACAGGTTTCAACAAAAACAAATATAACTTTTAATTGGTCGGTAATCCTAACCGGGGGAGAAATAATAAATCTAACATCACAGAATCAGACAGTAGGGAATCTAGCTGTAGATAATTGTTCCGCTTTCACAAATCAGATTTTAAATATTACTATGGTGGATGAAGAAGAACAAACGCCTTTATTAAACACAACTTTAGAGGTAGCAATAAATTTATTATCAGTTGATAGAAGCCAAACAGTAGTTTCTCTCTCCGGAAGTTTTGGAGAAGAGAACCCCATAGGGATATGTTTAAGCGAAAACGTGACTAACGAGACAATGTATTCCCTAGATGCAATATTAAAGTACACAGCAGAAGGCTACGCAATAGAATATTATAATCTAGTGAACTTCTCCCTCGACAACGAAACAAAAACGCAATCAATAACACTCTACAACCTTAACGCCTCAGATTCAACAGACTTCCAATTAACGTTTAACGGAGAGGATTTTCTACCAGTAGAAGGCGCGCTTGTTTTTGTAGAGAGGCAGTATATAGCGGAGAATATTTTTAAGACTGTAGAGCTGCCAAAGACAGATTCAAACGGCCAGACGATTCTACACTTAGTAAGGAATGATATAATCTATAACATAAGAATAGTCAAAGAGGGAGAAGCCTTAGCAAGTTTCCTTAACATAATAGCCTTCTGCCAGGACTTCACAATAGGAGACTGTACCCTACCTCTAAACGCGCAATCGAAGACTACAGGAATATTCAATTACGACGACGAGATAGGAATTTTGTACGATTCACCTCCAACATATAACGCAACAACAAACATAGTATCATTCGCCTTCACCTCAACAAGTGGATCAACAAAAATAGTAAAAATGAACGTTGAGAGAAGAGATATTTTTGGGAATAATAGTATATGTGACAACACTCTAGTATCGACGAGTGGAACTGTATCGTGCAACATAGGGGTAAACCTAAGCGACACAACCCTATTCACAACAATAACAATCGACGGGGAGAAATGGATAGCAGACACAACCCAGATAGATAAAACAAACTTCGGGAGTATTGGATTTGTTGTTTGGTTTTTCTTGTCAATAGCATTACTGTTAATGTTTTCAGAATCTAAGAATGGGGTAATGATATCGATAGCTATTAGTTATATCGGGGCTGTTACGCTAGGACTAGTAACAGGGACGATAACAGGAGTAGGAAGTGCCGGAATTTGGATGTTGGTTATAACGAGTATAGGAATATGGAAAATAAACAAAAACAGGAGCAGCTAGGAAATGGGTGACCTTAACAAATTAGTAGGGAAGTTCTTAGTGTCGGCGCTGCTTATACTTTCCCTCTTTAGCTATATAATAATTGCCCAGTCGGAGAATGAAGCCGGAGATCCGTTAAGAAACGAAGAAAGATTCAACGATAGCCTAGAATCATTAATCGTAAGTATTGACGAAAGCACAGCGGCAGCAGAGGAAAAGTATGGTGTCTTTAATTCAGAAGAACCAGAAAGAGGGGTGGGCGGAATAAACTTATTATCTATAGTATCAGTAGGGAAATCTTTCGGCAGCATAGTCTTCGGATTTTTCGGAACAATAATTAAATTACCCCTAACAGTTTTAGGAATACCCAAAACTGTTCAAAGTATATTGATAACTTGGTTAATAATACTTACAATAGTAGCGCTATGGGTCTTCTACAAATACGGATAAAATGGTATGCACCCCATTAGGATCAATAGAAAGCGTAGCGGATTTTTTAGTTTACGCGACTTCATGTAATTATTATTTTTGGCTGTACGTTTTGGGAGCAATATTCTTAGTAGTAGCATGGACGATATTCAAAGCAGAAGAAGACAGAAAAGGGGAGGGGGAAATAGTATCGGCCCTAGGAATAAGTTCTATTGCTGTTACGTCGATAGGAGTCATAGGATCACTAATAGAAGGCACCACAGGCATCCCAGTAATTCAATCGGACATACTTTTGTATATGGTTGCGGCGACTGTAGTTTTTGTTATGATCTGGATCTTCAAAGACTAGACAAAGCTGTAAACATTGTTTACAAAACTTATATAAACAAAAGAATATTATTGAAGCCATGTCAAAAGAGAGTAAAATGAACGCTGGGAAGATGATCGGCGAGTACGCCGGGATAGCGTTTACGTTATTGGGTGTTCTTTTTGGTATGTTAATTATGACTTTTATTTTCGGACAGTTGGGTTCAAGTAACATATCATCTACATTAGCAACGGAAACAATAACTATAACTAATGAGACCGGAGCATGGTTGAACGGAACAACTTATACAGTATCTAATTCTGGATCTACTGGGTTTGCAGGATTGACTATAACTTCAGCAATAAACACGACAGACAATTCTTCAATAGCTGTAGGTAATTTCACAGTAAACGGGACAGGATTCACAAACTCAAGTGCTACCATATGGACTTCTGTATGGGTTTCTTACACTTACACGCAAGATACGGATGCCAAGAGGGCAACTGACCAAGTGCAGAATAACTCTTTGGTTGCGATTACTACCTATACGGCTGGGGCAAGCACCCAACTAAACACAGTATCGATAGCGATAATACTTGTGTTATTGATCGGAGTGTTCCTAGTGTTTTGGAAGATATTTGTTACAAACAAAAAATCAAGCGACACAAGCGGGGGAAATTTTGGTTAAGATGAAGACTTATATGAATCTACAAGGAGGTGAAGAAAGTGGCTAAAGAAGGGATGCAGGCTGGTAAAATGATCGGCGAGTACGCCGGGATAGCGTTTACGTTATTGGGTGTTCTTTTCGGTATGATGATCATGACCTTTATCTTTGGACAGTTAGGCCCTTCTGCCTCCGGGCTGACGGCGGCTGACCCTGGATATAATGAGAGTTTGACAGTGCAAAATAACTCTCTGGTTGCAATTACTACTTATACGGCTGGGGCTAGTACTCAGTTGAATACTGTATCTATAGCGATCATATTGATCCTACTAATTGGAGTGTTCCTGGTGTTCTGGAAGATTTTTGTTACGAACAAAAAATCCAGCGATTCCGGTGGCGGAAACTTCGGTTAAAAACAAGGCTTAACAGCCTTTTCTTTTTTTTATTTTTGGTTCTTGTAAACGAGCAGTTAGATTTATAAAGAATAAAACATAAGTCTAACCAATGGAACTAGGTGATGTGTTTGGATTTCTCGGTGATTTTAATTTGTCTTGGATTATAGAAAAAGTATATTTCTTCGTAGGACTCTTTTTTCTATTCGCAATAATTGGAGGAATCGTAATAACATTCTTCCATCTAAAAACAAAGAAAGGAAAGCAGAAAGATACTAAAAAGGTTGGGTGGTGGCAGGAGGTTACTGGGACTGAAAGCATGGAACCTTCTAGGATGGATGATGTTGAGGAGATAGTTATTCCTGGGACTCCCTTGAGAGTATTTTATTGTAAGAAAAGAGACTTATGGTTACCTAGATTTAGCAGAGGGGTGTCAAAAGATTTATTCTATGTACTGTTGACTCCAACGCAACAAATGGTCAACTTTACGCTAAAAAGCCTTTCCTCAGACCTTAAGGAGGCAAACCTAGAATATGATCATACGGATATGTTGTGGGCCGCAGAAAACACCAGGGAGTTCATAAAGAGGAATTATAGGGATAAGTCGGTGAAGTGGTGGCAATTATATCAGAACACTATAGCGGTTGCGGGGCTTATGTTAATCTTCACTTTTAGCTTTCTCTTGATACTATACTTTATGAGAGGAATGATGCAAGACATAGGGGCAGTAGCGGGGACTATATCAGAAGCGGTTAAAACATCATGCGCAAACGCCGCGACAAGCGGGGTAATGCCGGCTTAAAATGGGATCAGAAACATTAATAATCGGCACAATAGCCCTACTACTAGGGGCGGGGCTAGGGCATGTTCTTAGGAACAAAATAAAGAAACTTCTAAACACCAAACAAAAGAAGATGGATGAGATTATTAACGATCCAGATCTGCTAGTGGAGAAACTCAATAAGAACGGAAAGATGGTTGATCGTGGAGAGGAGTTGAAGTATAGTGTTGTTGAGGAGGGGGGGGTTAGGAAAGTGTCCCTGGAAAGGACTAAGGTTAAGCCAGAGCAGCCCACACAGCCACAGACAGCAGAGAAAAAGGGTTCTAAGAAGAAGAAGGTGGTGAAGAAGAAAAAATAATGGGTAGGCATAAATTCAAAAAAGGATATACCCCATGGAATAAGGGTCTAACGAAAGAGACAGATGAAAGAAATGGATGTAGATAATTTTAGGGATAGGATAGTGGAGCTTGGTCACTACGTTATTCCGGAGAGCCTGGGCGGAGAACGATAACTCGAGCAACCCCCCCCCGCACCCCCCCATCCCCTACGTTTCCTATGTAGTCCAATCTTAACCTATAGGAAACTTTATATAGTAGTACAACTCTAACCTAACAATGAAACAGGAAAAAAAGATTGGACTACACCTTATCTTATCAGACCTAAAAGCGGGCCTAAACCAGAAAGAGATTTCCAAAAAGTATTCAATGCCTAAGCAAACTACCTCCTATAACGTCGGTAAGCTAATAGAATTAGGATGTGTTGAAAAGATAGGACATGGGGTTTCTTCGGTTTGGAAGTTCTTAAAAGTAGTCCCAAATCGACCTAAGGCGACTCGAAAGGTTAAAGCTGGACTACATGAAATAAGGGGCCACGCGTTCATCTGGAATATTGAATTTTTAGAAAAGAGGTTTGATTGGATCCAAATAATAAAGAACTACAAACAGAGATACAAAAAGCCGGCACTAAGTTTTAAGATGATTTGCGCGGGGAAGGTCCCCAGGACAATCTTCAAAAATAGGAAGATATGGCTAACAAAAACAGGCCTCACAATCTACGAACCCCTAGACTTTATGGGGAAATCCTCTTTTAGTGTGAAGGGAGAGGCGGTGAGTGAGATGGATAAGCTGGTCAAGGGCTTAATTAAGAAACTAGGCCTAAAGATGCAACACTATCGATTTAAATGCTCTAGGGAGCATTTCGCACACGTTAGGAATCAAATGGCGCGGCAGTTCAACGACAACAAACAAAAAATCAAAGTAGAGTGTGATGGAAAGTATTTTTGGATAGATTATAGTGATGGGGAGCATGAAGAAGAAACAAACGATCCTAACCTAAGTGTAGCAGCACACAAAAAATACAAATCAGAAGTTAAGACAAATTTCGCAGTTACGCCAGAGGTGATACTCAAAAATCAAAAAAAGACGGATGAACAAATAAGAAAGAACGCAGAAAATCTAGACTACCACGCCGAGAACATGCGGTCACACGTCCAGGCCACGCGGGACTTAAGCGCGGGGATCAAGGAGCAGAATAAACTATTTGAGAAAATCGCGGCGGCGCTAGAGAAGAATGGTTAAAAGAAAAGTTGTTTGTGTGTCCGGGAAGTTTGATGATGATTCTGATTTTGTTTTAGAGCCTGTTTGTGAGGGTGTTTGTGATTGTGAAATTTGTAAGGATGGTTTCTGGATAGAAGGATGATACCTCTAATTTATGATAACCCAGAAGAAGAGGGAATTGATTTGGAATTTGATTTTGAGAATGGCATGGCTATAAGATTATTTCTTGATGATGAGACGGCCCAAAGCATGGTTAATATTATCCAAAATAAACTAGATGGACATTACAAAAAATGAGGCCTAATAGAGAAGAAATAATTTAAAAACCAAAATAACTATCAACTCTCGCCTTAGGGTTTAAGGCTACACGCATTTTCATAGTATCAAAAGATCATAAAATACAATGATGATAGTTAGTAGTGATGATTAGGCTTGGGTAACTTAGGAGCGAAAATTAAAATCATGGTGAGACTTAATGAGGATGCTATATGATTGCGAGGTTCTACGTGAATTCGGATTATGCGAATCTGAACTGTAACAGGAATTCTTCGAACTCTAACTCCAATCTCGGAATAACCTAAAACCCTAAGGCAGAATAATGAAAACATACAAAAAACTATATGAAAGATTATACTCGACAAACAACTTAAACCTAGCATTCAGAAAGGCGAGAAAAGGAAAATCAAAAAAGGATTACGTTATTGAGTTTGAAAAAGATTTGGAAAGAAGTATAGCGTTACTGCAAAGGGATCTAAAATCAAAAAGATATGTCCCAACTAAACTAAAAAAGTTCATCATAAGAGATCCAAAAACAAGAACCATACACGCCTCAATATTTAAAGACAGGATAGTCCATCACGCAATAGTAAACATGCTAGAACCGATATACGAAAGAAGATTCATGTATGATTCTTTTGCTGGTAGAAAACTAAAAGGAACTCACGCAGCAGTAGAAAGATTTGAATCATTCGCCAGAAAAGTATCATCAAACGGAAAGAAAATAAACAACTCATATACCAATAATTCAATAAGAGGTTATGTTTTAAAGGCAGATATAAAACATTATTTTGCAACAATAGATCACCAGGTTCTAATAAATATATTGAGGAAAAAAATAGAAGATGAGGATTTCATAAGATTAGTAAAAAAGATTTTAAACAATTTTGAAACAACAAAGAGAGGGAAGGGATTACCCCTGGGGAACTATACCTCACAGTTCTTCGCTAATGTTTATTTAAATCACTTGGATTATTTCGTAAAGCATACACTGAGGGCGAAATATTATATCAGATATGTAGACGATTTCGTGATCTTAGGCAAAGATAAAAACATACTAATTAGTCAGATGAACAAAATAGAAAAGTATCTTAGATTTTTAAAATTAGAACTACATCCGGACAAATCAGAAATACACACCTTACGCAATGGAATAACATTTTTGGGGTATAGAATATTCTTTCATTACAGACTCTTAAGAAAAAGAAATATAAGATACTTCAAGAAAAGACTTAATAAGAAATTAGAACTTTATCGTAGTGGGACAATAGGAGACGAAGAGCTGGGTAGTTTTTTGAAAGGATGGCAAGGGTACTCTAGTTTTGCGAACACACACAACTTTAATAAGAAAATCGAAGAAGTTGTGATGAACCAGAACATTTAAATAGTAATTATAATTATAATTATAATGGAATCAACGCAGCAAAAAATCGACAAGACTAAAGAGAAATTGAAAGAACTAGAAAATAAGTTACAGAAAGAAAACGATAAATCAGAGTGGATTAAGATTCCAGAGTTAGGAATAGAAATCCAAACAAAAATCCATCACAAGAATAAATCATATGACGAACTAAAAGAAGAATTCGGGGAAGAATATCTAGAAAAACACTTACCAACATACAATCAACTTCAAACATTAAGGAATCTGGAACACGAAGGAAAATACAAGTTGGGACTAATTGACACATGGGAATTCGTAAAACAAGAGGACGTAATAAGCAAAAAGAACGGCTACGTTGCGAGGTTCTACGTGGGTTCGGGTTGTGCGGGTCTGGACTGTGGCGGGTATTCTTCGAGCTCTGGCTCCGTTCTCGGGGTACGTTTCGTTCGGCGAACGAAGGGCGGGAAAAAACAATGGCACTAACCCAGGTAGATTTTAATGATGATGAGGAAAAGATTATTGAGAAAACTTCTAAGAATCACAAACTAAATAAACCAAAAACGATTAAGAAGATTGTTTCCGAACACAAAGAGAAAGGCAATGGTAAATAAGAAGCTAAAAAAAATCTCAGAGAATATCGTTGAAGATGAGGATGGAAAGAGATATGTGGCAGAAGACTCTAAAGGCTGGTTGGATGTTCCAGAACTAAAAATATCCGTAGAAATTGAAGTACATGATAAAAATAGATCTTGGGATAAATTAGGCTTATCAGAAAAAGAAGACGAACTATTGACTTACGAAGAAATAATTTGGTTGGCAAATTCCAAATATGCAAAGCAGTTAAAGATGGATGGAAGTTCGACAAGGGATGATTTCTTCTTTAAACAACCATTCGATTTAAGCAGAAAAAACGGCTACATTGCGAGGTTCTGCGTGTATTCGGGTTGTGCGAATCTGTACTGTGGCAGGTATTCTTCGAACTCTAACTCCTATCTCGGGGTACGTTTCGTTCGGCGAACGAAGGGCGGGGAATCAAAAACCAACACTTCTTCAAAAACTAAAGCATGAGCCTAGAACACCCAACCCCAGAAGAAAAACAATTCTTCGAAACAGACAAAGACGACCTCAGTTGGAAACCCTGTATATTGTGCGGGGCTGAACTAACCCAAGTGAGAAAGGCCTTTTTTGAATGTATCAACTGTAAACAAGGGTATATCGCTGACGAGGAGGATATGAGGAAATGAGTTTTATAGAAGAGGTGAAGGCGGCGGTATCGGGGGGATGGCCTAAGAGAAAGCCCAAGAAGCCGGCGACTGCTGAGGAAATCTGCTTGGATGAACTAAATAAGCCAAAACCAAAGGTTTTATAAACTATAAATACAGTAAATATAGTATGGTAAAAGAAACAAAAACGCACCTCTTGAAGGTTAGGGAGAATAAGGTAAACAAACAGAAGACAGTCACTATCCCGAAGGAAGCGGATGAGATTGAGGCCGGGGATTATGTAGAGG
>SDBS01006150.1_pt1 | contig 11683 bp, 8 predicted proteins | sample 2277091 | NCBI WGS metagenome assembly SDBS01 (sample SAMN10404972, study PRJNA504765) | marine sediment metagenome | isolation source: marine sediment core GS10_PC15, 163 cmbsf | place: Arctic Ocean: Southern Knipovich Ridge | collected 2010 | reverse complement strand
CCATGCTGTAATCGGCCTGATAGCCCTGCCGGCCAGTGTCATCGCCGGAGTGCTGTGGCAGGGGATTGGGGCATGGAATGGGTTTGGACCCGGCGCACCCTTTCTCTTCGGCGCCGGTGCGGCGTTCCTTGCCAGTGTTGCCTTGAGTCGGCTGTCTCCTCCTAGTCTTCAGGAGCAGAGGGCGGGAAGGTAATCGGGTGGGTTTAAAGCGTTCAGGTGGTCGCGTACGGTTGCCTGTTCGGCGCGGGGATGCAGAAAAGTACTTGCGGCATACACTCTTAAGCTTTGCGTTAACTGTAACGCTTATCAGGTTCACCCTCGCAATGACCGGCTATCCTCAACTCGGCGGGGGGGAATTCCACATCGCGCATGTTTTGTGGGGCGGGCTGGCTCTATTTTCAGCAGTATTACTGTCCTTGATTTTGACCAACCGTTGGGCATACTCGCTCAGTGCGATTCTGGCGGGTATCGGTGCGGGTTTATTCATCGATGAGGTCGGAAAGTTCATCACCCAGAACAACGATTACTTCTACCCCGCGGCTGCACCGATCATTTATGCTTTCTTCTTACTCATGGTGTGGCTCTACCTGCACGTCAGGCGTCCACCAGCCCTTAGTATTCGCGAGGAACTATATCGAGCGCTTGGAGAGATGGGCGAAGTTCTGGACCACGATCTCGAATCAGAAGAGCGCAAGGTTCTCGAAAATCGCTTGGAAAGGATCGCCCAGCATGCAGAGCACGCCGATTACCGGCACCTGGCGCGGCGATTACAGGAGTTCATCGATTCAGAATCAATCCAGGTCGTTCCAGACCGGAAAGGTGCGTTCGGAAGGTTAATTGGCTATGTGCAGCAGTGGGAGCGCCGTTGGATCACACTGGGCAGGCTAAAGGCGATCCTTATTGGCGCTCTGCTTGCGTTAGGTATCGTAACGGTTGTGGACTTTGCCAGGCTTCTCTCGGGCATCAAAAATCCAAACATTTTGGCAGCCTGGATAGATGATTTGCTTTCACTTGGCTTGGTTACTAGTAAATCGGGGCTCCTATGGTTTGCGACGCTTACTATTCTTGAAGGCCTGGTTGGTTTAATGTTAATCACTGCAATCATTTTGCTCCTTGTGCAACGCGAGGATGTCGGGCTCACGCTTGCTGCATTTGGCCTGTTGCTTTCGTTAGTAGGGGTGGATCTGTTGGTTTTCTATTTTAGACAGTTCTCAACCATTATTGCCGCGCTGGTTCAATTCCTGCTTCTATTGCTGGTCTATCATTATCGTAGCAGGGCTCAAAGTGAGAAAGGATTAACTCGATAGTTAGGGTAAGAAACCGCTGAGTCTAGATACATTTGGTTCTCACCCGAATTTTATCGTAGGGGCCGACCCGCGTGTTGGCCCGTCCTATATTTTATTGAAACCGGTAAGGGTGAGCCGCTATTGGGTCATTAATCAAGCAAGGGCACATCACCACTGTGCCCTTGCTTATAGGTCAAATCAAGGTGAATTGAACTTCGGGCGCAGCCATGGGTACGCCCCTACATTAAGAAAAGTTGAGGGAGGCTGAAACCCGTCGAAGCAACGAATCTCCCAACCCTCACGAGATGATTACCGCGTAACTCCGTTCTTCGCTACGATAAGTAGGCTAAGGGCGTTCCTCAACAAACGTCATTTCGAGCGAATTGAGAAATCCCCATGACGTATCTTGAAGGAGTTCTTTCTCTGAAAGGAGCGTCATCCCTATGCGGCTCAAGATCCGTGTGTAGACACGCGGACATCAAGAGGTAATCCGCGAACGGAGGGGGTGTATCCGGATTCCAGGAATGAGGTGCGAAGGAGAAACTCCTTGTTTAATACATACCTTCCATCTCGTCGGAGTGAACTTAGGACCAGCGAGATACCCTCTTCTTTATATGACGCAGAAGGATGTGTCATCAGGCGTGGGCTCGATCGGGATCCCCTTCCTCAATCGCCGGCAGGTGTGGGTGCTGGCTGGGGCTCCGTATTTTTCATGGGTGTCGTCGCCCTGATGAATCCAGCGAATAACATAATGGCGCCAAAGAACTCTCCGTAATAAAGGGCACCGGATATGCCGAAACGACTGAAGGCGCCGCCAAAGGCGGGGGCGAGAGCTCCAACTGCGATCAGAAGGTTTCCAAGAGTTCGATGAAGAAGGATCCGTTTGCGCCAGAAGATGTAGGCTGAATACACAGCTCCGCCGACAAGGGCTACGGTGCCGTAGAGATTAAAGATGGGCGTTAGAGTGCGGATGCCTGAAGTGACGATGGCATGGCCGCTTAGTTCGCTGCCAGTGTGGATGCTGGATGTCATCAGCGAGGGGTCGAGTTCGGCGTTGAACACGCGAAATGCAGCGTAGACAGAACCCAAAATGAGCAGCGCCGTCAGCGCATTGGCCCATTTGCGTTTTGCCAGCATGTAGACCGTTCCTTGGCCAAGCCATGCAGCGACCAAAATGGCACCGAACAAATACCACATACGGAAGATCAAGGGATTCCAACCAAGGGCGCCGAAATACGCCTCGCAGAAACCACCGATCCCATAGAAGACCATACCTATTCCCCAAATTAGCAAATGTGTTCCTCGGCGCTCAGCGTAGCGTTTGAAGATGAGTACAGCGAAGACGAAACTCACGATGCTTGAAATAAACGGGATAATGGTATTTGTAAATGTCATTTCTACTCCTCATGTCCTCATGAAAAATAATGTGCTCGTACCCGTCAGACCAAAAATATACATTTCACTGTATAGCTAACCGCTCCCCGGGAAAATTCCGAGTACGACAGCCCCTATTACCACAAGCATAAAGACTGTGGCCAGAACGAGAATCACCAGGGCGATGGGGATAATCTTTTCGTAAACCCGGGGATACTGTTTTTTTGAAGATTTTGGCTTGCTTGATTCGCCGTTTTTCATTTACTTGTTCGTCTTCAAGGTTATCTTCACCATATGAGAAGCTTGTTAGTTGTAGGTGAGAGTTTTATGAGAAGATTCTGGAATCTATGCTTCAAAACGCAGGTATCAAGCTAATATGCAAAAGCGACACCTTCGGCGGATTCGACCGATCTTCGGTGTCGCTTGAAGCGTGCAGTTTGAGACTCTCGTCTTGTGGCAAGCCGCGCCTAATTAATGCTGCTCGAAAACCTTCTCCCCTGCTCTGATGGGCACTTTCAACCTGTTCTCGGCCGGGGTGATTGGGCAAGACCATTTCGCGTTGTACGCGCAATAGGGGTTATAAGCAAGATTGAAGTCGATAAGCAGCCGATCGTCGGAGAGTAATTCCGGCTCCAGATATCGACCTGCTCCGTACGTTTCCTGACCCGCGAGCGAATCTGCGAAGGGCATGAAGAAACCATGCTCGTTTTGGAACACGGTGAGTTCAACATCATCCCCTTCAACCTTAAAGCGGAAGCGGCCAAATCTATCATAGGTCTGCACATCTCCTGTATTCGTCTGTATCTGGATTTGATCCCCTTCAGGGAAACGCTCGATTTCTACTTGTATACGCAAATCGGGATTCTCCGGAAAATAGCTCAACCCACTGAAATCCGCCTTCTGCTCGTCATCAAGTGGACTGTGATGATCGTCTAGAAAAAACTCATCTTTCCCTTCTCGGAATCGTTTCAACTCACTCATGGTATCTCCGTCATGTGGACTTTAGATTGTCATGATCTTCTCGTTTATGCGGTCGTAGCTTGGTGATGATTTATAAGAGCGAAAGGTCGCTGCGTCGCCCTGTCTGCGCGACGGCAGGATCTATGCGAATAGACGCTGTAATTGCACTTCATCTTACATGACGTGCGCGAAGATTGTAACCCAGGCCTTGAACCACACAGTGGGCGACCCACAATTAATGTCAGCCAAAGACATTTCTGTGTGTCAGGAGCATATCTTTCTCCTATGGAGCGTTAATAGTTCTCTAGTGCAATTCGCCTATGATATAGCTATCAGATTATCTTAAGAGGTGACGAACAATGGCAAAGATTATTGGTATTGACTTAGGAACTACAAACAGCGTCGTCGCGGTAATGGAAGGCGGCGATCCAGCTGTGATTTCCACCGCGGAAGGTGGACGTTTATGCCCCTCCGTGGTTGCGTTCACGAAAAATGGCGAACGTCTCGTCGGTCAGACAGCTAAACGACAGGCTGTTGTGAACTCTGAGAACACGGTTTACTCCATTAAGCGATTCATCGGACGACATTTTGATGAGGTCGAGACCGAGCGCAAGATGGTCTCTTTCGAGACGTTAAAAGGACCTGCGGGGGGCGCGCAGGTGAAGATACCGGCAACTGGTCGTGAATATACCCCGCAAGAGATCTCAGCGATGATTCTGGCAAAGTTAAAGAAAGATGCCGAAGCATATCTGGGCGAATCGGTGACTAAAGCCGTAATTACGGTTCCGGCTTACTTCAACGACTCCCAGCGACAAGCTACCAAGGACGCAGGAAAGATCGCCGGTCTGGAAGTGATGCGGATTATCAACGAGCCCACCGCGGCAGCCCTGGCCTATGGCCTAGACAAGAAAGAGAACGAGACCATCTTGGTTTTCGACTTGGGCGGTGGAACCTTCGATGTCAGTTTGCTGGAAGTGGGCGAAGGCGTTGTCGAGGTGAAAGCGACGAACGGCGACACGCATTTGGGCGGAGACGATTGGGATCAACGGATCGTCACCTACATCGCCGATGAGTTTAAAAAAGAGCAGGGGATCGATCTGCGCGAGGATCGGCAGGCTCTGCAGCGGTTGCGTGAGGCCTCTGAGAAGGCCAAGGTGGAGCTCTCCTCGGTGACAGAGACGGATATCAACTTGCCTTTCATCACCGCCGACGCATCCGGCCCGAAGCACTTACAGATGAAGCTGACACGCTCAAAGTTTGATCAGCTAACCGAAGACCTCGTCGATCGCATCAAGGGACCTTTTAAGGCCGTGCTCAAAGACGCTAATGTCAAGACCGCGGACGTAGATGAGGTTGTTCTTGTCGGGGGGGCAACACGCATGCCCATGGTGCAGGACCTGGTCCGCGAACTGACGGGGAAAGAACCCCATAAGGGCGTTAACCCGGATGAGGTTGTGGCTATTGGCGCCTCTATTCAGGGCGGCGTGCTTGCCGGTGAAGGCAAGGATGTTCTGCTGCTCGATGTTACACAGCTATGGCTGGGTGTAGAAACCCTTGGCGGCGAGATGACGACGCGGATCGAACGCAACACCACAATCCCGATTAAGAAAGCCGAGACTTTCTCAACGGCGGAGGATAACCAGTCGGCAGTCGACATCCATGTCCTTCAGGGGGAGCGACCGATGGCATCTGACAATATGACACTCGGGCGTTTTCGCCTTGAGGGTATTCCCCTCGCACCGCGAGGCTTGCCTCAGGTTGAAGTGACATTTGACATCGACGCCAACGGGATCATCAATGTAAAAGCCCAGGATAAAGCGACGGGAAAGGAACAGAAAGTAACCATCACGGCCTCCACGAATCTGGACAAGGATGATGTGGAACGGATGGTCCAGGAATCGAAATCCCATGCGGCTGATGATCGCAAACGGCGGGAGTTGGCTGACGCCCGGAATGAAGGCGATTCTCTTGCCTACCAGGCGGAGAAAGCTCTGCGAGATTTGGGCGATAAAGTGCCTGAGAATGATCGAGAGCAGATCGAAGAGAAAGTCGCTGCGTTACGTGAAGTAATCCAGGGCGAAGATTTGTCGGAAATAAAGCGACTGACCGAAGAAGTAAATCAAGCCAGTCATGCGCTGAGCCAGCAAATGTACGCTCAGGAAGCTGAGACACAGGCTGAAGAAAATGACAGTCAGAGCAGTGTGGATGAAGGAGAAGTCGTCGAAGGTGAATTCCGAGAGGCTTAATTCGCATCCCATCAGCGAGTAAAATGAAGTCCGCCTGAGCATTACGCTTGGGCGGATTTTTGTTTTGGAGAAAAAAGGGGAGGGCAGAAGGTTTCGCCGCGAATCCCCAATGGATATCCGTGCTTTCAACCATCGAGTGCACATCGTCGTGCATTGGAGAACAGCATGGCGTTGGGCATTCGATCGTGTGCGATCAGAGGCGTGTGATACGGATACTGGCTCCACGTGCTTGATCACCCCGACTGGCACCGTCTATAATGAGCCCGCAACCCAGCACAACCACGCCAGTACCGCGCAGCGAGCAAACGGACCAAATCTATATCGCTCCGGGAAATGGGAAATGAGAAACAGCGCCAGGTTTCATAAGAAGTACCAAGCGTTATTTTCGCGTCTGAACATCTGGGGTTTACGTATATGAATTTTCGCCCATCACGCTCGCGCGGGATGATCTTTGGCTCCGTGATCCTCCTGCTCCTCTTGGGCGCCGGTGTATTTGGTTTAATAATGCTGGCGACGGATACAATCTCCGTTTGGATGGTATTGTGGGCGCTCCTGCCTCTGCTCTCCCTCCCACTGTCTATGGTCGTGGGTTATCGGCTCTATGGTTTGATCGCGGCTCGTTACTATCTCGATCGCGATGGGTTCTTTCTCCAATGGGGATCAGTGATTGAACAGATTCCAATCGCATCTATCAAGGCCGTAGATACAGCGGAAGCGCTCGGTGTTGAACTAAAAGCGCGTGGTGTCCTGTCCTGGCCGGGGCTCGTGATTGGTGAATACGAAGATGAGAAAATTGGCCGGGTGGAGTTCTTCGCTTCAACCTCGGCTGATCGCCAGGTCGTAATACAAACGGCAGAGCGTTCATTTGCAATCTCGCCGCAGGATCGTGAGGGGTTTCTAAGCGCCTTCAATTCGGCGCTGCGGATGGGTCCTTTGGAGAGCATACCGGCGATATCGACACGCCCGCAGTTAGTGCAGATGGTGTTCGAGCTGGACCGTTTGGCGCGCCTGCTGGTTGTGGTGGGAGTTCTCTTGCCATTGCTATTGCTTGGATACCTCGGTCTTCACGTCGTTGGCCTGCCGCCTGAAGTGCCCTTTGGGTTCAGTCCGGAGGGGTTTATTGACACCTTTGCACCGCCAGGGCGGCTACTCATGCTGCCGATGATTGGGGGTCTTTGTTGGCTGATCGATCTTGTAGCCGGTTTCTGGCTGTATCGCAGCGAGAAGATGCGACCCCTAGCGTATGCGCTGTGGGCGACGCCAATTCTAGTCGGCGGACTGCTCTGGGGAGCGGCGCTACAGCTGCTCTCGGCGATCTGATCGGTAAGTTTAATCAACAGGATTTACGTGGTTATCAACAGAGAATCCGTAAGTTATCCACAGGACGGGACAATTTGCAGGCGATCGATGGAGTACAACTTCTGCTTGGGGGGATTTTAGGAATTGCTATCGCGGCGACGGCCTACGCAGCTGGGGCACTCACGCTCGATGGAACTATCGGCGCTTTCCTGGTCGGTGGGTTGACCTTTGGTTTTGGTGGGATTCCGCTCGCGGTTCTTTTGATCGCCTTCTTTCTATCCTCAAGTTTGTTGTCACGACTTGGCCACTCTCGGAAGCGGTGTTTCGCGGGGATGTTTTCCAAAAGCGGGAAACGAGATCTCGGTCAGGTTTTTGCCAATGGGGGAGTGGCCGTTTTATTTGCCGTAGTGTACGGCTTGACACATGATAACCTCTGGTTCGCCGGGTTTGTGGGTTTGATCGCGGTCGCAACCGCGGATACTTGGGCGACTGAGATTGGAATTCTCTCTCGCTGGAGACCACGCTTGATCACAACAGGAGAGAGTGTTGCCCGCGGCACATCGGGCGCGGTGAGCCTTTTGGGATACTTTGCCATCTTGGGTGGATCTGGCCTGATTGGAGCTCTAGGATGGGCACTGACGAGAGATTGGCATTTCTTGCCGGTAGCGCTCTTTGCTGGGGTTATTGGTTCGACGGTAGACAGTTTGCTTGGCGCTACAATCCAAGCGATCTTTCTCTGTCCGGGCTGCAAAAAAGAGACCGAGTAGAACCCGGAGCATACTTGTGGAACAACGACGCAGCGAGTACGAGGTTTGAACTGGCTGCGAAACGATCAGGTTAATTTCGCGGCAACCATGGCCGGGGCGCTCGCTGCGCTTTCGATTTGGTTTGTGGTCTGACAAGTTATCTAAACAGGGAAGGAGGCAGTAAAAATGGAAGGTAATGGCAGGGAGGATATCCGCCGCTTGCTAAAAACGTTTGGAATCAAAGCCGATGAGATTGTGATCGCTCATCCAGCGTGCAACCCCGGCGAATTACCGCTGCAAATCCGGCTAATTCTTGAGAACCGGACCGATTACGGCGACCATACGCCCGAGACACCGCTCCATTTAGAGATCGAGGGTGAAATTAGGCGCTGAGATAAGGCACAGACATTACCGCAGAGAAATGAACCGTCCTTGTAGGATAGTATGGACCCAGATAAAACCGCGACTTCAAACGTTCGGTTTTAATCTTTGAAAGGGAACCAAAACTGAAAGGAGCTGTCTAAAGTTGCTTTAGACAGCTCCTTTCGTTCTATGCTAAGAAGATCTGGTCAAACCTGTTGAGCGGTTTACTTCACTCGAATGAGAGTCATGGAGAAGGCGGCCAACCCCAGGAAGACAGCGCTGAAGATCCAGAGCCAGCTATGGCTAGTTAGATCAATGAGCCATCCACCCAGGATGGGTCCAGTGATTGCTGCGGCGGAGGCCGAGAAATAGTAAAGGCCGGTATAGGCGCCGATGCTCTCTTTCCCGCCGAGGTCATACACCATAGGCAATGAGTTGATGTTAACGAATGCCCAGAAGATGCCCATAAGCGCCAACAGAATCAGGAGCATGGTTGAGTTGCGAATGAAGAAACCAACCCCCAGCCCGAGGATCATTCCAGAGAGCCCGATCAGTATTGTTGGTTTACGGCCGATCCGTGTAGCCACCAACCCGCTGGGGATGGCGAAGAGGACCAGTGTGGCGGCGAAAGCGGTGAGCATCTGCGTGCCGGTCCCGACCTCGATTTCAAGAACATTGCGGGCGTAGATGGTGAAGAACGCCTCCATCGCGTTCCAGCCTACGAACCAGAAAAAGATCGCAACGAGAAGGTAGATGCCGTTTTTATCCGGACCGGTTGCAACCTGGCGTATGTTATCCCACAGACCGGGCGCTTTTTCTTGGTCGAGACTCTCTCCTTCAAGCTCTGGCTCGCGCACAAAGAGCAGCACGATACCTATGGCGAGCAGCATTACTCCCGAACCAACGATGAAGGGCAGCGGGACACCAAGTTTATACAACGCACCTCCGCCGAAGAGCGCCACTGCCGCGCCAAGACCACCCATCAAATTGATAACACCGTTGGCTTTGCTGCGGTCCTCCGGACGGAAGAGATCCCCCAGGTAGGCGACGGTTGGTGTGCGGAAAAGCGCCATACCTATGTTGGTGCAGAGAATGGCTGTGCCGATCAAGACAAAGTTTTCGCGGACGAACGGGACCAGGATGAAGAACAGAGCGGCCATTGGAGCCCCAAGGATGAGGAAGGGCTTTCTGCGTCCGAGGCGCGTGCGCGTGCGGTCGGAAAGGCTCCCTACCCAAGGCTGGACGAACATATTGATGATATTGTCCCAGGTGAGGATGAAGCCTACGACAAGGGCCGAAAGACCGAGGTCTTCCAACATTGGCGGGATAAGGCTGTTGAACAGTGGCCAAATAATGCTGATGCCGAAGAAGCCGAACCCCAGAATGAATGTGCGGGCATAAGGGAAACGCTGCATGATTAGTCCTCCAGAATTTGGTGAATCTTGATTTTATTGGGTATTGGAGAACATGCAAACAAAACGTGAACCCTTATTGACCCGAGAGTGTATGAGTTATACAATGCTTTACGGGTTGCACCCGCCTTGGGTGCCCGCTGCGCACCGCCCAGCGTTTTAAAGGTTGTATTTGGGACGGCGCGCAGTCCGCTTATCTACAAGGATGGAGGTGATACCGGGACATGAACTCGTCCAGAAACGTATTGAAAGATTCGAAACCTAGCATTTAACAGGAGGAGAATATCGTGTTACGCCGAACTTTGTATGTGTTACTAGGATTGCTCATCGTTTCGAGCATGCTGCTGGGTGCTTGCGGAACTAGTGAGCCCGCAGAGCCCGCAGAGCCCGCTGCACCCGCGGAACCCGCCGCGCCCGCTGAGCCGAAGACCTTCGTATTCGGTCGCGGGGGAGACTCAGTTCAGTTGGATCCGTCCATCGTAACCGATAGCGAGAGCTTCCGTGTGACGGGACAGATCCTCGAGCCTCTCTATCAATACGAACCCGGATCAACGACAGCGATCCCGGCTCTGGCAACGGGATGCACTGCGAACGCTGACACCACCGAATGGACCTGCGCCCTGCGTGAGGGCGTCAAGTTCCACGACGGCACGGATTTCAACGCCGATGCGGTTCTCTTTAACTTTGACCGCTGGAAATTCAGCGACAACCCCTATCACTTCGAAAGCCAGGTGTTCGAGTACTACGAGTACATGTGGTTTGGCTTCGATGACGACAGTGTGATCACGACCGTTGAGAAGGTTGACGACTACACCGTCAAATTCGTGTTGGGGGCTCCACTCGCTCCCTTCCTGGCCAACCTGGCCATGGACATGTTCGCCATCTCCAGCCCGGCGGCGATCGAAGCAGCCGGTGAAGACTACGGTACACCCGCAGCTGGCGCTGTAGGCACCGGACCCTTCAAGTTTGTCGAATGGATTGAGGGCGACCACATCACAATAGAAGCCAATGCAGATTACTGGGGCGGCGCACCGAGCGTCAGTGAGGTCATCTTCCGTGTGATCCCCGACGACTCGGCTCGTTTCCTGGCTCTGAAGGCCGGAGATATCCACGGCTTTGAGCAGGCTGTTGTAGAGGATCTGGCATCGGCAGAAGCCGATCCTGATCTGTATGTCCTCACTCGTCCTGCCCTGAACACAGGCTATCTGGCCTTCAACTACAAGATCACAGAGTTCCAGGACAAGAACGTCCGCCTGGCGATCTACCACGCCATCAACCGCCCAGGTCTGATCGAGAACTTCTATGGCGCCTATGGCGAAGCTGCGGAAACCTTCCTGCCGCCGTTGATCTGGGGCAAGAACACAGACATCACAGCTTATGCGTATGATCCTGACCTGGCGAAACAATACTTGGCGGACGCAGGTTTCCCGGATGGTTTGACCGAGGTGACCGTCGCCGAAGATGTTGTAGACGCTGAGGGGACCGTGCTATACGCTGCAGGCGATAAGATCCCGCTGACGCTATATTACATGCCCGTTACGCGCTTCTACTACCCAAGCCCAGAGGAAATTGGTACGGCGATGGCTGCGGACCTGGCGAATGCTGGTATCGTTGCCAACCTCGAGCTGGCTGGTGACTGGTCGACCTATCTCGGCCTGCGCCGCAATGGCCAACTCATGGGGCTGTACATGCTGGGTTGGGGCGGTGACAACGGTGACCCGGACAACTTCCTCAACTTCTTCTTCGGCGGCTTAAGCGCAGCGGATGAGGTTAAGAAAGCCGCTGCGCGCGAGGGTTGGTACGCAAACAAGGAAGTCGCCAGCTTGCTCTACGAAGCGGCGATCAACCCCGATCAGGCAGAACGACAGGCGCTTTATGAACAGGTCGAGCAGCTGCTCTACGACGATGTCGCTCGCATCTGGATCGCGCACAACAACACACCGCTTATTTTCTCCTCGACAGTGAGCGGCTACGTAACGCAACCTGTAGGGGCTGAC
>SDBS01006149.1_pt1 | contig 11683 bp, 8 predicted proteins | sample 2277091 | NCBI WGS metagenome assembly SDBS01 (sample SAMN10404972, study PRJNA504765) | marine sediment metagenome | isolation source: marine sediment core GS10_PC15, 163 cmbsf | place: Arctic Ocean: Southern Knipovich Ridge | collected 2010 | reverse complement strand
TAATAACAATGACGGATTGAAACCGCGCTTCGGGAACGTGTTTACCCTAGGCTTTGTAACACTCAGAATGATGGGTCGGGTGCCACTGCTGGCTTGTCCAGCAGTGTTATCGGCACTGCTGGACAAGCCAGCAGTGGCACCCATCAAAACGGCTGTTACAGAGCACTAGTGTTGGCAAGACCCCGATTCCGTGACTTGCCAATCGACCATGTGCAACTCAACGCTACGTCGTCCCCGGAACGTATTAATCACCGGCCGGAACGCCACGTCGATGGGCCCGTCCAGGGCTGTCAGTTCTTCGGCCCAATCGCCGCCGCCGAAGGCCACCGCGCGGAGGGTGACGTCGTGCTGCGTTAGTTTAATGCTGAGGTGGCGGCCGCCGGAACCGATGGCGCGTGGCGGTTCGGCCAGCCGTACGCCGGTGGCGCAGAGCATGGGCCGGGCGTTCGATTGCCCGAACGGCGCCAACTGCTCCATCTGATCGAAGGTTTGGAAGGTGAATTCGCTCAGCGAGGCCTCGGCGTCGATCCGCAGTTCGGCCGTGCGGTTGTGTTCGTTGATTTCCTCGGCGGCGTGTTGGCAAAAATCGCGGCGAAAGGCGTCGAGCTTGTTTTCTTCGATCTTCAGTCCGGCAGCCGCGGCGTGGCCGCCGTGGCTCACCAGATGCTCGTCGCAGGCCGCCAACGCCGCATGTAGATCGAACCCCGGCACGCTGCGGGCCGACCCCACGCCCGGCTTGGCGCCGAGCCGGTTCCAAGCGATGAGTATCACTGGCCGGTGATACTTATCGGCCAGCCGGCCGGCCACGATGCCGATCACGCCCGGATTCCATTCGCGATCGGCCAAGACCAGGGCCGCGTCGTTTTGGGCGTCGAAATGTTCCTTGACCTGCTTGTTGGCCGCCAGCATAATGCGTCGTTCCAACGACTGCCGGTCGACGTTGAGCTGGTCGACATATTGGGCAAGCTCTTCGGCCCGATCGGCCCGGTCGGTGACGAGAAGCTCGACGGCCAGCGACGCCTGGCCCAAGCGGCCGGCGGCATTGATCCGCGGCCCTAGCGAAAAGGCCACGTCCTCGCTGGATATGGCCGGCTTGTCGTGGACCTGGGCGATCTTCATCAACGCCTCCAGGCCCGGCCCGGGCTGCTCCTTGAGTACGCTCAAGCCGTGCATAACCAAGGTCCGATTCTCGTCGACCAGCGGCACCACGTCGGCAACCGTGCCCATCGCCGCAAGGCCCACCGCTTGCACCAGAAAGGTTCGCATACGCGGGCCGACCTTCTTCGCCCCGGACGCCTTCTGGCAAATCGCCCAGGCCAGCTTCAAGGCCACGCCGGCCCCGCTCAATCCGGCAAACGGATACGCACTGCCCGGCAAAGCCGGATGCACGATCGCCGCGGCCTCGGGCAACGCCTGGCCTGGCTGATGGTGGTCCGTAATGATAAGTTCCAGCCCACACTGCTTGGCGGTTTGCGCTTCGTCGACGCTGGCGATCCCACAGTCGACGGTAACCAGCAACGAGGCCTTTTGATCGGCCAGCAAGCGAACGGCATCGTGGTTAAGCCCGTATCCTTCGTCGACCCGATGGGGGACATAGTAACCGACATCGCCGCCGAGCATCTTTATACACTTCCACAACAGGGCCGTGCCGGTAACGCCGTCGACGTCGTAATCGCCGTAGATCACGATCCGCCGTCCCTCGGCAATCGCCTGGTGGATGATCTCGGCGGCTTGGCCACAGCCGGGCAACCGCTGGGGTTCGCGAAGCTCGGAGAGTTTTGGAGAGAGAAAACTCTTGGCGACTTGCGGGTCGGAAATCCCCCGGCAGATCAGCAAGCGGGCGACAACCGCCGGAATTCCGGCGGCGCGCGCCAGATCGGCGATGTGCCCCTCGTCATGACGATGAATGCGCCAGCGCTTGGCCATGGGTTAACAGCCCGTTGAAAAGGGGGTGCCACTGCTGGCTTGTCCAGCAGTGTTTTCCGGGAGCTTCCTTCATTCACTGCTGGAGCGGCCAGCAGTGGCACCCGAATCGGCCGACCGCTACTTTTTCTTCTCGGTATGCCAGGTGCGCTTCCGTAAGCGAGGGCAAAATTTCTTGACCTTCAGCTTCTCGCCACCGGGCTTGCGGCGGATGGTGTAATTGTAATCACCCGTCTCTTCACAGACGAGAAAAACGGACTCGGCCTTTTTTTTGCTCTTAGCCATCTAAAATGCCTCCAACACGTAACGACTTCCAACCCCCTTTACAATCGGCCCCCACGCGGACCGAATCGATCATTATACACGCTACTTTCGGCCCCACAAGGCCGCGACCAAAGCTCCGTTGCCGACGACACCTAACAATCACCCCCCCTATGGCACGGTGGGCACCTTCTCTGGTTTGCATTTTCCGAGATCCAAGTGTACTCTGAAGATTGGGTCATTATAGAACCACATTCCAGGTGCTCTGCGTGGTTTCCAGAGTCTTTTTCGGCGGATCATGAATGACAACGAAGCCTGAAAACGAAAATATCCCGGATGAGCAATACGCCCAACCTGAAAATGCCGTCAACGCAACAAGCGAACACCGCAGCATGACCACGACTCTGATGGCCACCATGCCGGGCTGGTTGGTCAGCATGGTGGTCCACATGGTGATCCTTATCATATTGGGCCTCTGCACGATTTCCGGCGTCGATCCCGACTCCATACGCCAGTTGGTCATTTCTTCCGACGAAGACCGGCAATCCGAAAAACTCGAAGAACTCGACGACGAACTGATCGAAGACATCAACATCGAGGTCGCCACCGAGGTGATCGAGGTCGAATCCGACGACACGGCCGACGCCGCCGAACCCTCGCCGGTCGACGATATGGCCGCCGCCACGGTCTCGGTCGAGTTGAGCGAAATAGGTCTGGAAAAAGCACCCCGCTCCGACCTCATGTCGCCCGTCGGGGCATTTGCCGGCTCCAATCTCTCCGGCCGAGGCGAAAAATCTCGCCGGGGGATGGTCGCCCGAGGCGGAGGAACAGATGCCAGCGAAACGGCCGTCTCGGCCGCCCTGCAATGGCTGGCAAAACATCAAATGCCGGACGGAGGCTGGAGCTTCGACCACGGATATAGCCCCATGTGTCGCGGACAATGTCGCAACCCGGGCATGCTGAAGAACACTCGGGCGGCCGCCACCGGTCTGGCCCTCTTGCCTTTCCTAGGCGCCGGCCAAACTCACAAAACAGGAAAGTACAAAAAAACTGTCCAATCCGGACTGAAATTCCTGAAGACTCGAATAAGGGTCGACCGTAACATCGGTAGCTTTAGTGAACCGGGTGGATTGATGTATTCACATGGTATTGCCTCGATCGTCCTCTGTGAGGCCTATGCAATGACCAAAGACAAGCAACTCCTGGCGACGTCGCAAAAAGCGATCAACTTCATCTGCCATGCCCAGGATCCCGTCGGCGGCGGGTGGCGCTACGCTGTCCAAGCACCCGGCGACACGTCTGTGGCAGGCTGGCAGATCATGGCCTTAAAGAGCGCTCACATGGGCTACTTGAAAGTACCGCAAGACTCTCTGAAAAAAGCCTATGCCTTCCTCGATACAGTGCAATACGACGGGGGTGCCCGCTACAGATACATGGCATTCGAATCACCCGGAGATGATTCGCCTGCCTTGACTGCCGTGGGTTTGCTCTGCCGCATGTATTTCGGCTGGAAGAAGAATAATTCCGCCCTCAAGCGCGGTGTCCAATGGATCAGCGATACGGGACCAACCGACGACATCTACTACAATTACTACGCCACCCAAGTAATGCGGCACTGGGGCGGAAGGCCCTGGACCAAGTGGAATTCCGTGATGCGCGACAGTCTGGTCAATTCCCAGGCAAAAACCGGCCACGAGGCCGGGAGCTGGTATTGGCAGAGGCCGGATAGCAACCACGAACAGATGGGCGGTCGACTATACTGCACGGCAATGGCAACCATGATCCTCGAGGTCTACTATCGACACCTGCCGATCTACGCCAAGCAAAGCACGCAGCACGAGTTCCCCATAGACTAGCGCGGGCTAATTTCGCTGCCAAACGAGCATTTGTTTAGCCCGGTCGCTCGCGACCGGTAGAGTCGGGCCAAGGGTGCCACTGCTGGCTTGTCCAGCAGTGTTGTTCCCGGAAAATTCGCATGGGTGCCACTGCTGGCTTGTCCAGCAGTGTTGTTCCCGGAAAATTCGCTTTGCACTGCTGGACAAGCCAGCAGTGGCACCCATTTCAAAACACGTTCTTAGCGAGCCTGGTTGCGATTTTGGGAAATTATGCCCGCCGGGCAGGCTATAATGGAAGGTGACGGCCGGGCTGCCTACCGGCCACCCCTGGCCCGTGGCCACACGAATCGAGGATCAGCCGCCGTGTCCAAAAACCGCTCCGCAACATCCGATTCTACGGGAAATGCGGATTTGACGGGACCGCCCAAGCAGCCCCGCCAACCGCCCGCGGCAGCTCCGCCCGCGGCAGCTCCACCGGTGGTTTCTGTGGAGGTGCCGCCACTGCCCACCGCGGCGCCCCCTCCCAGGCAAAACGAGCCGACCTCGGCCTCCGATCCAACTCCCGTTCGACGCCGCTGGTCGCCCAGTCGGCGGACGACCGGTTTTCTCAGCAGCGTCGTATTTCACGCCGTGCTGCTGATCGCCCTGGCACTGGCCGTCGAGGCCACACGTTCGTTGGGCACCGCGCCCTACGGACTCGAGCTGGGCCGCCAAGATCCGGTCCGACTCGAATCGTCCGAAAATGTCCCCCACGATCGGCTCAAACAGCGCCACCGGCTCGAAGGCCAGGCTGTGGCCGTCAACGCGCCCTACGACGATCCGCAAATGGACGATCTGCTCCAAGGCCCGACCGGATCCCTGGTTCAACCCGGCAGAGAGCATCCGCTGGGCCTCGACCCCAGCAAGCTCACGCTCGACGACAACAGCCCCCGCGGCGGCGGCCTGGAAGGTCGCGGCCAAGAGGCACGCGCCCGGCTCCTGCCGATTCGTGGCGGAACGCCCCAGAGCGAAGCGGCCGTCGGGCGCGGCCTGAAGTGGCTGGCATATCACCAACGCGACGACGGCAGTTGGAACTTCAACCATCATAGCAACCGCTGCCGCGACTGTGGCAACCCCGGCGCCGAGGCCAGCACCACCGCTGCCACCGCGCTAGCCCTGTTGCCGTTTCTGGGAGCCGGACATACGCACGCATCCGAAGAGTATGGCGAGGTGGTGCAGCGAGGACTCTATTACCTCAACAACAAGGCGTCCTTCGGACCAGCCGGGGCCGATCTTCGCGAGGGCACAATGTACGGCCAAGGCCTGGCCGCCATCGCCCTGTGCGAGGCCTACGCCATGTCGCACGAAACAACCCTAAAAGGCCTTGCTCAGCAATCCATCAATTTTGTCGTCCACGCCCAGGATAAAAAAGGCGGAGGCTGGCGATACCAACCCGGCCAGCCCGGCGACACTACCGTCACCGGTTGGCAGTTGATGGCGCTCAAAAGCGCTCAAATGGCGAAGCTGAATGTCCCTTCCACCACGTTTTTCATGGTCGAACAGTTCCTCGACTCCGTGTCCTCCGAGTACGGCTCCCGCTATGGATACTTGTCGGCCTTGTCGCCCTTGTCACAAAGAAACTCGGGCAAGACCACCACGGCCATCGGCCTGCTCTCGCGCATGTACACCGGCTGGCGTCGCGGCCGGCCGGCGCTGGTCCGTGGGGTGTCGCTGCTGGACGAGTGGGGACCGTCGAAAACCGACATGTACTTCAACTACTACGCCACCCAAGTCCTCTGCCACTGGGGCGGGCCCCAATGGGAACGCTGGAATCCAAAGATGCGCGAGCACCTCATCGCCATGCAAGCAACCGGCGGCCACGAAGCCGGAAGTTGGTACTTCCCCGACCGGCACGGCGACAAAGGCGGCCGCCTCTACAACACGGCCATGGCCGTCATGATCCTGGAAGTCTATTACCGTTATATGCCGCTATACGACCGCGAAGCCATCGGCGAAAATTCGTCCGACAAGAAGATAGACAACTGAGCCACTATCGCCGCAAGTCGGTTGTCAGATTACAGATTTCAAGCACACCTCTTGCAGACCACATTGCCGCCTTCATTGACCATCAGAAAGCGAAGGGGATCGCTTGCCGGGATGAGACATACCCATCCCGGCCGGTCGTGCCGAGGTTGTCCTAGCGGCGGCGGATCTCTTCGATATCGGCCACTACCTGGTCGAGATGGAACTCTGACGGGTCGAGAATGGGTTGTTGTTTGGGCAAGGTTTCTTCCTCCGCGGATCAATCCTCAAAGAATCAGGTGCGTGCTACCTGTCGCTTCCGCTTGCGGGCCTGGCTGCTGGCCGGACGCTTGCCGTGGTTTGCTTTTTTAACTTTTCGGGTTGGCTTAGCCATGATTGGTCGTTTCCTATTGTTAAGGCAACATGTATTTTCACTAAGTGATCATCGAATATTCTCACCCGGCTCCTTGGGCGAACCTCTCAGTTTGCCCGGGTTATCCCGCAATGTGAAGAGCTATCAATCGGGGGGTAGACGCGTAGACGCGCGTGGTATGAGATTTGGAGCGAGAAAGGGGAGCGAAAGGGACATTTCTGCCGGCTCCCGGTGATTGGCCGAACGGCCTTAACCGACAAACAGAATCACCGAAACGGACAAGGCCACGCACCGGTGACCTTGCCCGTTCCATAGATTAGTTGCGTTCTATTGTTGCCGAGCAACCCGGCTCTGCTCAAGCAGCCTGTTTCCGGCGCCAGCGGCAGCCCAACATCGCCAACCCGATGAAGGCCAGCAGCGTGAGGGTACCGGGCTCGGGGCTTGGTAGGGCTTTCGGATGCGGACCCACGTGCCGAATGGGTACGATCAGGCCGGTGACGGGGTCCACGCCCGGATAGAAATCTCCGGACGGATACTCCGCGTCCACCGGGTAATTCGGCGGCGGTGTGTGCGACCAAACGTTCGGTCCGGCCGTCAGATCCGGATCCAGCTGATCCTGGATCTGCTGAGTAGGGAGAGGTCCGAACGAATGGCCGACAAGGTTGACTTTCGCAAAGACGTCGAAGAACGAATCGAAAGTCCCTCCGTTCGCGTCATGGGTGAGAATGGTCATCTCCCCGATGCTAAACTGCGTCTCATCCAACGTCACGAACACATCGAATAATTCTAAGTCACCGAACGTCCCTCCCAGGTAGCCCCAATCAATTTCAACCGGAGCGACGCTCTTCAGCGAGAGAGCGACAATCTCGACATCGATAACTCCCGTCGCGCCGTCGGCGAGGCCGGTCGACCGCTCGACAATGGTGTCGGTGCTGCCGGGACCGATCGGATTGCCCTCCATAGGCCCCTCCGGGAGACCGGGAATCATTGCTCCCAGAGCTGTAATCGCACCTCCCGGCGGTGTTCTCAGGAGATCGAAACCCGGATCGATAGCTGCGGCCCACGTGGTCTGAGCCCCGCCCAAGGCGGCGAGAATCGCCACCACGGCCAAAATCGTTACATACTTTCTTCGTTGCTGACTCATCGCTAACGTCCTCCAAGGAGTAAAAGGATAAAAAGAACACTTGGCCAAATGCCAACTTTGCTCAACTGACTGACAATGCCTCTGACTGCCAATGCCTACTCCTCGTTCGTGGTTTCCTCCGGCGGGCCAGGAAACACGGGCTTGATCCTACTCCACCAATTCGGTTTGTCAACAGTTTGGGTGGCGTCCCCGCAAGAAATAAAGAAGAATTCTGCCGAAATGCCCCGCCACTGGGTGGGAAAAGGGGCGGAATTAGATGAAACCGATATGAATCCTGCTCCTACCCCACCGCCACCGTTTCCTTCTTCCGCTGCTCGATGACTTCCCGCTCGATGCTCGGCGGCATTCGTTTGTAGCGGGCGAATTCCAGCGTGAATATGCCTTGGCCTTGGGTCATGCTGCGGACGTCGGTGGAGTAGCCGAAGGTTTCGGCCAGGGGGACTTCGCCTTCGATTCTTACAATGGGGCCGTCGGCCGTGGTGGCTGTGATCATGCCGCGGCGGGAGATGAGGTCGCCCACGACCGTGCCTTGAAAATCGCCGGGGCATTCGATCTCGATTTTCATCACCGGTTCGAGCAGCACGGGCTTGGTTTTAGAGAACTGCTCGCGCATTGTGGTTCGGGCCACCGTTTGGAAGGCCATTTCGGAGCTGTCCACATCGTGATGGGAGCCGTCGAGCAGATTGACTGCGAAGCCCACGACGGGGTAGCCGGCCACGGGTCCCTTTTGCAACATGCTGCGAAAACCCTTCTCCACGGCGGGGATGTATTGTTTGGGGATGCGGCCGCCGGTGACGTGATCTTCGAAGAGGAACGGCTCGTCGGGCGTCTCGTCCAACGAGCACATCGCGCCGAGCGGGCCCATCTCGCCGACGATGTGGGCGAACTGGCCGGAGCCGCCGGTTTGTTTCTTGTGGCGGACGTTGAACTTGGTGATTTCGGTGGGCGACTCGCGGTAGTTCACCTTGGGCCGGCCGACTTCGACCTCGACCATGAATTCGCGGCGGATGCGCTCGACGTAGACCTCCAGGTGCAACTCGCCCATGCCGGCGATAAGCGTTTCGCCCGTCTCCTCGTCGCTGGTTACTTGCAGCGTGGGGTCCTCGCGGCGGAAGCGGTGCAGGGCCTTGCTCAGCCGGTCGGCGCCGTCGCGGGCCAAGGGGGCGATGGCCATTTTGATGACCGGCTGGGGCACGTGCATGCTTTGCAGCGTACAATAGGGATACTTCGAGCAATAGGTGTCGCCGCTGGCGCAGTCGACGCCCAGCACGGCCACGATATCGCCCGCGGTGGCCTCGTCGACGTCCTGGCGCTGGTCGGCGTGCATGCGGAGGATGCGGCTGAATCGTTCCTTGCGGCCGCTTCGCTGGTTGTAGTATGTGCCGCCCTTCTCGATCTTGCCCTGGTAAAGACGCATGAAGGTCAAAGCGCCGAAGGGGTCCTCGGCGATCTTGAAAGCCATGGCCACAAGCGGCAACTCGGCGTCGGGCGAAAGCGACATTTCTTTTTCCATGCCGTCTTCGCTGGTGTCGGCATTAAGTATCTTTTCGTGAACCAGGGCGGTCGATTCGCGATCCAGCGGCGAGGGCAGATATCTGACGATGGCGTCGAGCAACGGCTGCACGCCCTTGTTGCGATAGGCGCTGCCCAAATAGACGGGCGTGAGCAGTTGGCGCCCGACGGCCTCTTTGAGTACACTGTCGATAAGCTCGCGGGGCACTTCTACCTCGGCCAGCAGCAGTTCCATCAACTCGTCGCTGTACATGGCCAGGGCCTCGAGCAGATGGGCGCGGGCCTGGGCCGATTCTTCGGCCAGGTCGGCGGGAATGGGCTCGCGGCGAACGTCGCGGCCGTCGGGGCCGTCGAAGTAGATAGCCTCTTCGGTCAAGAGGTCGATCACGCCCTCGAACTTGTCTTCGCTGCCGATGGGCAGTTGCATCATCACGGCGTCGCATCCGAGCTTTTCGCGTAACTGCTCAGCAACCTTGAGGGGATCGGCGCCGGTGCGGTCCATTTTGTTGATGAAAGCCAATCGCGGCACGCCGTAGCGGCGCATCTGCCGGTCGATCGTAAGCGATTGGGCTTGCACTCCGCCGACCGCGCAGAGCACGAGCACGGCGCCGTCGAGTACGCGCAGACTGCGCTCGACTTCGACGGTGAAATCGACGTGGCCCGGCGTGTCGATGAGGTTGATGGACTTGTCTTGCCAATCGACGGTCGTAGCGGCGCTGGTGATGGTAATGCCGCGTTCTTTTTCGAGGTCCATGTGGTCCATGGTGGCGCCTTCGCCACGGACCTCCTGCATGCGGTGGATGCGTCCCGCGTAAAAGAGAATGCGCTCGCTCAGCGTGGTCTTGCCCGAGTCGATGTGGGCAGAGATTCCAATGTTGCGAAGATTTGCAGGGTCCATGGTCAAAATCCGTGTTTCTTTGTGTGCTCTATGCTCTGTGTATAGGGAACGACCGTCTTTTGGATATAATTCTTGGGTGTAGTCCCACCAGCATGGTTGGGTCCGCACGCGGGCACCCGCCCCCGGCAATCGCCCCCGCTATTGCCGGTATTTCGCCCGAGCGCCCGGCATTCCCTGTCCGGGCGTAAGCGTATCGGGTGAATTGTCGCGAATTCACGGCAAATTCACGCAGACCATTCAGTATATACTAGATGGTCGGCAATTTCCAAGGGTAATTTGTGGCATAACTGAAGAAACATTTTGAGCTGGGGGCAGTGGGCCGTGAGCTATGGGCTATGAGCCGTGAGTGAGAAGCTCATAGCCCACTGCCTCAAACGCCTCAAGATGTTCCCCGGTAACAGCTTGCGACTCAATTTTAGCCTAGCGTCAATCATTGCACGGCGGCGATGGGGCCGGTTCGCCACGACGCTTTTCCATTAGTACCTGGTTTCCGGCGGCGTTGTACGTGACTCGCGACATGAAGTTGCGCATCAGCATTACGCCCCGGCCGCCGGGTGCATCTCTGTGGATCTCTTTGGTGGGGTCGGGTAGTGAATCGGGGTCGAAACCGGGGCCTTCGTCGGCTACTTCGATGCGGACGAGGTCCCTTGCCAGAGAGCTGGCGATGCGGACCATTTTCCGGCGGTCGAGGCAGTTGCCGTGTTTGACGGCGTTGATGACCGCCTCTTCCATGGCAAGTTGCACACTAAAGATATCGCTGTCGTTCCAGTTGGACTTCTCGAGTTCTACGAGCACTTCGTGGATGGCGTCGCAGCCTGCCCCGGGTTGACTGGGGATAACGTGTTCAGATTGCCAAATCCAGACTGGCTCGGACATGGTGGATGAATTCCGTCTCCCGTAATATGCGTCGCAGTTAAAAACAACGCGTCCATTTTCGCGGCGAAGCGCTGTTTCAATCTGTTGTTGGTATAAAAAGCCTCGCTAGAAATGTCCCGTACGCATGGTCACCGCGCTCAGAAGGTCGCCAGCGCGTCAGCCTCGTCTTCTTTGATATCGAAGAGACGGTTCAGCTTGGTGATGGCGAAAACCTCGTAAATTTCAGGTTGGATTCGACAGAACTTGAGAACGCCACCGGCCGCTTTGACCTTTTTGTCCAGCGTGATCAGCTTGCCCAGGGCGGAGCTGGAAAGGAACTCCACGGCCGAAAAATTCAACAGAAGCTTACCCCGCTTGTCCACCTCGACAAGACGCGTCAGCTCGCGGCCCAACTCCTGGATATTCAAATTATCGATGATTTTCTGGTCGCGGAAACGCACTACTGATACGTCGCCAACCTCGTTGACCGTGAGGCGTTGATATTCGGCCATCAGGATTGTTCCTCAGGTGTCGGGTGTCGGGTTTCAGGTTTCAGGTTTCTGGTTTCAGGTTTCTGGTTTCTGGTTTCAGAGGGCAGAATGAATACCTCATGCCTGACACCTGATACCTCAGTGAAAAGAACCGATTTTCAGTGTGTAGCACACCCAACATGATACGCACGGGGGGGGCCATGTCAAGGAGGGGCCATGTCAAGTGGGGTAGTCGATCAGGGGGATCGTCGGACCGTGGCGCCCCAGCTTTCCAGCACGGCCTTCTCGACCAGCAGGTAGTTGTCGCCGTGATATTCGGTCATCGTGCCGGTGACCTTCCATTTACGCTGGCGAGGCTGATCGGCCATGGCGGCCGCGATCCGCTCGAGG
>SDBS01006148.1_pt1 | contig 11684 bp, 12 predicted proteins | sample 2277091 | NCBI WGS metagenome assembly SDBS01 (sample SAMN10404972, study PRJNA504765) | marine sediment metagenome | isolation source: marine sediment core GS10_PC15, 163 cmbsf | place: Arctic Ocean: Southern Knipovich Ridge | collected 2010 | reverse complement strand
CCAAGTCTGAGAAGAAAGCTACAGCTGTTAAGAAAGCTTCTAAGTCAGAAGAAAAGAAAAAGTAAATGATCTTTGACTTTATAGACAATAAGGTTTCTATACTTCCGGAAGCGATGAATCTTCCGGAAGTTAGAGCTTTATACAGATCTGATAAGACAAAACAAAAGACATATTTTGACCGTTATGTAAAATATATCTTTTATGTTTACAGGGAAAATGGAATATACAGAAATCAATTTGCAAGTACCAGGCGTAGGTTAACCTGTGTACAGCAGTTAGGATTAGGAGAGAAGGATTGGGAGGCTATTGAGAGGAATCCTTTTGTAAAGAACCTGGTCAGGTGGTACATAGAAAATGCAGTAACTAAGGAAGAAAGGCTGCTTATAGCACTTGATGAAGATATTGATTCTTATCTACAGTACCTTTCAGGTATAAAGTACACGAAAAGGCAGAGGGAAACATCAATGAATGGAGATAAGGAAGAGATAACTTTTCGTGATGTAGATAATTCAGATGAAAAAATGAAGGCTATCAAGAATAGCAAAGATTTAGTCATTTATCGTAAAGAGTTGAAGAAACTCGTCAAAGAAACCGGAAAGAAATCAGCAAGTAAAAAGACATTTCGAACACGTAAATTTGAAGAGTAATGGCTACACTAAAAGAAATGCTTGTAGAAGTACAGACAGATCAAAAAAAACAAAGTAAATTATTAACGGAGATTGATATATGTCTTCGTGGTCCTAATTATGACAAAGACAGTGGGGGATTAGTAGATGAATGTCATAATAACACAGAATGTATTAAGGCTATCAAAAAGAAACAGAATAAGATCGTTACCTGGGGATTGGCTATCTTTGGTACATTTAATTTAATAGCTGTTATTATAGTAATTATTAACGCTTTATCTGGAAAAGGAGGATAATTATGAAAGTAAGAAATAAATATAAGTTTGGGAAGACCAGTACCGGTCGCAAGGATACTACAAGCAAATACCTACAGATAACAGCAAATAGAGCTCTCAGATGTTCACCGATTGATTTTGGTGTACCATGGATGGGAGGGAGAAGGTCAGTATTAGAACAGAAAGAAATCTTTGATATGGGTAATTCCCGGTGTGATGGATATGACAAGATATCATATCATCAGCAGGTAGATGAAGATGGGAATGGTAAGGCTCTTGATCTTGTGCCTTACATTCCAGGAACAGGATTTTCCTACAATGCATATGGCCGATTTGGTATTATCGGTATGCTGATGCTTGAAGCGTGGGAGGAACTGAAAGAAGAAGGTAAGATTCCGGATAACCTTTACCTACACTGGGGAGGTTTTTGGAGAAACTTAAAGCCAGAAAAACTTGGATGGGATCTGGCTCATTATGAAATTAGAAATGCAGAACAGATAGAACAATTATAAATTTAACACTTTAATTATGGAATTTTTAGCATTAGTAGTAGCTGGTATCGCAGGAATTGTCCTGCACGTTCTAACGAAACTTTATGACCTGGTAACACTTGAACCGAAAGTAGGCAATATAACATTTGTCGAAAGGTCTAAGAATGTATGGTTGAAGTTTGATCTATTGAAGTCACTTGTCTATGCGGCAATGGGGCTTGTTGTAATCTTTCTCCTTGCAGGGTTTAAAGAGCAGGTATCTTATGTATTTCCTGTAACACTTAGCACTGTATTGATGGCTGGTTATTCAGTAGATAGTTTTCTTAACAACCTGAAGAGAGAGAAGTAGTGAACGGTGCTTTGAAGAAATACAAAAAGGTAATGGGAACCATCGCAATGTTTATTGTTGGTGGTGCCCTTGCCGTTGTATTTAATATTAATGAAGAAGATGCAATTTTAATTCATAAAGAGAATTAATGAAAAAAATTTTTGATCACATAGAACTTTTATTCCTGGCTATAATTATTGCCGGTATTGTTTGTTTTACTCAATGTGATAGAATAGGGAACTTTATTCGTATCGCCGAAGGAGATATTGTCGTTCCTATAGGCACATTGGCAAAGTGGGATTCCCTACTGGCCCTTCCACCACAAATTGAAATAGATACTTTTTACCAGGACACTGGATCAGTTAAGATAGTATATCAGAAAGTTCCTGTGATACAGCCAATAGATTCTACAAGGTATATACTTAAAGATTCTATTACAACAGAATTTTTCAGGGCAACTCACACCCTGTTTTTTTATAAAGGAGATCCTAGTCCTTTTGATAATATCTGGACACATACCTATTATGGTCCAAAGAAGATTGTAGTAACAAAAACGCATTATATTCCAAAACTTATTCCTTACGAAGTCATGATTGATCCTAAAGGGGTTTATCTTGGCATGGGAACATCACTTTCGCAATACATTTACTCATATGGGATAAATGTAGATTACATCAATAAAAGACTTATGTACGGAGCTTATGCACATAAGCAGAGATTCTTTGGAGAAGATAAATCTACAATATCTGTAGGTTTAAAGGCATCCTATAAAATCAAGTAATTATGGGTATTTTAGATAGGCTTAATACAACCGGTCCCGATAAAAGTATGAACCCGAAATTATTCAAGAATTCTATTTTGGGTAATATATCACTTGACAGGATACCACAGGAAACTAAAGATGTTATTAATCTTACTGATACTGATATTCAACTTCAGGCTAATAAGAATATTTATAGTAAATCAGTTGATAAGTTTCGGAAAATGACTGAACCAAAACGACATTATATTCAAGATACAGGTACATTTAAAATCACAGATCTAAAAGATGGCAAAGCCGGAATACGTCATGGTGGTAAGATAAACAAACAAATAGTATCTGATATATCTACTGCTGCAGCAAAAGAAGGTGTTAATTTAGATGTTGCTCTTTCTACTGCTATGCGTGAAACAGGATTTGGTCAGATAAGACGTTATGGAGATAATGTTACATATAAAGAAGGACAGGAGTATGATCCGATGTTTATTATGCAGGCTTGGAATGCTAGTAGGGAGGTAAAAGGGATTCCTATTAGTTATGATCAATTCAGATTAAAGCATGGACATGTAGATAAGACTTATGTTGCAAAAAACAATTATGGATGGTTTATAACAGCTGAAGAAACTGAAGGATATAAGACTGAGTATGTAGAGAAGTATTCCAGGTATATAAATGAGTTTGTGCCTGATAAATCATTAGATCAGCCATTCCGAAAAGAAATGAGATATTTGAAAAAGAATATTGGAAGGAAGTATAATCCAGGGGAAGGTGACAGAGAGAAAAAACTTGATTATGATCTTCAGGTAATACAAAATAATCCTGATATGTATAACTATGCAAAATCAATTTACGATAAAGCACTAAACAGATAATGTTTAAAGAAACATCTAAGTGGTCTCCGGTAATCAGGGAAGGTGTTCCTCCTATAGAAAGCGTTTATTACGATAGCTTCTGGGAGGATAATTACAGGTATATCATGGATGGTTACACCAATGGTGATGAACGTGTCACAGGAGATCATTATTGGTATTTAAATTTCTGGAAGATTCGTGGACTTAACTATGCTACAGGAAGGAAGGAAATTATACCACCGCGATTTATTGATATTGATCATGATTATTTTCATGTCGTTGAGAGGGCCCGGGATGTAGAAAAGAAGAATGTAGTAGTTGTAAAGACCAGGCAGGTAGGATTTACTGAAAAGCATGCTTCAATAGGAGGTAAGGAATTTACATTCTTCAGGGCATCACAGACAGTGTTTGTTGCCGGGATGGAATTTTACTCAAACCTGCTTATGAACTCATGTATGAGAGGATTGAATGATCTTGTGGATACTGAGTTTTATAAGAGAAGGATGCCAAGTAGGGATGATTATATACGTGCTTCTTTTACAGATGAAGTATTTGATGATGATGGTAATGTAAAGCAAATAGTAAAGGGTTACTTATCTGAAGTATATAAGATCACTGCGAAGGATAATCCACAGGCAGTATCATCAAGATCACCATCTCTTATAATATTTGAAGAGAGCGGTGTATTCCCGGGAGTGATAAGAACGTATGGTTTTGTTGAATCATCACTTGTATCTGAGGGAAAACAAACAGGATTTGCAATATTTGTTGGTACCGGTGGTGAGATGGGTAAAGGTGCTGAGGAACTTGAGTATATATTCTATCATCCTGAGGATTTTAATTGTTTATCATTTGATCTTAGTGGGTATGATTCGGATGTTCCAAAAGGAACTAAACAGGTAGGATATTTTGTAGCTTCAAATAAATATCATATAATAGATACTGATGGCAATTCACTTATAAAAGAAAGCACAGATGACAGATTGAAGAAACGTAAAGATACTAAGGGGACAATTAAGGAATATGAAGAAATAACACAAAGGCCACTAGTTCCACATGAGGCATTCATGATTCAGGGTGGTGGTTTTTTTGGCAGACAGGTATCAACACTTCTTAATGCCAGGAAGGTTAAACTTAATCAGGATCCTTCGCTTACTGAATTTGTAGAACGTGGAAGACTTGAATGGGTATATGAAGAAAAAACAGGAAGGCTGATTGATGTTGAGTTTGTAAGAGACGATGGTGGCCCGATATTAATATTTGAGCATCCTGAGTGGAAGAAGAATGAACCGGATGGATATACAGGGGAGCCGATAGAAGGAATGTATAAGGCTGCTACTGACTCTTACGATAGAGATGAAGCAAATACATCTACCTCAAGAGGATCTGTACATGTCCTTAAAGATTTTTATAATGCTGATTATTCAAGTGGATTTTGGGCAGCAAGATTAATAGAAAGACCGGAGGAAGCAGAGATGTTTTTTGAGAACTCAGCGAAGCTTGTATATTATTATTTTGCGATGAATTTAATTGAGTATTCAAATCTTCGTATCTTTGACTGGTATAAAAAGAATGGTTTTGAATATTTATTAAGAGAAAGACCTGAGTTTGTATTATCTGCATGGATTAGAAATAGTAAGGTTGAGAATAAGTATGGTATCGATCCGAATACTAAGATTCATTGGCTTGGTCTTTTAAAGAAGAAACTATTAGATCCAGTATTTGTTAATCAGATATATGATATAGAAGCTATAAATGCATTTTTAAAATTTAAACTAGATCCAAAGTATAATTGTGACATTACTATTTCTGCAGCATTAACAGCTGTACAAGAACAAGAAGATAAGGAGATTATTGTTAATGAAGAAAAACCTTTGATGGTACGAAAACCAATGCCGGTTTATGTAACTATTAATGGTAGACTTGTAAAACATATATAATAATGGAAGACAAAGTTGTTCCGTTTACATTCAATCCAATAGTTAAAAGTGAAGAATGGATGAAGACAGTTGTAAGAAACATTACAATGTCTTGTTCTTCTTCTGGTGATGATAAAAAGAAAGATTACTTCTGTCAGAAGTATTTTGATGGTAAGATAAATGATTCAGATTATGATTATTTAAGAAAGATTGATGATTATGAAATGCCTGCTAAGGTTAGATTTATTCCTATTGTAAGACAGAATCTTAATCATTTAATAAGCCAGGAGAGTAGAAGGGGATTTCCTTTCAAGGTATATGCTTCAGATAAAGAATCATTAAAAGGAAGACTTGATAAGGAATCTCTTGATATTATAAAGATCATTGATCAGAATATGCAGAACAAATCTCTTGTTATGCAGGCTCAGCAACAAAGGATGGAACAGCAAAAGGAACAATTAAGTACATTGTTACAGAGCGAACCACAGACACAGCAGGAACAGGTACAGATAAAGAGTTTAAAGCAGATGTATCCAATGCTTCTTGCTGAGATAGAATCTGCTAAGATTGGATTGGGCAGGGAGATATTTCTTTCAAAAAAGGAGATTCAGAGAGTTGAGAAGTATTATAAGTATGATTATAATGATTTTATAGAAGAGAAGGCAGCTGGATTATTGAAGTTTGCTGTAGGATCTACAGATGTAGGAATAAAGTTTCAAACAGTAAATGGGTTTCGTGATAGGGTTGTTACAGGTAAGGAGTGTTATTTTGTTGATCTTCCGGAAGGAAATAAATATCCTGTATTCAAAAGGTTTCATCCATACAATGTATTTTGGTCCGGAGATGGGGAAAACGAATGGATTGAGAATGGACAATGGGTTGCAATAAGGTTTAAGATGGCAGCATCTTCAATTATTGATTGGTTCGGGGCCCATCTTAGTTCTACCGATGTTGCAAAGATATCCAGGTGGAATGCAATGATAAATTATGGATCACTTCAAACATCAATAAATAATGGTGCCATATTTCAAGATGTAGGAACCACAGACTTGTATGGTGGAACAAAATTAAATAATGGTATTGATGTATGGTTTACATACTGGAAGTCTCCGCGAAAGATTATTATAAAATATAGTCCTAATAAGTATATGCCAGGGAAGTTTCATAAGCATTTTGCTGATGAACAGGATCCTGCAATGAAAGTTAATAAGGAGAAAGGTGAATACCTGGTAGAGAGATATGTTGATGATGTTTATGAAGGAGTACAGATAGGTATGAATCCCGGGATTTTTACTGTTCTTGGAAAAAGAAGAGTTCAGTTAAGAAGTTCAAATGATTTTTCTGTTAAGCTCCCGGTATTCGGTCAGACATTTAATGGTATTGAAAGTCCTTATTCTCTTGTATGGGCTACAAAGGATATTCAGGAACTTGTAAATATTGTCCATTATCATAGGGAACTTATGTTGGCTCTTGCCGGAGTGAAAGGTATTGTAATGGATTTGGCTCAGAAGCCGGATGATTATACTGAAAAGGAATGGTTATACTATCGTAAGCAAGGAATAACATTTATTAATTCTTTGAAAAGAACACATGGTAAACAGGCTACATTTAATCAGTTTCAGCAGTATGATGATTCAGTATCAACATCTATTCAATATCTTGATGGTATTCTCGTATCATTACAGAAACTTGTAGATGAAATTACAGCAGTTCCATACCAAAGGAAAGGACAGACAGTTGCTTCTGATCAAGTAGGAACTACTCAAAGTGCAATACAGCAATCGGCTCTTACTACGGAAATTCTTTATTATGAACATGATGAAGTTGTACGTAGGGCTATTGAAGCATGGATTAATCTTGCCAAGATTGCTACAGAAGAGGGAGATATTATAACATATACTAATACTGATGGAGGCAGGGAGATAGTTGATATTCCGAAAGAGATATTTAAAAACAAACAATTTGAGATGCATGTTATCAATTCTTCAAAAGAAGAAGAAGGTTTACGTGATCTTAAGGCTATTTCTGCCCAGGGATATGCAAAAGGAACTCTTGATCTTGGACAACTTGCTAAAGTGTATTCAATGGATAATCTTAAAGAACTTCAAAAGACTCTTGAGGGATATGCTGAACGTGCTGCTGAGAATACTCAGTTATATGAAACGAATAAGATTGAAGCTGAGAAGAATGCTGCAATGGAAAAGATTAAGTTCGAGAAGGAATATGATAAGATGATTGCAGATCAGGAAAACCAACTTAAACAAATCGAATTAGAGATTAAGAGAGCTGAGGTTTCTATTAAGAATCGTGAACTTGCATTAAAGGAGATTATTGAAATAGAGAAGAATAAACTTAAGGATAAGGAAATACTTACTGAGAGAGAAGTTGAGATGACGTATCTTCAGGAACAAAATAGAGCATCAAGAGTTGAAGAGATGTTAAATGCTATTCAGATTAAACTTGATGCTTATTTCCAGGAAAAGCAACTTGATCTTGGTCATACTGAGAAGATAGCAAAGATGAAGGTTGATGAATTAAAAGCTAAAAAAACAAATAAAGAGAAGATTAAAAACTAAAAAGAAAAAAGATGAAACTACAAATGTTTAGAGATGTTGCTGCAGGTGACTCTGGTGCCGGCGGTGCAGGAGATGAAAAGCCATATTCTAATTGGTCTGATCCAATTTCCGGAAAGACTGATGATGAATTATTGGTAGAAAGACAAGAATTTATCGGAACGAAAACTGATGAAATCTGGAAAAGTGAAGCTAAAGAAGCTGGAAAAGAACTTATTGATTATCAGAGAGAGGCTTGGAACACAAAAAATATTTCTGCTGATCCTCCGGAGTTTACTCCTAATATATTATGGAATGATCTTAAAGGTATAGATGGATTTACTATGCCCGATAATCTTACTGCTGAGACTGAGAACGAGTTATTAAAAAAGGCTCTTGTTGATAATAAACTTGCTGTAGCCGGTGAGGTAAAAACTCCTGAACAAATAGCGGCAGATAAGATTATAACAGATAAGGCTGCTGCAGATAAGGTTGCTGCAGATAAACTTGCTTTAGAGAAAGATACTGTTGTTGATCCTGAGGTCAAAGCTTTCCTGGATTGGAAAGTTATTAATCCGGATAAGACAATGAATGATTATATGTCAGATTTTTCTCTTGATAAGGATTTTCTTTCATTGGCTGACAGGGAGTTTATGGTGGAGTTCTATACAAGGGAGTATGGATTATATGATGCTGAGAAGAATCCTGATGGATTAACGGAGACTCAGATTGATGAAGCTGTAAATACTTTGGAAGAGAATAAACAGCTTCCTATTGAAGTAAGAAAAATTAAATCTTCAATTCGCACAAATCAGGATTCTGTTAATAAGGCTAAACTTACTGAGAATCAGAAAATTATTGATAAGCAACAGTCAGAAAACAAAACTGCTTTAGAGACAGATATAAATAAATTATTTGTTGAAACAGAAAAAATTACCGAACTTAACGGAGTCAAAGTCAGCAAAGCTGATGTAAGTTCAATAAATGAAGCCTTTAAAAAGGCTGTATTACCCGATGCTGAGGGAAACGTAAAAATCATAGACATGTTGCGAAGCAACGATTATCTATGGAAGTTTTTCGCAGTTCAATACCAAGGAGATTCAAAGTTCAAAGAGGCATTATTCAATGCCGGAGATTCCACCAAAGATGAATTAATAGGGAAATTAGGCTTGAGGCCTATAATTTCGGGTGGGCGCCAGAGTGATCTTGGCACAGGTCGTAATGTAATTACACCCTCTAAATGGGCTGAGCCAGACACTTCAGAAAATTAATATTTATTAAACTTTTAAAAGATGAAATTAGTAAGTCCAGGTTTTGTAAAGCAATTTGCTAATGAGACTGTAATGAGTAATCATTTGTTACAGGTTGCTTTAGCTGAACCAGAAGTGATTCCGCAATTTGCTACTCTTTTTGAAAAAGAGAGTACTGCATTTTCCTCACTTCTTGCCAAAAAGGGTTTGACATCCAAAGGTCTGTACGCAGGTCTTCAGTCAGATTCATACAGGGTAGTAGGTAATCGTAAGGTCATGTGGCCTGTAAAGGGTATTGATAAACGTAAGGGAACAATTCTTGCGAGTACATCAACCCTGATTGCATCTACTCCTGGTTATGGTGGAGAAGTGGTAACTTTGGATTTGGATACCAACTGGTTCTCTCCAAAGGATGTTCTTGAATTGAAAGACAAGAAGACACTTGTTCTTGTTGTTGATGATCAACTTCCTACTGAAATTGAATCAGGTAAGTGGAGGTATTTTGTTCGTATGGTACGTAGTGATAAGACTGATTATATTGCAACCACTCTCTTGGGTGTTGGTAGTGAAATTGGTTTTGCTTATACCATGTTTGAAGAAATGAGTGAAACTGCCTATGAGAAGTATACATTTGATGACTGGTCCGGATCATGGATGACAATCCAAAGGATGAAGTGGAGTGTTTCCGGTACTGCCGCACAAATGAAAGTGAAAAAGCATTGGATAACTCACAATGGTGAAATGGCCTGGTTGACACATGCAGAGATGCAGATGTTAAAGCGTTGGGCTGAAGCTCGTGAGTATCAATTACTTTTTGGAAAAGGGACCGTTACCGATAAAGACGAAGTCCTCATGCGTGACATGAAGGGTCGTGATATTGTTGGTGGAGATGGTCTTTTGAATATTGGAGATGGTTCATTGAGATTTCCTTATAACAGGCTCACAACAGATGTTATTAAGAACTTAATGCGTAACCTACAGATCCTCGCTGATCCTAATGGGAAGCTTGAGGTTGCTGTTATTGCCGGTCAGGAATTTATGTTCCAGTGGGGTGAGCTGATGGAAACAATGGGTCTTAATCTTAATCCTTCACAGATGGTTGAGGGTACAGGATCTACCAAAGGTATCAATGCAACTTATTCTTTCTATGAATTCAATAATGTTAGGTTTATTCCTGTATGGCATAAATTCTTTGATGATCCTTCACGTCCTTCATGGACTACTACTGAGGGATTTGAGAAAGAGTCACAAAGAGCAATCTTTGTTTCTCTTGGTCAGGCAGATGTTGGAACTAACAATGTTGAACTTCTTGCTCTTGGTAATAGAAGTTTCCGTAAAGGAACTATTGCAGGTATAAATCAAGGTGGAGATGCGATGAAGTCTTCCGTAGATGGTGAGCATACACATGTTCTTTCTGAGACAGGTATTAAGTGTGCTAACATGTACGGAGTCGCTGAATTGTACAGACCGTAGTATTAACCAAATAAATAGATAAAAAGATGAAAGTAAGAGTAATAGCCGTCAATCCGAAGTATAGGACTTTACCGTACTATATGACACCGGTATTTGACGAAGAAATAAAGGACTATAGGACTGGTCAAGAAAACTTAACTCCTGCAGAGTTAAAGAAGCAGCCTTTTATTGTTGACCCTGAGAAACAATATCCAATCAGGCATCATCAAGAACTTAATCTTGATAATCCCAAGGATAAGATATTGTATCAACTTGCCATTATCCAGGCTGACATTGCAAACAATTCAAAGAGTGTTCAGTCTGGTCATGTTATGTATCTTGAAAATCTTGAAGCAGAAGCAACGGAAAGAGTATCTAATAAGAATAAATTCTTTAATGCTCTAACCCGGGTTAAGGAAACAGATTCGATAGAGCAATCTAAGAATCTTGGTATATTTCTTGGTATTAATGTGAGTCAGCCATTATCTGTTGTTTATGACAGGATATATTCTGCTTGTGAGAATACTCCTGCTGATGTTATGAAGTTCTTTTCCGGAAACCATGACAACAGATTATTTGTTTTGAAATTGAAACATTATGGAATACTTCAAAGCAGGAATGGATTTTTATATGACAATGACATACTGGTAGGTAAGACTACTGAGGATGCTACAACATTCGTTCAGGAAGAAGCCAATAATCAATTAGTTGCTAAGTGGGGCCTTGCGCTTGATGATAAAGAAGGTCGTACACGAAAGCCTCTTGGTAAAACCCATGATGATAAATTAAAAGCTGAAGAATTGAAGAAAGAAGAAGAACGTCTTAAGAATGAAACAATTAAGAATGAACGTTTAGAAAAAGAACGTTTAGAAAAAGAACGTTTAGAAAAAGAAGAAAAGGAGAAAGAAGAGAAAGATTCTTCAAAGGTCCTTAAGAATAAAGGACCAAGGACAGCAAAATAACTTGAACAATGCTTATAACTATTGAAGATCAATATAATGCTTTTTTGAGAGGTATTGATAAGGAGAAAACTTCTACTGTATTTCCTTCTCAGTTTAATCTTTTGATTAATGAGTCTTATGATCAATGGTTAAGAGAGAAAACTGACGAATCTGATTTAATTCAGAAAAGGATAGATGATTTACAGGCTTTGCGTTACATTACTGATAGTTCTATTACA
>SDBS01006147.1_pt1 | contig 11684 bp, 10 predicted proteins | sample 2277091 | NCBI WGS metagenome assembly SDBS01 (sample SAMN10404972, study PRJNA504765) | marine sediment metagenome | isolation source: marine sediment core GS10_PC15, 163 cmbsf | place: Arctic Ocean: Southern Knipovich Ridge | collected 2010 | reverse complement strand
GAGAGATACTTAAGAAAATGAAGCGTCTTAACAAGCGAATTATTTTTGAATTTAAACGGTATCTGCAAGTCGGTTATTACCCTTATTTTTCGGAAATACAGGATGAGGCAATATATTATATGACCCTGGAGCAAAACTTTCATCTTGCTATAGAATCGGATTTGTCTGCGGTTTATCCTTTTCTGACAGGAAATAGCATTAGGAAGTTAAAATTGTTGCTTTCTTTCATCGCAGAGCATGTGCCTTTTACAGTAAATTTCCGAAAAATAAAAAACCTAGTTGATGTTTCTGATGAGCGAACTTTAAAGAGCTACTTTAAATATTTAGAGGACGCAGGATTAATACGGCTATTGATGGGTGCTTCATCAAAACTAAAAAAACTTGAAACTCCCGAGAAGATCTATCTGGATAATCCAAATGAAGCTTATGCTATTGCGAAAAATGGCTTGGAGAAAGGTAATTTGCGAGAATTATTTTTCTTAACTATGTTGGATTTTTCTCATGAAATAACGAATCCGGGCATCGGGGATTTTTTAGTGGATAATCAAATCACTTTCGAAGTGGGTGGTAAAAATAAAGATTTCACGCAAATAAAAGATACAGCGAATGCCTATTTGGTTTGTGATGATATTGAAAATGGAATTGGTAGGAAAATACCACTTTGGCTTTTTGGCTTTCTCTATTAGGATTGAGAGTTGATGAGTAAAGGAGCTGCAACATTTGGTTTGATGCTGTAAAGCGCTTTTTCAAAGAATAGCGTTTCAGTGATCTTCATAATGTTGGATTCCAATCTGAAGTATAGGATGCGACATGGAAAAGACTCAAATAAAAATTGCCCAACTCAGTGATTTACATTTTTTAGAAGAGAAAACTTCTCTGATGCAAGGTTCCAACCCTTATAACAATCTCAATTCTATCGTTAAAAATATCTCACCAAATGAATATGATTACATGTTTCTTTCAGGTGACATTTCGGAAAATGGTTGTACTAGGAGTTACGAATTACTTCAATCAATTCTTGATGGTATTCAAATTCCCATTTATTGCATACCAGGAAATCACGACAACAAAGACAATATGCTTTCGGTATTATCGAATAGTAGTCATATAAAAATTTGTGACAGGTTATCATTTTCTGGCTGGGATATTTTATTTCTAGATACCACGGTCGCCAATGAGACTTTTGGTTTACTCTCGAAAGAGAGCCTCGAGAAATTACGCTTTAATATTGAAAAATCCGATGCTGCTAATATATGTATAGTGATGCATCATCATCCTTATGAAACGGGTGTTGCGAGGTTTGACCGAGTGAACCTAAGAAATTTGGCTGATTTTCAAAATATTATTCAAAACACAAAAGTAAGACTCGTGACCTTTGGTCACGTTCATAATTACTATTCAATGACGCTCAATTCTATTTTATATGAATCGGCTCCAGCCGTTAGTTTTCAGTTAAAGCAGAAGGGGGCCGATTTGGTGGTTGAAAATAAATATGGATTTAAAGAATTATTATTCTCTGCTACTGCTGTCCACTCTAATTGCATCTGGAATCACAATGAAGTTTTGCATCATTAACATTAAGGAGCTGCAACATGCCGCATTACATGATTGGTGAATTTCTTGGAACGATGATATTGGTTCTGTTAGGTGGCGGTTCTGTCGCGAATGTTTTATTGGAAAAATCTAAAGGCCAAAATGGCGGTTGGATTGTGATTGCAACGGGATGGTTTGTGGCTGTTGTGATGGGGGTTTTTGTCGCGCAATCCGCCGGTTCAATGAACGCCGATATTAATCCTGCGGTGAGTTTCGGTAAATTCTTTCTCGGCTATTATTCTTTTTTAAAATTATTAGCCATGTCATTTAGTCAGGTGGCAGGTGGTTTTGTAGGTGCTATTTTAGTCTGGTTAAGTTATCTGCCGCATTGGAAAGTTTCTAAAAATAAAACGCATAAACTTTTAATTTTTTCGACACAACCCGTAATTCGGCATTATCCCAGTAATTTTTTATGCGAAGTGATAGGCACCTTTGTTTTGTTGCTAGGTGTTGGCGCGATCTTCGGACATTCTACCTTTCATCATCCCGCCAGTGGATTAGGGCCTTATTTAGTAGGTGTTTTAGTGTGGGGCATTGGTTTGTCGCTCGGCGGACAAACCGGTTATGCCATTAATCCTGCGCGTGATTTAGGTCCTCGTATGGCACATGCTATTTTACCCATCGCGGGAAAAGGCAGTTCGGATTGGGCGTATGCTTGGGTGCCTATTGCGGGTCCGCTCCTCGGGGCTGCGCTTGGTGCGTTGTTGTGGCGCTGTGTTTTTTAGTTATTAACGAATGGATCCGTGATCAAGTTGCCGTTTTTCTTTTTCGACTAATCCAAAAAGGCAGCGCGCTGAATATCACAATACCGCCGATTAAAATACCTTCGTAAATCGCTATATTACCCACTTTCACACCATCGGGCGGAATGAAGCCTAAAGCAATTCCTGTGATGCAGGCGATAATGCCAACGGAACCAACGATCCAAATACCGAAATTACCGCCAGGAATCCGTAATGCGTCTGGATTTTTCGGGGTTTTATAGCGTAAACGAATGGCTGCGGCAAATAATATAATGTAAAACAACAGTGCTAGTTGAGCGGTCAAGTCACTTAGGATCCAATACCAAGTGCTAATGTATTTAAATAGTAAAAACAAACAGCATAAAATAACAACAATAATCCACTGTAAAATTAACACGGGTACAGGCACATTGTGTTTTGTGCGACTTGCGAATAATTTCGGAGCACATTTATCTTCAGCAGCGATTGCCAAACCCTTGGTTGGGCCGATGACCCATGCCGCCATGCCGCCGAATGCACCTAGAATAATAAGTACAATAACAATTGGGAGCAGCCAGTGTAGATGGAATGCATTTAAAAATAAGGAATAAGCTTGGTCGAGTCCGCTGATAATATTTAATGATTTTTTTGGTACAACAATAGCGATAGCTGTAGAAGCTGCAATTAACGTTACTAAAATAATACTTCCGGAGTAGAGGAGTGCACGTGGAAAGTCACGATGTGGGTTCTTAACTTCTTCGGCATGTACGGCAGACATTTCAAGTCCCATTAAGCTAAACAAAACTACGACGATAAAGGCTACATTGTGTATGTGCGTTAGGTTCGGAAGGAAATGGTGTTCCGTCGGTGTAATGGCTAGCGGTTTACCCAGTGTGACCCAAATAATGCCAAGCACAATAATAAAAAGCATTGGAATAATGGTGCCGAATATGGCGCTTACTGAACTTAGGAGGCCTGAAACCTTCATACCAAAACTATTGGCAAGCGTTGCAATAGTAAACATGCCAATAATCACAGGTAGTATAAATGCTTTGTCGTTGGCGAGTGTGGGATCAAAAAGGTAGGCGATGTTTACAGCGATAAATGACAAAATGGTCGGATACCAAATGACGTTATAAATCCACTGTAGCCAAATATTTGCAAATCCCCAGCGCGGACCGAAGGCTTCTCTTACCCAAATGTAAGCACCGCCGGTTTTTGGCCAGTGTGTTGCGAGTTCAGCCGTGATTAAGATGCAGGGTAATAGAAAAAAAATGGCAGCGAGAATATAAAAGAAGACGATCGTTAAGCCCATTTCGGCGTTGGTTGGCAAGTTGCGCAGACTATCGATCGCAATCACATTAATCATGACGAGTGTGAAGACGCTCAAGACGCGTTTTTTGGAAGCGTTAAATTGCATAAAAGTCCCTCATGACGATAGATAACGATATCAAAATGGTCGGGGGTCGTCTAACTGAATAAGACAACAACCCCCTCACCCAACCTCTCCCCGGAGGGGCGAGGAGCAACTTTGCTAAAGCGCAAACCTTACCTGCAGGTTCCTTCTCCCAATTTTGGGAGAAGGATAGGATGAGGGTTAAATAGGCCTAGCCTGGCATTGGCAATTACTGTATTCTTGGCGCGTTTATGCCTAGAAAAAACGATTTGGAGTTCATACAGTTATGTCAATCGAGGGGTTAACCTACCAACATCAGCGGGCTTTACTTGTTTTAGCTGATGGTAGTGTTTTCTCCGGCATTGCAGTGGGCGCCACAGGTACTGCCGTTGGCGAAGTGGTTTTTAATACCGCCATGACCGGCTACCAAGAAATTCTTACCGATCCCTCTTACGCCGAACAAATGGTCACCTTGACCTATCCGCACATTGGTAACGTTGGCGTGAATTCTCAAGATTGTGAATCTGAAAAAGTGTGGGCGGCGGCACTTATTATTCGTGAATTATCTCCTGTTGTGAGTAATTGGCGTTCTGAATCCTCGCTTGAAGATTACCTTGTTAAAAATAATGTCGTTGCAATTTCCGACATTGATACACGACGTTTAACACGTATCTTGCGTGAAAAAGGCGCGCAACACGGTTGCATCATGGCGGGTGTTGTTGATGAAAAAGAAGCGCTCGCCTTAGCTAAAGCCTATCCTGGCATTCAAGGTAAAGACTTGGCAACCGTGGTTACCACTTCAAGAATATATCAGTGGGAAAAAGGCACGATTGATCTCGATCGGGGCGAGCGTAAATTAGAAAAAGCAGAACACCATGTGGTTGTTTACGATTTTGGTGTTAAGCAACAAATCATGCGTTTATTAGTAGATCGTGGTTGTCGCTTAACGGTTGTGCCAGCACAAACACCGGCGAGTGAAGTGTTAGCGTTAAATCCAGACGGTGTGTTTTTATCAAATGGTCCTGGCGATCCAGCGGCTTGTGAATACGCGATTCAAAATATTAAAATCTTATTAGAAAAAAATCTTCCTTTGTTTGGGATTTGTTTAGGTTTCCAATTAATGGCATTAGCTTGCGGCGCAAAAACCGTAAAAATGAAGTTTGGTCATCACGGCGCAAACCATCCGGTTGAAGACGCGGATGAAAAACGTGTGCATATCACCAGCCAAAATCACAGTTTTGCTGTGGATGATAAAAGCTTACCATCGCAGTTTAAAATCACACATCGTTCGTTATTCGATGGCAGCTTGCAAGGCATTGCGCATACGACGAAACCTGCCTTTGCGTTTCAAGGTCATCCAGAAGCGAGTCCGGGTCCACATGATATCGTTGAATTATTCGATCGTTTTATTGTAATGCTGCAAGAACGAAAAGTTTCGAGGAACACGCATGCCGAAACGTAACGACATTAAAAGTGTTTTAATTATTGGTGCAGGGCCGATTATTATTGGTCAAGCGTGTGAGTTTGATTATTCGGGTGTGCAAGCGTGCACGGCATTACGTGAAGTGGGTTTCCGCGTTATTCTTGTTAATTCCAATCCCGCAACGATCATGACCGATCCCGACATGGCCGATGCAACGTATATTGAACCCGTGCATTGGGAAGTGATCGAAAAGATTATCGAAAAAGAAAGGCCCGATGCGTTGCTGCCAACGATGGGTGGACAAACCGGATTAAATTGTGCGCTGGATTTAGTGCGTGAAGGCGTTCTTGAAAAATACCAGGTTGAATTAATTGGTGCATCGCGCGAAGCGATCGATAAAGCGGAAGATCGTCAGCTGTTTAGTAAGGCGATGAAAAAAATTGGCTTGGAAACCCCAAGATCGGGCTTTGCACATAGCATGAAAGAAGAATGGGAAGAGTTAGAGAAGGTGGGTTTTCCTGCTATTATTGGACATTCGTTTACCATGGGCGGTACCGGTGGTGGTATTGCTTATAACCGCGAAGAGTACGCGGAAATTTGTGAGCGCGGTTTGGATTTGTCACCAACGAATGAATTATTAATTGACGAATCTATTATTGGCTGGAAGGAATACGAACTCGAAGTCGTTCGCGATAAAAATGATAACTGCATTATTGTTTGTAGCATTGAAAATTTAGATCCGATGGGTATTCATACGGGCGATTCAATTACGGTTGCGCCCGCGCAAACCTTAACAGATAAAGAATATCAACGTTTACGGGATGCAGCGATTGCGATTCTTCGTGAAATTGGGGTGGAAACTGGCGGATCGAACGTGCAGTTTGCTGTAAACCCCGACGATGGTCGCGTGATGGTTATTGAAATGAATCCGCGCGTGTCACGTTCTTCTGCGTTAGCTTCGAAAGCCACAGGTTTTCCGATCGCTAAAGTCGCCGCAAAATTAGCCGTAGGTTATACACTTGATGAATTGCGTAATGAAATTACGGGGGATCGTACACCCGCTTCGTTCGAACCTACGATTGATTATGTTGTCACAAAAATCCCACGTTTTAACTTTGAAAAATTTCCAAAAGCCGATGCACGTTTAACAACACAAATGAAATCGGTGGGTGAAGTGATGGCGATCGGCCGCACGTTCCAAGAATCATTGCAAAAAGCTTTGCGTGGTTTGGAAATTGGTGTTTTTGGCTTAGATGAAAAGCTCAATCTTAAAGAATTCGATGAGGCGCACGTTAAAGAGCGGATTCGCAGTGAATTGCGTATCGCGGGGGCGGATCGCTTGTGGTATATCGGCGATGCGTTTCGTTATGGTTATAGTTTAGAAGAAGTGCACGAGTTAACGAAGATTGATCCATGGTATTTGGTGCAGATCAAAGAAATTATTGATATCGAACAGCGTATCTCGGGTCACAGTTTACAAGAATTCGATGCTCAGGATCTTCGTTTCTTAAAACGAAAAGGTTTTGCCGATCATCGTTTGGCGAAATTATTGCAAGTGAGTGAATCTGAATTTCGTAATTATCGGCATCATAAAAATGTTCGCCCTGTCTACAAGCGTGTTGATACCTGTGCAGCGGAATTCGCGACGGATACAGCTTATATGTATTCAACGTATGAAGAAGAAAACGAATGTAACCCGAGCGATAAAGAAAAAATTATGGTGCTCGGCGGTGGGCCTAATCGTATTGGTCAAGGTATTGAATTCGATTATTGTTGTGTGCATGCGGCGATTGCCATGCGCGAAGCCGGTTATGAAACGATCATGGTGAACTGTAATCCGGAAACGGTTTCTACGGATTATGATATTTCGGATCGCTTGTATTTCGAACCATTAACCTTAGAAGATGTTTTAGAAATTGTTGCACAAGAAAAACCAAAAGGTGTGATTGTGCAATACGGCGGACAAACACCCTTAAAACTTGCGAGTAAACTCGAAGCAGCGGGTGTACCCATTATTGGAACGACGCCCGATGCCATTGATCGCGCTGAAGATCGTGAACGTTTCCAACAATTGATTCATAAATTACATTTAAAGCAGCCGCCTAACGGTATTGTTCGAAGTGTGGAAGAAGGTTTACGTTTAGCAAAAGTATTTGCGTATCCTTTGATTGTACGTCCAAGTTATGTATTAGGTGGTCGTGGAATGCAGGTCATTTTTAACGAAGTCGAGCTCACAAAATACATGAAAAAAAGCGAACATGTTTCGCCGGATACGCCTTTGTTGTTAGATCATTTCTTAGATAAAGCAACGGAAGTGGATGTCGATGCTATTTGTGATGGAGAAGATGTTCTTATTGGTGGTGTGTTAGAACATATCGAACAAGCGGGTGTGCATTCGGGTGATTCTTCGTGTACTTTTCCGCCGCACAGTTTATCCGAAGAGGTGCAAGAAGAATTACGCGAACAAATTCGAAAAATGGCGAAAGAGTTAGGTGTTGTTGGTTTAGTGAATGCGCAATTTGCCATTCAAGACGGTGAGATTTTTATTTTAGAAGTGAATCCACGTGCATCACGAACGGTGCCGTTTATTGCAAAAGCAACGGGTTTATCTCTAGCAAAAATTGCAGCACGTTGTATGGTGGGTGAAAGTTTAAAAGATCAAGGCATGACAAAGGAACGCATTCCCCCTTATTTTACCGTGAAAAAAGCGATTTTCCCGTTTGATAAATTTCCCGGTGTCGATCCGATTCTTGGTCCTGAAATGCGATCGACGGGTGAAGTTATGGGAATTGCTCAAACATTCGGTGAAGCCTTTGCAAAAGGCCAATTAAGTGGTGGGCAACCGATGCCATCTGGTGGAAAAGCATTTGTTAGTGTGCGTGATGCGGATAAAGAAGCGGCGATCGCCGTGGCGAAGTCGTTATCTGAACAAGGTTTTGAAATTGTTTCTACTCGTGGAACGGCACGTGTGCTTGAAGCGGCCGGTGTAACTTGTCAGACGGTCAATAAAGTATTGGAAGGTCGTCCGCACATCGTTGATATGATTAAGAACGGTGAAATCAGTTTTATTGTGAATACCACCGAAGGCGAGCAAGCGATTGCTGATTCCTATACGATCCGAAGGAGTGCGGTTCAACACAAGATTTGCTACACTACCACACTTGCGGGTGGGGAAGCGGCTTGTTTGGCCTTAAAATACCAGCATTCTGGTGAGGTGAATAGTTTGCAGGATCTGCATAACGCCATCTAATTTTTTCAACAGAGGTAATGACATGTTGACAAAGGTGCCAATGACCTTGCGAGGGTCTGAATTATTACGCGAAGAGTTGGAGCGACTAAAATCAGTTGAACGTCCGCGTATTATTGCCTCGATTTCAGAAGCGCGTGCACACGGCGATTTAAAAGAAAATGCTGAATATCATGCGGCGAAAGAAGAGCAAGGTTTGGTTGAAGGACGTATTCGTGATATCGAAGCAAAACTTTCTAATGCACAAGTTATCGATACTGTTTCCCTAGAAAAAACAGGTCGGGTTGTGTTTTGCGCGACAGTGACTTTAATGAATATTGAAACCGATGCTGAAGTGACGTATCAAATTGTCGGTGAAGATGAATCGGATTTAAAAGAAAATAAAATCTCTGTGTCCTCACCCATCGCACGTGCCATTGTCGGCAAAACTGTCGAAGAAGAAATTGTTGTTAAGACGCCGAGTGGTGAAGTGGAATACGCTATTATTCGTGTTGAGTATGTCTAAAAAGGCGGGCATCTCTATCCCTCCAAATTGTTAAAAAGCAGCAGGTTCTGTTAAAAAATAGCAGTAAATCCAGGATTCAGTTAATAACTAACAGTAGAAATGTATTATTTTACAATAGGCGTTTAAAGCCAAGTTGTGATTTTTTCTGTTAAGAGTCTATACGTTTGATTAATTAAAATCTTTTATATCGAATTATTTTTTTAACCATCAGTCAGCTTAAAGATAATATCTTTGCAATCAAATGTTGCTTTTAAAAAACTAATATTCATCTCATGATCGTGCAAAACTTAACAATTCACTGTAATCCATTCTGTCAGCCTTTCGCAGCGCATCAATGTATTGTTTCCTAGTGTCACTTTCATGAATAAGATTAACTCTGCCCCAAGAAAAATGAGGTGCATTATTCACGTAAAGAAAATGATCCGTTGCCATTCTGGCATGTCGGCCATTGCCATTCGGAAATAGATGGATAGAAACAAGGCGATGATGAAAGCGTACTGCAATTTCATCTAAATCATACGTCGCACTTTCTGTTTGATATCTCGCATCATCAAATAGCTTTTTCAGCTCGACACCAATACTAAACTTGTCAACACCGATGTTTTTATTTGATTTTCTAAATTTCCCCGCCCATTTCCACGTTGTATCAAACATCTTTTTATGAAGCAGCAATAAATTCTTTTCATTCAACAGATCACGATTACCTTCTGACAACCATGCCTCAGCTGAAAGAATATTATTTTGCTCCCACTCATTTAATTCTCCTTGTGTGGTTATGTGACTAGGAATAAGCTCTGCCGCCTCATCTGGATCCAGAGGTGTTGCTCCTGGAGCATATGTAAACCTCATGTTATTTTCTCCACAATTTTTTAGGATGTTCCGATAATAACTTTTCCAACAGCTCGTCATAAAGCATTTGTTGTTTTTCTTTATCTATGCTTTGTTCTTCCAGCATCATGTGATGCGACACATTTTTTAAATGTTCTCTAGCGATTTTTTTTGCCTGAGTTTTAATGATATTTTCCAACGATGTGTTAGGCACCAGAGCGTAAACTAATTTGCAATCAAGCGCACCAGCGACGGATTGTAAACTCTTTAACGTAATAGTGTTATCGATTTCTGATTTTTCCAATCTGGATACAACAGACTGATTGACGCTAAGTTTTTTTGCCAAATACGTTGCTGAAATGCCAAGCGTATTTTTGATAGTGAATATCCACCCTTTCGCTGGTCGAACAAGGCAAGACAGCGCTTTGTAAGCTTCCAATTTTTCAGAGGTCTGCTTTAACAGTAACTTGTGCTCTTTCATTTTTCATGCCCTATAAGTCATAATTTGTATCTAATAGTATGACCTATAGGGCATAGTAATTCAATATAAATATGACTTATAGAGCATAGTTTTGTAGCATCTTGGCACAGAGCATCTTAGGTGTAATGCTATTATTCATTTTGGGTAGTTTAATCTCAGCATTAGCAAGTAGTTTTGGTATGCTCCTAGTGGGTCGTGTAGTTTCGGCCTTAGCACATGGTGCTTTTTTTGGTGTGGGTGCGGTCGTTGCAGGCGCGCTGGTTGAACCTAAGAAGCGTGAAAACGCAAACACCAAAGCATTCGGTTATCTCCGGCTTTCATCTAGCGCCTTTAAAACAGCTTTAGGGTTATTTTTTATAACATTAAGCAGCACCAATGCGGGGCCCTGTGGATCCCGATCTCCACGTTCCCAGTGTCGAAGTGTTCCCAAGCTAATTCCAAACGTAGCAGCAAACTCAGGTTGCGTCATACCTACCTCACTCCTCAATTTTTTTATATTGACGGATTTTAATCGGTGCACACGCGCAACACGACCTTTCCCGGAGGCATGCTTAATTGCCTGATTTAGACCTCTTTTAATGCTATTAAATGCTTCACTCATCGTTATCCTCCAAGGCAATGACGCTCCAGTATTTTTACAAATTTAGCCAATTCATTCCTTTCTGCTTTATCAATATTAACTTTTTGTCCCTTACCAAATAGGGTTAATAAATACAGGGGCATTTTATCACTGTGATAATAATAGATGATTCGCACACCGCCACTTTTGCCCTTATTCTCACGTCCCCAACGCAACTTTCGGATGCCACCTGTCCCTTGAATTAAGTCTCCTGACTTTGGATGCACGGAAAGATAATCAATAATATTTTTCTGCTCATTATCATTGAGTAACTTCTTTACTTGGCTAGCATACTCCTGCGTCTCAGCAATCGTTATCATATTAGTTGATCCTTTCTCTTCAATATAAGTATAATCCAATGGATTACATATTTCAACCCCCTTTACAACGCTAATATGGGGTTTGATGAGGCAAAAAAGCGAATTTTAATCGACTATTCGTAAGCGATCAGTAAACCCACATCTAGCAGGTTCTAAAAAAACGCATCACCAATGATTTCGTCAGATCAAAATAGAGTTTTCGAGATAAGTTTTCTATTAAGAAAAGTGAAAAGTCACTATCCGTTATTCCAACAATTTGAGCTTGCTGAATCATAGAAATTAATTCTTAGTTGATTATTTATTTTGTCATGCACTTTATTAGTAACCCGATCAATAAACGCACTTTCATCACCATTCTTAACAACTGAAATAGCTATTTTTTCAAAAGGTTTTAATCTATGAATTCCGCCTAATTGTTCAAGTACATGATCATCTTGAGAACCCATGCTCCAACCATAGATAGCAATAGCGTTACCTAAGTCATTAAAAACATCATTATAAATTGCATCTAAGTAGTCACTTTTCTTTATAGATGTCAATTTTCGATTTG
>SDBS01006146.1_pt1 | contig 11685 bp, 22 predicted proteins | sample 2277091 | NCBI WGS metagenome assembly SDBS01 (sample SAMN10404972, study PRJNA504765) | marine sediment metagenome | isolation source: marine sediment core GS10_PC15, 163 cmbsf | place: Arctic Ocean: Southern Knipovich Ridge | collected 2010 | reverse complement strand
ACAGCTCGAACGTGTGCTTGCAGTCCATCTCTGGCAGGGCAATCCCGCTAACAACAGCGCAGGTGGAGGTTACAAGGAGTTCCCAGGGCTTGACAGGCAGATCGCAACAGGTCAGGTGGATGCCGAAACCGACACCGCCTGCCCCGCGCTTGACTCAGACGTGAAGGGCTTCAACTATAACGAGGTCTGCGGAACCGGCCTTGACATCGTTGAATACCTTGGCATGTTGGAGTTCTACCTGAAGTTCAACGCTGAGAGAATGGGACTTGACCCGGTTCAGTTCGTTATAGCAATGCGACCCGAGCTGTGGTTCGTTCTCTCCGAGTGCTGGCCGTGTGCATACAATACCAACCGTTGCGCAAGCTTCATGTCTGATACGAACGCGATGGTAAACGTGAGCGGCCCCGAGATGATCAACCTGCGCGACTCAATGCGAAATGGCAACTTCATTGACATCAACGGCACGCGCTATCCAGTCGTCACCGATCAGGGCATCTTCGAGCACAATAACATCAACAACGGCAACCTCGAAGCTGGTCAGTTCGCAAGCTCAATCTACATAATCCCGATTTCGATTCAAGGTGGTTTCCCTGTGACGTTCCTTGAACACATCGATTACCGGGCATGGCGAGCTGATGTGTCGCTTCTGCGCGGGATGCACGAGTTCTGGACCGACGATGGTCGCTTCTCATGGGCTATCGAGAATAACAAGTGGTGCTACAAACTCTCATTGAAATCAGAGCAGCGCGTTATTCTCAGGACTCCGCAGTTGGCTGGACGGATTGATCTTGTTTTATATCAACCCCTGCAGCACCTGCGCGACTTCGATCCCGACTCACCGTATCACGCTGATGGAGGCGTTTCGCTTCGGAGTGATGAAAGTTTGTTCCACGTCTGGTAAATCAAAAAGGAGGTTAATACTGAGGGTGGTCGTAATGACCACCCTTTTTTATTTGGGGAAGTTCAACCTTGCGAATTCTTTGAAGTGTTCCTTCGCGGCTTCATCATAGGCTTTGGCAGCCTTCATCTCATTGCGGAATACCCCAAGGTGGACAAACTCTTTGTTTACCGTGATATAGGCGTTCCATGTTTCTCTATTCCTGTTCCAAGTCACACCTTTATATTTTGACAGAGTTCCTTTTCGCTTCCTTGCATTCATGAGATTTTGCGCTTGGGTTGATAACCTGATATTGGATCGCTGGTTATCAAATGAATCGCCATTGACATGATCGACCTGCCATTTGCCTTCTGGGTTGAACATCTTTTCGGCAATCATTCGGTGCATGTAAAGATCAGAACCGCGCTTTCCTAATTTTGTTCCAGCATAACCCTGGCGACGTTTTCCATCCTGGATGTGCCAACTAAACCCCGACAACCATTCAAAATCCTCATCATCAACAACAGCAACCTTCGCAGTATTTGCAAGCGGAATATGTTTCATCTTGACCTCGACATCAATATACTGTATTATAGCATAGGAGTGACGTCATGAAAAGAATCAGCTTAAGAATTCCCGATAAATTTCACGAAAGATTAAAATTCGCCGCAACTGTGGAAAATCGTTCTGTCAATGGCCAGATTATCCAAATGTTATCAGAAGCATTCAGAGAACGCGGGGTACCATTAATTGCTTTGTTTCCAGACGAAGAGACTACAACTCAAGACGAAAGGAAAGAGAGATGACAATCATGCTTCTATTGTTGCCGGTCATAATCTTATCCTACCTTTTTATGATGCTCTGGGTTTCCAATGATGCATCAGGTAATAAACTTGAGCCATTGATATTACAAGTAACATTCACAATTTGTTGGGCAATACTTCTATTCGGCTGGATTCACCTATTCATCGAATATATCGGAGAGTTGGGCTAAACCAGAGATGGACAGGCGCAGGATAACCGGTCAATGCACAACTTGATCCTCTTCCTGCTTGAGTCGTGCTTGCCGCATTTTGAGCCAGCGAAAGTTCAGGATGATAGGAGGGAGAAATAAGGATGGATGATTTCCTAGTTTTTGAAAAAAGAATTCATGTCACTTCAGAACCTTTACAACGAGCCGTCCAGATTTTTATCGCCGGAAAGGATATTGATGGCAAAAGGGTTATTGTCCCTAAGCTAGAATGGGTCGAATTGAGCAATGAGGATTTGATGGTTAGTAATTTTTCTCCAACACTCTATCTTCGCATGGAGAACGCGCAAGCATTGATGGACGATTTGTGGAAAGTAGGATTTCGCCCATCCGAAGGGACAGGTAGCGCAGGCTCATTAAGGGCGACCGAAAATCACCTCAAGGATATGCAACAGCTTATCTGGAAGCTGATACCCAAGATATTAGGGAATGAGGAAATTTGATCAACGTCTACTGCCTCACCAGCTCCAAATACCTCTGGGCGATTGAACCCTTCGCCTACCTGTTCAACACGTTCTGGAGCGCCCAACAGCCCTGCTACATCGTCACCGACGCGGAGCCTGAGTTCAGCCTGCCAACCAACTTCGGCGTGTATCTGATCAACAAGGGCGAGCCGCTCCCGCAGGAAAAGTGGAGCAACGGCGTGATCGAGCTCCTGGAGCGCATTGACGATGAGCTATTGGTGATCCTGCTTGAGGACTATTGGATCGTGCGCAAGGTGGACAACCAGGGCGTTGAGACACTAGCGAGCTTGATGCGTATTCACAAGGATATTATCAGGGTGGATCTGACCGATGACAGGCAGTACGCGGGCGACATGCGCGACGTTGGCTACTATGGACATTATGACCTCGTGGAAACGCCGAACGACAGCCCCTACCAGTTGAGCCTTCAGGCTGGCATCTGGCGCAGAGAGTTGTTGCTGAAACTACTAAGGCCCGAACTATCACCCTGGCAGGTGGAATTGTACCTGTCGCCAACGATGAGCGAGCGAGATGATATGAGGGTGATCGGCACACGTCAACGCCCAATCAGGTACATCAACGCATTCCAGGGCGGCGACAGCAAGAAGGTGCTGAACCTTGAGGGGATACCGAAGGAACATCTGAAGGTGATGGAGGAGAGAGGGTGGTTGAAAAACTGATTACCATTCAGGACATCGATATTCTATTTATGAAGGATATGAATGCCGCTGAAATTCTATCCAATAGGTTGGAAGACCTTAAGATTCGTGCATTCATCTTTGTAGGTGATGATCCACTTGAAATCATCAAACTTGATGACGATTTTTTAGAGAGAGCAGGATTGAAGCGCATTGAAGAAAATCCGACTGATTGACGCCTGTTTCCCCGGCAACCCCTCCTCCATCGCCGGCGATAACGAATGGCGCGGTCCTGAGCATTTCGAGTGGTGTCGGGAGCCTGAGCCTTGTGATTCGCTTGCGACATTCTTCACAAGCTGGATGATAAGGAAGGCCTTGCAGAGTTACCCATTAAGAAGGATTGCATGGTTGTTTGAGCCGCCATCTATAGAATCGTGGCCTTATGATTGGATTGGTAAATTTCGCGGCTTCTTTCATACCGTCCTCACCTACGACAAACGCCTTCTTGAGCTTGGCGACTCCCGCTTCAAATTTGCCCCTCACGGTGGAAGCTGGATCGATTGGGATCTGTGGGGGATGCACGAAAAGACCAAAGACGTTTGCATGATCGTGTCGGACAAGAAGGACTCAGAAGGTCATAAGTTGCGCCACGAGATCGCGAATGAGTTTGGAGACAGGATTGATGTCTATGGCCCGAGCTACCAGAAGTTTGATCGCAAGTTTGATGTACTGCGCGATTATCGTTATTGTGTGGTTGTTGAATCGGTCAAGATGGATTACTACTTCAGTGAGAAATTGATTGATGCGATTAGCGTTGGGTGCGTTCCTATTTATTGGGGATGTCCTTCACTTGAAAAGTATTTTGAGACCAATGGGATTTTGTGGCTGGAAAATATTCCTCAATTGAGTGATGTCCTAAATATGATAGACCGAATTCACATTTTTGAGGAAGCCAAAATTGCCAACCTCGAAACCGCCAAACAATACCGAATGCCCGAGGATTGGATGTTTGAGCATTACACGGAGTTGTTCAGATGAAGCTAATAGTAATTAATGAAAATGAAATATCCAATCTCAATTCCAAAGAACGATGTGAATTTATTGACAACCGAAAGAAAGATGCTGGCTTTGATTTAAATAAACGCCATCGCGAATTCCATGAGAAAGTAGAATTCAATGATCAAATTGGTTGGATTATTATTTTTATAGAAGAAGACGATGCCTAAAATCCTCTTCCTCAACATCTACTATCAGAACTTTCTAGACAGGCACTATCGAGATAATCCGCATCTGCTGAACGCCAGCTACGAGGATCAGAAGGAAGCCATCATAGCGACGATGTTTCCCGACAGCGACTTCTACAGCCACGCCATGAAACAGAACGGATGGGAGGCTGATGACATTATCACGAATTGCACAACGCTTCAACATCAGTGGGCGGTAGAGAACGATCCGCGCCTGATGAACAACGAACAAGTGTTGATCGCGCAGATCAAACACTATAAGCCAGATGTTATCTATTCTCAGGGCGTTTGGGTCATTACTGCAAAATTGCGTCATGAGAGTAGATACAGCGCAAGAATATTCGCAGCGCAGAATGGACTTCCTCTAGACAATTATAAATCCCCATTCATCGATGTGATCTTCACCACCCTCCCGACCAACGTGGAAGGCTACGAGCAGGTTGGCGTGAAGTCGCACTTGCTCCCCTTGGCGTTCGATCCAAGGGCGTTGGAGTTTGAGATTGAGCCTGAGACAGTCTACCCACTGACCTTCATTGGCGGTTTGAGTGGTGGACACACGAAGCGCAGGGAGCTACTTGAAGTCGTAAGCGACCATTTCCCTATTGACTGTTGGGGCTATGGCTTTGATGAGCTGGCGAAAAAGGAGAATATCAGTTATCACGGCGAGGCCTGGGGCAAGGATATGTTCAAGATTCTACGCCAGTCCTACATGACGCTGAACTGTCACATTGATTCGATTTATCCGTATGTCGGGAATATGAGGATGTTTGAGGCGACAGGATGCGGGGCGATGCTGTTCACTGATTATGGCGAAAACTTATGGCAGTATTTTGAAGGATCGCATCTGGAAGTGGTAGATTATTCGAGCGCACAAGAATGTGTTGAGCTGATTGAGGACTATATCCACAAGCCGAATGAGTGTCTAAGGATCGCCAAGGCAGGTCAGCGCAGGACGCTCAGAGAGCACACCTATAAGCGCCGGATGAGCTTTGTCGCTGAGATATTGGAGGAGATGCTGTGAAGGCTTTTCGTATTTATTTTTCAAATGGGAAAGATGTTCGTGTTGAAGCTGATAATTATGAGATAACCAAACAAGGGCATCTCAGACTTTTCAATCAAATAGAAGGGCAAAATTTCATAGATACAGTTTATGTTGTCAATGTGAATCTCTGGACAATCGTTGATATTGCGCCAGCGGACGATGAAGATACTCCACCGCCTCTTCCAGAGCCGCCTGAGCCATCTTGGGCTATATCAAAGGGTAAAGAATGAAACGAATCCTACTCACCGCCGCTGGTGGTCCCTCCACAATGTCCTTCGTGCGCAGTCTCAGAGATGCCGATGAGGACTATTACATCGTCGGGACTGATTGCATGAAATACAACCTGTTCAGGTCCGAGGCTGATAAGACCTACCTATGCCCGCGCGCGACACACGAGAAATATATCCCGTTCATCAAGCACCTGATCGAGAAAGAGGGCATTGAGTACATGCACACACAGCCCGAGATTGAGGTGTTCGTGATCGGCAAGCACAGGGATGAGATACCATGTCGGTTGTTTGTTCCGAAACAGACAACAATAATTGACTGTAGAAATAAATTTCGATCATGGGAAATTTGGAAACGAGAGGGAATTAAGGTTCCTGAAAGTATGGTGATATTTAGTACCTCTGATTTACAAAAAGCATTTGGTAGATTTGGTAAATCAGTTTGGATTAGAGAAACTGTGGGAGCGGCAGGAAAGGGTTCTCTCAAAAGTCCTACGATTGGCATGGCAATTGAACACATTGAATATAGGTATGGTTTCGGCAAATTCATGGCTGCCGAATGTCTCACCGACAAATCAATCACGTGGCAGTCGATCTGGAACGAAGGAAGATTGGTAGTCGCCCAAGGTCGCAAACGTCTCTATTGGGAATTTTCCAATCGCGCACAGTCAGGCGTGACCGGCCTCACAGGAACAGGCGTGACGATCAACGATCCTGAGCTTGACGAGCTGGCGATAAGGTGCATCAAGGCTATCGATCCCGAGCCGCATGGCATCTTCAGCGCGGACTTCACCTTTGATTGGGATGGCGTGCCTAATCCGACTGAGATCAACATCGGGAAGTTCTTCACCACACATCACTTCATCACCCGCGCAGGATGCAACATGCCCAAGATATTAGTGAAGCTGGCTTTCGGTGAATACGATGGTGAGTATGATATTCGTAATCCCTGCGAGCCTAATATGTACTGGATAAGGGGCATTGACGTGTTGCCCAAGCTGGTGACAGCAGACGAAATTCATGAGGTTGAGAAAGTCTATGCGGAGAATTTGGAGGCGATAAGGTGAGTGAAATAAAGAAAAAAGAAATGATTAGATATTCCCAATATATTGAGGTTGATCGTATGGCCTTGAAAGCCTATACGGATAAAGACGAAGAAATGCCCAAGGAGGAAATAGAAAAGGCAATTGCTGACGCGTCGAGAATAGAAATAGCGCAATTATTCTATATGATGGGAAGGCATTATGCGGATCACGATTTAACAGCCGATGGTGAATTTACATGGAAGACTGATATGCCATTGCCGCCTACAGAAATAATTATCTCAGTCGAAACACAACTATGGGATACAAGAATAGTTATGAGGGTTGTAGAAAAATGACTTTTTCATCTTACTCCCTCGCCGGTCCCGACCCGAACCCGATGAGCCACAAGGAAGTCAAGGCGCTCAAGTCACTTGTCGGCAAGGACATGACTCACTGGACCAACCCGAATATCATCAACATCGGCGCAGAGCGCGGAACGTCAACGCTCGCGATACTTGAGGAAAGACCGGACGCGCAGATATTCAGCATCGACGTAAACCCTAGCATGGCCGAGATCGAGAACGCCAGGAAAGCGGGGCTGGACACGAAGCGGATTATCAGGCTGTTGGGACGGTCGCAAGAGATCGGAGCGATGTGGCCTTTCTGGGTTCACTTCATCTGGGTGGATGGCGATCACAGCTATGAGGGCGTGAAGGGTGACATTGAAGCATGGCTCCCGAAGCTGATGCCCAAGGCTATCATCGCGTTTCATGATTACTTCGAGGGAGAGCCGCCGGCGCACAACCCGAGCGGGGCAGGTGAAGCGGTGCGTGAGCTGATGGGCGACTACGAGCTTGTCTGTGAGACGGAAAGGATAAGGGGATTCAGGAAATGACCAAAACAACATCCGATCAATTTATGGAATTGCGCCAAGCAATCATTGAACTTTTAATTGCCGTTTGTAAAGAACTAAAAATTGACATACCCGTTAAATGGCTAGATGAAAGGACAAAGGGATTTAGGAAATGAATATAACTATAGCAATTGATTCTACTCTTATAACCGCAACTATTGGATTCGGATTATTGGCGCTTTTCCTTTATGGCTTATATAGGTTGGTTGAATGACCACTCCCCAAAACCTCGCCAAACAACTGACCGACCTCGCATCGCAAGTCACCGAAGGTTGCATTGTCGAGCTTGGCAGCTATCACGGAAAAGGGACTGTCGCGCTTGCGCGTGAGGCCAAGGTTCCTGTCTACACCATTGACGACTTCCGACTCAAACATGGATGGATTGGCGAGAAGTATGAGCCGAGTGATGAGGAAAGATTCTGGCAGACTGTTGCTGATGTCGAAGTCATCCAGCTCAAGATGTCATTCAATGATGCTGTTTATGTTTGGGAGGAACCTATCGGACTTCTGTATTGGGACCCTGGAATGGTCAATCGTTTTGATAATGATTTTATGAGATGGGGATTTCATGTTCTCAAGGGCGGTGTGTTCATCGCCAAGGACACCGCGCAGGGACACCTTGGAACCTATCACATCATTGACATGGCGGTGAGGTCGAAAGTGTGGCATCAGTTTGACTATTGGATGGGCGTTAGCTTTTTGCGGAGGATGAAATGAAAGTTGGTATTGTGGGATATGGTCATGCAGGGAAGAAACACGAGAAGGCTTATGAAAATATTGAAGGCATTGAGCCTATAATTTATGATGTTCATCAAGACAGACGGCCCTCATTCTATCCAGGCACTTTTGGAGAATTTATCAGACAAGATTTATCTGCGGTTTCTATTTGCACACCCTCACATGTTAGAGAAGAATTGATTGATTATTTTATTAGAGAAGGAATAGCTATTCTTGTTGAAAAACCGCTCGCATTAACCGTGCATGAAGCACAAGGAATAATTAATAATTGTAAAAATATGGAAGTGTTATTAGCGGTCGTCTTGCAGAAACGCTTCAATCCCAACATTCAGAAACTATGCGGAGAAGTGCATGCTCAGACATTCGGCAAGCCACTCATCGCATCGCAAGTCGTCAGATGGTACAGACCGACGAGCTACTATCAGGGATGGAAGGGCGAGACAGACAAGGGCGGTAGCATCCTCATCAATCAGGCGCTCCATCAAATCGACATCCTTCAATGGATACTCGGACCTGTGCGCTCAGTCTTTGGACACGTAGAAACGCTCGGACACAAAATAAACACGAGTGACGCGGTGGTTGCGACACTGAAATTCGAGAGCGGGGCAATAGGGACGCTTGAGGCCTCGACTGTGTGCTATCCTAAGAACGCCGGCGAGCATCTGACTATCTTGAGCGAGTGGGGAAGGCGCACGATTGACACCGCATGGCCTCATCATGAGCCAATCATCAGAAACTTTGTTGAATGTGTTCGGGAGAACCGCGAGTCTGCTGTGACTGTCGAGGAGTCGCTGAAGTCGCTGAAGATTGCGCTGGCGATTCAGGAGTCGGCGGATACGGGGAAGGAAGTATTCATTGATATGATCTTGGAGGATTACACATGAGATCAAAAAGAATTCTTGTGATATTTGCATTCAACTTTTTGTTAGCACTTGCATTTTCGGCATTTTGGATATGGGTTGCGATTCGTTTGCTGATGCACTTTGGAGTCATATGAATAAATGCGCCTTCTGGATCGCCTCAACCAAGGAACGCTACTATCACGAAGCTGTCTCGTCTGCTGAGAGTATGAGGCGACACATGCCGGACGTTGATCGGTTTCTATTCATGACTGAACCGCACGATTTCCCTGTGTTCGATGGATGCCTGATGCTTCCAAGGCGCAGGCACGAGAACTGGTATCTGGACAGCACGATCTATTTCAATCATGCTTATGATGCACTTGATGGCTACGATCAGATGCTTTACTTGGACTCAGATACCCGCGTGATTGCCCCCTTCCCCGAACTGTTCGAGATGGCAGAGAGGTTCGATGTCGTTGGCGTGATGGGCTCAAGGCGCGTGACGGGTGCAACCTATCAACCTATCCCGCTGGCCTTTGCTGCGTTCGAGATTGGTGTGACGGTGTTCAATCGTAATGACCTCATCAAAAGGTTGCTTGAACACTGGCGCGATCTGCATCACGCGCACCCCGATGTCTACGGGGCGAACGATCAGCGGTCATTCAGAGAGGCGATGTGGAACTTCCTTCCTGAAATTGGGATAGGAACCGCACCCACTGAGTACGGCTGTCGCTGGCCTTTCGGAACATTCGTGAGTCTGCAGGTCAAGATCCTTCATGGTCGCCCTGGTGATAACAAGGGTCCGGATATGGACTTTGTTGAGAAGATCATCAATGAGCATTCAGATATGCGAGTGTGGACACCGCGAAGCAAGCATTGGAGGGAGGGCGTTCAGCCCCCGAACTATGATGGATGATATGGGCAAATTAGTCGTTGGACTTCTTAAAGAAGTATTGAAAATATTACCAGACACGAGAATATTTGATGAACACGATCCGAGTTGGGAATACGCGTGGAATGAATTATCGAGTGACGCTCAAGAAATGGTGGGTGCCAGTAGAGCACATATATTACGAGCAATAAAAGAACTGGAAAAACTATAAAATGAAGGCTGAAATCATTCAACTTCCGAAATATGCAGACGTGACAGGTACGCTATTCGTCGCTGATCAGGACGTGCTGCCCTTCCAGCCCAAGCGCGTATTCTGGATGAACGGGATCAGAGGCAAGCGCGGAGGCCATGCGCTGAGGGAGGGCGAGCAGGTTATCGTCGCCTTGCGCGGTCAGTTCGATGTTAGGGCATACCGAAAAAGGAACGCCCCTATGCGCTGGACGCTTAGGTTTCCACATCACGGGCTTTACTTACCGCCTATGACGTGGCGTGACCTGATGGACTTCACCATTGATACAATCGTGCTGGTGCTGTGTTCTGATGAGTACGATCCGAACGATTACATTCACGAGTTCGCTGATTTTACGAGGCAGGTGGGAAAATGAATAAAAGAAATGTATGTCATCCGGGTATATTTTTATACGATGAACTAGTAAGGCGCGGCTGGAGTCAAATAGAATTTTCGGAAATTATTATGCGTCCTGTTCAGCATGTAAATCGTATTATTAATGGCAAGAAAGGCATTACACCAAGGACAGCAAAGGAATTTAGTGCTGCACTAGGAGCAAGTGCAGGATTTTGGATGAACTTGGATGCCGCGTATAAATTGGATAAATTATCATGAAATTCCTTAACCTAACGCGCCAATACAACGAATGGAAAGACGAGTTCGATGCCGCCTATCACCGCGTCATGGATAGCGGCCGGTACGTTGGAGGCGAGGAAGTTGAAGCCTTCGAGGAAGAATGGGCGCGCTATTGTGGAGCGAAATACTGCGTTGCGGTTTCGTCTGGCGCCACAGCTCTCTACCTCGCGCTCACAGCCTGCGAGATTCAACCCGGCGAAGGCGTGATAGTGCCATCAAACACCTACATCGCATCCTGGTTTGCCATCTCAGAAGTCAGGGCGATTCCTGTTCCTATGGAGCCTGACGAAACCTACTGCATGAATGAGTTCAGGATGCACAAACACGTCAAGGCGATCATGCCCGTTCACCTTTACGGCTTTGCCTGCGATATGGGGCCGCTGATCGGCAAGGCTCGCAAACATAGCCTATGGGTGATAAGCGACTGCGCTCAAGCTCATGGTGCGAAATGGGAAGGTCAGAACGTTGGCTCGTTCGAGTGGATCAACTGCTGGTCATTCTATCCGGGAAAGAACCTCGGAGCCTTTGGCGATGCTGGTGCGATCACGACTGACAAGGAATATCTGGCGGCACGCGTGAAGCTACTGCGCAATCATGGATCGAATGAGAAGTATAAGCATCCTGGGTTCGGCACGAATGGCAGGATGGATCCTCTGCAAGCGGCTTTCCTGCGCGTGAAACTTCCATATTTAGACGAGATGAACGACCGAAGGCGCGAGATTGCCCTGCACTACCTGACTGAGCTTACTAATGTTCCTGATCTAGTCCTCCCACAAAACCCACCCTATTCAAGCGCGGTATGGCATCAGTTCGTCGTGCGCCATCCAGAACGTGATACCCTGAAGGAGTGGCTTGACACTGTGGGAATTCCAACGCTGATGCACTATC
>SDBS01006145.1_pt1 | contig 11686 bp, 9 predicted proteins | sample 2277091 | NCBI WGS metagenome assembly SDBS01 (sample SAMN10404972, study PRJNA504765) | marine sediment metagenome | isolation source: marine sediment core GS10_PC15, 163 cmbsf | place: Arctic Ocean: Southern Knipovich Ridge | collected 2010 | reverse complement strand
GAAGCAAAAGGATATTACTACCTGACCGTTTCCAAATCTGGTGCGGGGGGCGGTTTGGTAACCAGTTCACCTGCAGGAATTGACTGCGGAGATACCTGCAGCGTATATCTGCAGGAAGATAGTGCGGTTACGCTTACGGCTACTGCGGATGAAGATTCTACTTTCAGCGGATGGAGCGGCGCTTGCAGCGGCACAGCCGATTGTATGGTCACGATGGATGCGGCTAAAAGTGTGACGGCCACATTCATGGTGAACGACGTTTTCTTACCCGTCGTCATGAAGTAGATTCAACTGCACCTTGAAAATGATAAGGTTGTGGTGAATGTGAAGTTGGGATAGGGCTGCAAGCCATTCAAGAAACAACACGAGCGGCTGCTAAGTGAGCTGTTTTGCTAATAGGCTGCGATTCCAGATATGGTTTCATGCGATTTCGCAGCGTGGAACAAACCTGGCTTGACACATTGTAAGCTGAACGCGCCATTGCCCGAAAGCAATAAACGCTATCGTTTTTCGTATGATGCAAAAGAAGAAGGCGAAAGGGATTACTAAGCGTACGCAGCTAAGGGTGCGGACTGGTGTCAAGAGCGGTGGGAATAGTTCGTTTAAAGCGAGTGATGAATGGCATGATTGCTATGCAAAACTAGACCCTCTGTGTCATGCTCAATGTAAAAAGGATAATTTACCTTACGAGAATTTAGAAATTGATTGTGAGTGTTCACTCTATCCCCCATAAAGGATTATTGAATAGCGTATATGGTGACCGACGCGTACCGTCTTCCTGTTTGTTCACAGTTTATTAGCGAGCATGCGGCGGTTTTGTATTCCTGGCGCGGTTATAATGTTAGACAAAAACGAGAGGCGCAACATGATAAAGAAAACCAAGAAGCTAAAGCGGATAAACAAGGGTGTGCAGTTGAAGGTGAGGACAGGTGTCAGGAGTGGTCAAGACTGGTGGGAATCAGCAGAAGCCTGTCGACAATATTGTGGAAATCAGGGTTATTCTGAAGAAAAATCCGAATTTGATTGTCGTTGTGCTTGTTATCCGTAAATGCATCTTTGGTGAGAGGAACAACATGAAAACAAAAACCAAGAAGACGAAGCGGATTACTAAGTACACACAGTTGAAGGTGAAGACTGGTGTCAAGAGTGGTCAAGGTGAATGTCCACCTGGCTATACTTATTGTCCACCTGACTATACTTGTTGTCCACCTGACAGCTGGTGTTCCGTTACGCCGCAGGGTATTGGTTATTGTATATACGCTCAGTGACCATAGGGTGCTCCCCCGTGTGATAGCAGTTTGTTTAATCTTGGCGCGGTTATACTGATTGCGGGAGGTGCGATATGAAAAAGAAAACCAAGAAGGCGAAACGTGTTCCCATTCATAAGCTAATTCGGGTGAGGTTAAATATTAAGGCTGGTCAAGTTTCCGAGATTGAAAAACCAATATATCCAGCAGGATTCCAAACAACAGCGTATGACGACAGAGCCTTATCAATAGCTTTTGATACAACAACTGTTGATCTTATCAAAGGCGCAACTAGAAAACAATTAGAAACTGCTGGTAAAGCCTTAACACAAGGATACTAAAAAAACGTCGCTGGAGCGTTTTTCTAGGAGAATATGTCGGATGCATGGGGTGATTTTCTTTCCCCACAGTGTAAAGCCCTAAATCAAACAATTAAATATTACTTGGGTTTCTTGAGGAGGCTAACAAATGACAAACAATCACCGGTACAATCATTTTGTAATTTTCGCTTTAATCCTAATCGTGGGTTTGGGATTAGCCTTTGCTTTGCCTTGGCTGGCGAACGCACAGGGTTTAGCTGCCCAAAGTGGGGTCCCCGCACAAGACCTTGCGCCCGAAGCTGACAAATACTATGTCGCCATAACCGGTACTGGCGCGGGCGGCATGAGCTGGACCTTTGCCTTCACCAACGTTCAGGACGCCCTGGCAGTAGCGGTAGCTACTGATGAAATATGGGTGGCGAAAGGGGTCTATTACCCCGACGAAGGCAGTGGGCAGATTAATGATTCAATAACAGCAACTTTTCTCATGACGGATGGGGTAGCCCTTTATGGTGGTTTTAACTTCGGTGACACCAATATCAATGACCGCGATTGGGAAAATAACAAAACTGTTTTAAGCGGCGATGTCGACGGGAATGACGATACCGATACCAATGATGTAGTTATCGACGCGGCGAACATCAACGGCAACAACGCCTACCACGTGGTCACCGGCAGCGGCGTCACCATCACCGCCGTGGTGGACGGCTTCACCATCACCGCTGGCCAGGCGGATGGCAGCTACTCTGGTTATTGCGGCCCACCGTGCGGCGGCGGGATGTATAACTACCTCAGCAGCCCAAGCCTGAGGGACGTGGTGTTCTCCGGCAATTCGGCTGACATTGGGGGCGGGATGTACAACAGAGAAAGCAGCCCGGTGCTGACCAACGTGACCTTCTCCGGCAATTCGGCTGTTGAAAACGGCGGCGGGATGTACAACTACGAAGGCAGCCCGGCGCTGACCAACGTGACCTTCTCCGGCAATTCGGCAGATGAATACGGCGGCGGGATGAACAACGATAACAGCAACCCGGCGCTGACCAACGTGGTTTTCTCCGGCAATTCGGCCGGCACGGACGGCGGCGGGATGTCCAACGGTTTGGCTATCCCTACACTGACCAACGTCACATTCTCCGGCAATTCTGCTGTAAACTATGGCGGCGGGATGTACAATTACCGCAGCAGCCCGGACGTGCGCAACAGCATCCTGTGGAACAACAAGGACAACAGTGGTACCGGAACTATTACCGCCACCATCTACAACGACAGCGCAACCATTACTCTGACACACAGCCTTGTACAAGATTCCTTACCTGGCGGCAGTTGGATTGGCGGCAGTTATGTGGACGGTGGCGACAATATCGACCAAAATCCAATGTTCGTCACACCGATAAATCCAAGCGACGCACCCACCACTACCGGAAACCTGCGCTTGCAAACTAGCAGTCCCGCCATCGACAAGGGAAATAACATATATGTGGCGGGTGTTCTTACTGACCTGGATGGGGAAGCGCGCATCAAAGATGGAGATGGAGATGGTACAGCGACCGTTGATATGGGCGCTTATGAAGCCGCGACTCTTTATCTGCTGGCCGTGACGAAGGCTGGTACGGGTGATGGTTTGGTTTCCAGTTCGCCGGCGGGGATTGACTGCGGAGATACCTGCAGCATTCTGCTGAAGGAAAACAGCAGCATCACACTAACGGCTACCGCTGATGGAGATTCGATATTCACCGGTTGGAGCGGCGCTTGCAGCGGCACAGCCGATTGTATGGTCACGATGGATGCGGCTAAAACCGTCACCGCTACCTTCGCCCTGGAAGCGCATGATAATTACCTTCCAATACTATTTAAATAATAAACTATGCCCGCACAATGCCCCTAGCCGCTTGGCTGGGGGCTTTTTGTAGTGCTCTTTATAATTCGCCAACCACTTGTAGGACAATCACAACACTAAGAAATAATTGACTTTAAGGAATAGTTTATATATACTATTCAATAACAACAATGCTTCAACGCGAAGGGTGGAGAAGGGTCGACCCAACCTGCATCGCTTCGACCAGTATCCTTCCATCGCTGCCATTTTTATCAAATAAAGCCGCCAATCAAACAATTCAATAATTCTTGTTCATAGGAGGGCACGCAAATGACTAACAATCAACAATACAATCATTTCGTAATTTTCGCTTTAATCCTAATCGTGGGTTTGGGATTAGCCTTTGCTATGCCTTGGCTGGCGAACGCGCAGGGCTTGGCTGCTAAAATTGCAGCGCCTTCAGCGGCGGGTCCCTGTTGGGCTACCTTCAACGACGGCGCCACCTATTACAACACCGCCGACGCCAGCGCTGTGCAGGCGGCTGTGGATGGGGCTGCGACGGGGGATGTTGTAAAGTTGGCAGGTAAATGTGAGGGTGTTGTGGCGCAGGGCGGTACCCTCCAGACAGTTTACATCTCCAAAGACCTGACCCTGGAAGGCGGCCATACTGAGAGTGACTGGACATTAGAGCCGGACCCGGATACCTATACGACCACACTGGATGCGGATGACGACGGGAGGGTGATTGTTATTTCTGGGACTATTGATGTTACTCTGGACAGCCTTTTCTTGACGGGCGGATTGGCTGACGCTAATCTATGGAGCGCCGGCGGAGGCATCTGGTCAAATGGAGTGCTGACACTGACGAACTCAATCGTTTATAGTAACACGGCACCTATGTATGGCGGTGGGATGTTTAACTATGTTGGTAGCAGGGGGGTGTATGTCAATGTTACATTCTCCGATAATAAGTCTCGCTACGGTGGCGGGATGTATAACTACAGAATCAGTCCGACGACGATGACTGACGTTAACTTCTTTGATAATAAGGCTGGTCAAGGCGGTGGAGGGATGATGAACGAAGGTGGCAGTAACCCGGACATGACCAACATTACCTTCGAAGGTAATTGGGCTGATTACGACGGCGGTGGATTATATAATATTTTTTCTAGCCCAGTGATGACTAATACGTTATTCTCCGGTAATAAGGCCGATCACTACGGGGGTGGATTATTCGACCAAAACAGTAAATCAACCCTAATCAACGCAACATTTTCTGGAAATTTTGCCAACGAATATGGCGGTGGGATATTCAACTATGAAAGTCGTTCAAGGGTGTACAACGGCATTTTCTGGAATAACCGGGACATCTCCAGCACCGGAATAATTTCTGCTAATATCTTCAACGACAACAGCATCATCACACTGACGAACAGCCTGGTTGAAGATTCAGGAGGCAGCGGAAGTTGGGCGTTAGACCCTACATGCTATGTGGACGGCGGGGACAATATCGACGAAGACCCAATGTTCGTCATGGACGTCGACCCCTCCACTGCACCCACCACAACCGGAAATCTGCGGTTGGGAAGCGGCTCTCCTGCCATTGATGCGGGTGACAACACATTTGCGGCAGGGGTGCTTACCGACCTTGATGGGGAACCTCGCATCGTTGATGGGAATTTGGATGGCACGCCGACGATTGATATGGGCGCTTATGAGACCCAGATTTATGTGGTTTACCTGCCATTGATATTCCGTTGACCAGAATGACAAATGACCTGCGCAACCACGCCGCTGACACTCGGACGGAGCTGTTAATCTCAAATACAAACTCTGCATGGCTCAGCCAAAATTATCAATGTTTAATTGCCTCAACGGTATGGTGGGCGGTTGGGGTGGTGTAAAAAGGCGAGCGACTCTCTGTGCGCGATTGACATCGCATGGAACTCGCACGCGCCACCGGTCGAGTATTTTTGATTTCTAAAGAAGGTGATTTATAGATGATTATGCAGGGTATATTCTATATACTTAATAATTGAACTAAACGCTTGGATAATTGCATTCATATCTTAAAACTGTGGGAGTACGTGATTGAGAAAGTAAATTGAATGGCAAGGAATTGATATTTCGAAAAAGTATTTTCAGCAAAAGGAGAATCTCTTGAGAAGAGCAATATTTTTCCTACTGGTTTTTTCTTTATTGAGCGCAGGTTCTTCGAATTGGAAACATATGGATGTGAATGCTGCTCAAACCAATGATTCGATTACTGTGCTTGAATCCTCCGCCTCGAGGTTATCGATACAGGTATCCTTACCAGAATTATTTCTTGAAGAAGTAGAAATGATGGATGGGAACATCTACACGAAAGCTTCGGTTAGAGAAACGGGATTCCTGGAAGTGGCCAATCCCGATGTGCCAGTATTGGGATACTGGTTTTTGATCCCAAATGGGACCGAAATTGTGGTTGAGGTACAGCCAGGAGAACCTGAAGTCAGGGATGGTGTCTATCTCACTCCTGTACAACTCCCTTTAACAAATTTGGAAGACTCTCCATTATTCGATTTTGTCAAGAATGAAGAGATTTACGCAACCGACGCTAATTACCCGGGCGTATTTTATGAAATTGAATCCGACGCAGTGATGCGCGGCCAAAGAATTGGCTTGATCTGGTTGTACCCATACCAACACAATCCGGCCGCTGAGACATTGGAGATTTATAATAATTTAACCGTGAACCTGGATTTTGAGGGAGACATTCAACCAATACTGCCGCGCCTGCGCAGCGAAACTTTTAATCAAATGTACCGTTCAATGGCGATCAACGCAGACGAGGTGCTTGCTGCGGAAAATGAAGCCGAGGCCCATCACCTACCATCATCGGGACAATACGGGTGGGATTACCTGATATTTACTGATCCAGATTTCGATCAGGCTGCGAACGTTCTGGCCTCATGGAAGCAGCTAAAGGGCTACCGCACACTGGTGACAAAAATCCCTCCAAAATGGGGATACGTCGATATCAAGAAAGCTCTGCTGAATGCCTACAAGACGTGGGATATTGTCCCGGAATACGTTTTGTTTATCGGAGATGCGGAGAATATCCCACCAGATTACAGAACCGATCATAAATTTAACAGCACAGTTTATAAAGGTAAAGACAATACGCAAGGTTATATTGGCACTGACCTGTATTATTCGACTCTTGAAAGTAAGGGTTCACATGATCCGGATGACGATCTGCTGCCGGAAGTTTTATTTGGAAGGTTGTCTGTTGATACAAAATATCAAGCGATGGACCGAGTTGAAGGCATTATCAATTACGAGAAAAACCCTCCATCAAGCAGCTCATTTTACGACAATGTAGTAATGGCAGCATATTTTGAAGATGGAGGCGAATATGAGGTAGCATCACAGGGTGGGTCATGGAGTTTTATTGTCGAACCTGATGGTATCGCCGACAGTCGGTTTGCGCAAACGACGGAAGACATCGGGATTTTTTTAAGCGAGCCGGCGAGAGGAAAAACAATAAAACGGATGTATTACACGGAATCAAATGTCGATCCGGATAAATGGAATGACAATAAGCAGGAATTCCAGTCCTGGAACAACTGGCCTGGTGTAAAAACATCTACCGGCGGGACAATCCCAAACGACCTTAAAAAGTCCAATGGATTTGGATGGGACGCGGATAATATTGACATTGAGGATGCAATCGAAGAGGGCAGTTTTTTGGTGACACACCGGGATCACGGCGGCAGGACCCGCTGGAGAGATCCGCAATTTGAATTTACATCAGTCTTTTTGCTCGAAAACGCCAATAAACTGCCGGTTGTCTGGAGTCTGAACTGCCAGACAGGCTGGTTTGACAATGAGACCGATTTTATGAACAAGAATTTTGAAATTGATCTGACAACCAACCTTGAAGAGGGCTTCAGCGAGTACTGGGAACGTCCTGCTTACTCGGATATCTACGATAACGATTACGGCGGTGTGGGTGTGGTAGCTGCCAGTCGTGTAAGCTATGGGTATTATAATGAGCGCCTTTTCGAGGGCATGGTCGACGCAATCTGGCCGGATTACCTTTCCAATTATGGCGATTCGAGTCCTGTATATAAAATGGGGGTTGTTCATAACCTTGGGAAAGCGTATATGAATTCCAAAACTTCTTCTGGTGAAGAAGAAACACAAAAAATACAGCAAGAGGAATACCACTGGTTCGGAGACCCATCCATGGAAATCAGAACCGAAAAACCACCCATGATGCTAACATCGATCGCATCACCGTGGCAGTGGGCCACACACGCTAAAGATTTTGTCATACGGGTGGAGTGGCTCGATGAAGAAGAACTCTCCGGTCCAGTTGTGAACGCCAAAGTTACGATTTCAAAACCAGGGTTGATAAGTGATTATTGGGTTGGCAGGACAGACGAAGAGGGAGATGTAATATTTCCCGGTCTGGTGACCAGCCGCCTGGGAGAATACAATATTGTCGTAACAGCTCCAAATGCCATCCCGTACAGCGGCGTTTTTGAATCCCAGGCGGGACCTGCCGGAGGAATTGTACTCAATGCCAATGTCTATTCCTGCTCCTCTGAAATTGAGATCCGCGTTGCTGATTCACACTTGGTGGAACAAGGTAATCTTGAGGTATCTATCTCTACCGGAGGCGGAGATGAAGAAATCATAAATATTCGACAGATCGAGGAAGGCTCCGGAATGTTCCTTGGAGGGATAGCTACCGTTTCTGCTGAGGTAGAGCCAGGAACCCAATCATTCGACGGCATCCTTCAGGTTTTTAATGGGGATACTATTACTGCCCATTACTTCGATCAAAACGACGGTGATGGTAATGTGGTGCATATGGAAGATTCGGCAGTGATTGATTGCCAACCTCCGCGCTTTGGAGGTTTATCCAATCTCACGGAGCTTGGATGCTATGTAAAATTAGAATGGGAAGGTACCTCTGAACTTGATGGTTTCACAACGTACAACATCTACCGAAGTGAGGATCCGAGCTTTGTAGACAGCGTTCGTATTGGGAACACGTGGGCGCTTTCTCACACGGACTTTGCTTGTGGGGCTGAAAAAACCTATTATTATCTTGTAAGAGCTCAAGATGCTGCTGGAAACGAGGATGAAAATTTGAATATCCTGTCGGCAAGAAATTTTGGAATTTTTCTACCAGTGGTGAATAAGTAATCAAAATAATAACATATTGTTGTTCCCCAAAGAATAAATCCCTGCTGTGGTTTTGATATCAGCAGGGATTTATTTCATCTCCAGAGCGGGTGATGGGACTCTAACCCACGAATGGTAGCTTGGGAAGCTACTGCCTTACCACTTGGCTACACCCGCATGTTTCACTCTACATTTTCGGGTTTTTGTATTCCTAAAACCTCTTAAGCTAATGCCTATTATAACCGATCTTATGAAGAATTTCCACATATTATCTGTATAAATTTGGGGGTAATTAGAAGAACCAACCCTGTTGATAATTGGGGATTGAGATAGTAAGCCGACATTTGTTGATGGAGATGGTTTTACTCAAGCACTCTTCAACTCTTGCTAGAAACAACTCTCATGATTTGCTTGGTTCAAAGAAAACTGAATCTAAATCTACAACTGTATCAACCTCGTGTTTTAGGCTAGGGTTTAAACCATCTGAAAATGAGGCAAGATAAACTATTTTTCCTAGCCTGATTACCTCATTAATTACTGGGATGAAATCCTCATCCCCTGTGAACAAATAAGCAATATCGAGATTATCCTGATACACATGTTTCAAGATATCAGTTGTCATTTGAATATCTACTCTTTTTGTCTTATAGCTCTGACGAGGTTTCTTCATTACTATCGGATAGAGGGTTGATACGCCTCCTTGTAATCTAATCGTCAAATTTTCGACATCTTTAATTTGATTTTTTATCTCTGTAATCCGATTTTCATCACCCGTGACGGAAGTATAGTAGAAGGCACGCATGACTTGATGTTTAGGACCGGGAGCAGAAATCTGAGGTGACCAGATGAATATATTTGGGATATGTATTATGTTCTCATGAGGTACAAACCCATTATCCACCATGGATTGAAAGCGAAAGACTAAATTCTCTCCATCTACAAATAACATTATTCGCTGAGTAATTTGCATGCTTTCCTATTCGTTAATGCCCATAATATTCGAACAATGAGGATAAAACAGATTTACTTCTATTCTAAACCATCCATTCTTAATATCAAACTCTTCGTTCAAAAAATTCTGGTGTAGTCTCCTTTAAAATCCTTTGATTCTCTGAATGATTTTTGATTGGGTTTTCTTTAGGAATCTATACTTATCGGTTATAAGCTCAATTATGATTTATGCCTTGATTAATTAAATCTTCAAGATAATCACCTAGGATTTTTGTTTGGCACCCCTTAATATATTTGGAATCACTAAGCCATGTGCTTTGCAAAGCGATCAGCCAATACTTAAACTGTCCATCCTCTTTTTCTTTTAATCCAATTATTGGTCCACCACTCATTCCTGTAATATCGGTAACCCCTTCTCCTATTGCAATCTGTCCATAAAAGAGCGGTACATCTGTTTCAGTAAATTTTTTAGGACGTTGTTCAAGCCGATCCACTTTGTGTAGAGTTGTTACAATCCGCACATATTCAGAATCTACCATCTGATTTACCAACATAGCAGGTACACCCAATAAAAAGTAAAGGTCACATTCCGACGGTTGTTTTTTCCAAACCTCTTCATCCAAGGCTCGTATACCATTTTTCTCCAAAAGTTGTCTATAGTATAAAGATAGATGAACAATTCCATAGTCAAATTCTTTTTCTTCGCTTAAGGGGATTATTGTTTTATCATCATAAACAAATGGGATTGGTTCTTCATGTTTTGGTTTCTCCCCTAAAGTATCTATCAAATAGCATTTAATTATTTGATATCCATCATTTTTTCGATGGTTTATCCACTCTTTCCAATGACCAGCTGTCACTAAAAACCAGTGACCACTCACGGATAAAACAAAGCAAGTAACAATATCAACAATCTCATTGCCATCTCTTTCATACGTAATGGAGATGGGCACCAAATGCTTACTAAAGAATCTTACTAATTTATCATCTTGCATAGAAATCGGATAACCCCGATTGTAGGCATTATTGATTTTATGAATAGTATCTTTTTTGTTTAATCCTAACATATATAGTTGTCCCTCAATCAAAATTTAATTATGAATTCCCCACTAAATTCGATTTTAATAAATTTTATATTCCCACCTTAATTGTTACTTAGTTTGATAAAACTTTGTTACAATTAATGGAAGCTATTCTGCATAATTAAGGAAATCAATTTTTATCTAATTAAAATGGATATAGAAGATTTAAAAAAGGCAGTTAGAGGGTGGCTTGAAAAACAAGGATATCCTCTAGAGATGAGAGTTGCTAAAATATTCTCAGAGCTTGGGTTTGGACTACGTCAGGGCTGGTTTTTTCAAGACCCAGAAGAAGAAAAACCACGAGAAATTGATATCCTTGCATTCTTAGAATCGTATAGTGGACATCCATTAATGCTTGAGGCAATTATCGAATGTAAATGGTCTGAAAAACCATTTGTCGTATTTTCATATTCAAATAGGTTGTTATCTCAAATAAGTCTAGATTTTTTATAATCGAATCCCGTTGGTAAAAAATATATCGAAAAACTCTCAGAAAAAAGTTTACTAGATAAATTGCCATTATTTTCAAAAAGGAACGGTCCTATAGGATATTCAATGACCCAAGCTCAAATAAGCATTAAGGGAAATGATAATAATCCTGTTCAAAAAAGTAAAAAAGATGTAGCCTTTGAAGCATTAATAAAAGTATCTAAAGCTACTTATAGTATTGTCGATTATTACTCTCGACGAAGTGATGTAGTTAATCGAGAAAATGATCCTGCAGATTATGTTCTTGCATTTATCGCTTTACCTACTATTGTGATTGATGCACCCTTGTTTGATTGTTATTTAAATGAAAGTAACGAGTTTGTAATAAATCAAGTACCAATGGCATTTATTAATTGGAGCTATCCTAAAGTAGGAAATATTCCAATAAGGGTTTATACGATTTCAGAACTATCCAATTTCGCTGAAGAAATATTTAATACAAGATTTTTACTCGAAGAGCAAAAAATCTTCTTATAAAAATTGTACCGGTTCAAAGGATTTTGGACACAAGGGCAGATTCATTTATGGAGACTTTTCGCCTCGTTGATTAGATTATACACCCACAATTTGCAGGTATTGCTGACGACGTAAAGCCAGGCTCTG
>SDBS01006144.1_pt1 | contig 11686 bp, 7 predicted proteins | sample 2277091 | NCBI WGS metagenome assembly SDBS01 (sample SAMN10404972, study PRJNA504765) | marine sediment metagenome | isolation source: marine sediment core GS10_PC15, 163 cmbsf | place: Arctic Ocean: Southern Knipovich Ridge | collected 2010 | reverse complement strand
CCCCCCCAACATGGCCGGCTACTCGAAACCATGGAGAGAATTGAATTTGCTCTTCGGGCGCTAAAAGGAATTGCCATGACCCACATGATCCCTGTAGTTGGGGTTAGCGCTGCAGACGCAGAAGGACTTCGGGGAGGGAGGATCCACCTGGAGAATATGTGGGGCAACGCGACCATGCAGTATGAGCCAGACGGAGCGTTGGTACTCAATAAGGACCACAACGAGAATGGAGTAGAGCAGATCAGGCTTGCGATCGAGAAATCACGCCGGGGAGAAAGCGAAATCGAACTACGATACCCTTTTAAAGGAAGTGTGTACAGCTTCGGAAGCCCTGGGGTCCGGATACCCGATGATCAAAGCTGGCAGAGGGAGAGGGCAACCCTGAAACCCAAAGAAATAAAAGAGCCATTTCCTGATTTAAAGGAGATTGAGAAAAAACCATGAGCCTTGTATATGTAATCCAAAAAACAGAAGGAAAACAACCAGTATCTGACTATCTTCTATTAGAAGAAGCCCTTAATCAGTGGAAAGTAATGGGATATAAACATCCTGAGTATCAGATTACGATGTGTGAAGGACCAGAAATAATAATTGAGGACGATCCGATAGAGGTCATGTATTTCTTTGTATCCGACGAAGATTTACAAGATGATCTCAACGAGCTCCTTGATGGTTTTTCATTCAACACCTTCAAAATTGGTGGGGAACATGAATCAGGCTCTTAATCTAGCTCTTAAGCTGATCATCAGCGGGTTGTTGATCTATGCTGCCGTGATAGATCTCAAGAAGAGGGAAGTACCGCATGTTGCCGGTATTGGGATCTTGCTGATTGGCGCGTTTTCGTTATTCTGGGAACAGCACTGGTTATTAGGCGTTTTCTACCTAGTTGCAGTGATGGGGAGCAAGGGAGGGCTGTGGGGAATAGCAGCTGTCGCAGCTGCGTTGACAACCCTGGCAGTTCCAGGACTCGCGGCAGAAGCATACCCGTTCATCTTGGCGATATTTTTCATTATTACGATGTTCAGGTTTGGCGTGTTTGGACAGGGAGATGCGGTCCTGGCTTTTGGTCTATTAGCCTTGGCTTATAGTGATGGATTATGGATGCCCCTGGCTTTGTTGGGTACAAGCCTTGTAGGAATTATTCCCCTGGTCTGGAAGAGGGGTCCGAAAGAGATCTTGGATCGGGCCACACACATATTGAAAAACTTCGGAAGCATTGAAAAAGATGAAGAGGCTGTAAAGTTTCCCTGGGCGGTTATCGCGGCAGTAATTGGATTGGTTTATCTATGGTTAGTCAGGGGAGTGATCTTGTAATGAAGAAAAGTAAACGATCTGTAATTGCTTTGGCTTTTGCTGTTATAGCCCTTGTTTCAATATTCATTTCTTCCTGCTCATGTAGTAATTTAAGTGGGAATGGGGTCATTAATGGTACAGACACATCCGGGACTGAATTCGCAGAGTCCGTTGGAATTGAAGCCTACGACCTCTCTTTATACGAGGAAAGCAGCGAGGAATATTATGCTGCATTGGGCCAGATGGAGAATGATTGGTTTCCAAGAACCGCTGTTGTGATACCGAAAGGACCAGAAGGGGGAGACTATCCCAATGCGCCGGCTCCGATCTATGATGCGTTTCCAGGACAGAAACGCGAAACGGCTGATGGCGAGACATACGCTATAACCAGGACCTGGATTGGGGACATAGCTGTTGGAACAGAGGTTATACTGGAAGGGGTAGTGCAGCAGGGTGAGTGGTGCTTTGTTACTAGCGAGACGATCGGTGGCTGGAGTTCGTCAGGCTGGGTTTGGTGCTATCGATTGTTTATCCCGGAATAAAGCATATTATTTCGTATAGGCAATAAGGTATATAATGTCTTTGGTTCTCTGGTTTATCTGCCACTTTGTCAGATAACTGAGCACGTTCCTGGTGGTATATTTATCCGCGTTGTCAGAAAGACTCTGGATGTGCATACCTATTGTTTGGGTAGACGTGTAAGAAATAGAAGATTTAATCAGATTCGAAGTGATGTTCGATACTTAAGAAGAGATCGATAGTTCTTACATTGATCGGCCGCTAGTAGCATAGAGTAAATTCTTCAATGAATACAATTCACTTATCACTTTGCTTTATAAAACAACCTTAGCGACTTATAATAATACAATATCGCTTTTCCGTTAATGAAAGTATTTCTTATTCTGAATTCTAGGTAGATTTTGATGGATGGTCTCAGGGATTATTTTCTATTGGATAAAAAACCGTGCCTTACAATTGTGGTTAACCTCTCTATCGAGGAACTGCAAGAGGCTAGTAATATTATAAAATTCAATTATTTAATTCCGAGTATATCCATTACTAGGGAACTTGCAATACTCCTTGTTAGAAAACCACAGGCCGATAAATCAAAGGAAATAATTGTTTGGATTTCAGAAAAAATCCAAGAGATTGTTGAAGAGCCGATTCTGTTGACGAATATTGATATTCTATTTGAACCAAGTTTTGAGTTAGACCCCCTGACAATTTTCAAGCAAGCAAGCAGGAATAAATCACTTGTAGTGCTATGGCCTGGTGAATATAAGAATAAAAACTTGAGTTACGCTTCTCCTGAGCACGCCCATTATAAAACCTGGGCAGACCCAGGGATTGAAATCATCCACGTTTGATTTTCGGAGGAGAAAATGCAGTACAGTGAGCTTTTTGATTTTGAACCAATTGAAACGATAATTCAACTTCGTGATGCAGATAAAAAGTCTGAAGCAAAAAAATTAGTAAAGACCTATGTAATTTCTGACAGGATGGCTGCCCAAATGTCGGACATAATCATCCCTCAGCTTCAGTTTGAAAAACCACTTGATAACAAAGGCGTATTGATCGTTGGCAATTATGGTACAGGTAAATCACATCTGATGTCTGTAATTTCTGCTATTGCCGAACATGGCGATTTGGTTGATGAACTAAATCACGATACAGTCAAAGACCAGGTAACTAAAATAGCAGGCAAGTTTAAAGTTATTCGGGTTGAGATTGGTGCTGTTACTGCAAGTTTAAGAGATATTTTGGTACGTGAAATTGAGGCTGCATTTAAGGATTGGGGAATTAAATTTAAATTTCCGCCAGCCGACACCATCACAGGCAATAAAGATGCTTTGATTGAAGCTGTTGGGTTGTTCCAAGACAAGTACCCAGACAAAGCAGTTTTACTGATTGTCGACGAGTTGCTTGATTATCTCCGGTCGCGGGACGAACAGCAAATCATCTTGGACCTTGGGTTCCTTCGTGAACTGGGTGAGGTATCAAAATCCACACCATTCCGATTTATTGGCGGTTTACAAGAAGCCCTCTTTGATAATGTAAAATTCAGCTTTGTCTCAGATCAATTACGACGAGTTCGGGATCGGTTTGAGCAGGTTCGTATTGTTAGAGAAGATATTGCCTTTGTCGTTTCAAACCGGTTACTGAAGAAAAACGATGAGCAACTCGCTATGATAACCGATCACCTTCGCAAGTTCACCCCTTTGTATAAGAATATGGCTGAACGGATATCTGATTACGCCAGGCTCTTCCCTATCCACCCAGCTTATATTGATGTTTTTGGAGAGGTTTATATTGCAGAGAAACGTGAGGTTTTGAAGACCTTTAGCCGAGCCATGCAATCACTTCTTAATCAAGAAGTTCCAGTGGATAAGCCTGGCTTGATTTCCTATGACCAGTATTGGGATGTTATCAAAGAAGATCCAACCATCAGGAGCATACCTGAGGTTGCTGAAGTGATTGATAAAAGTGGTGTGCTATCTGGCCGGGTGAAAAATGCCTTTGGTAGAGAACACCTATTGCCAATGGCACTAAGAATCATTAATGGTTTGAGTGTCATACGGCTAACAACTGATGACATTACTGCTCCATTAGGGGCAACCCCGGAAGAAATGAGGGACAATCTGTGTTTATACGTCAAAACCCCAGAAGAAACCAATGAATTCTTATTGAACCAAGTCCAAGTTGCGCTGAAAGAAATACGCCTGACAGTTAGTGGTCAATATATCTCCCACAACGATGCTAATGATCAGTACTACATAGATGTCAAAAAGGATATTGACTTTGATGCTGAAATCGAGGAAAGGGGTGAATTTATGGGGCCAGACGGCCTCAACCGCTATTTCTTCGATGCGTTACGACAGGAATTTGACCTTTCGGAAACCACTTACGTTACTGGACACAAAATCTGGTATTTTGAGCTTCCCTGGCCTGAGAAAAAAGTAACCCGACCGGGATATTTATTCTTCGGCAAACCCGATGAAAGATCAACTGCTCAACCTCCAAGAGATTTTTATGTGTATTTTGCTCCCCCATTTAGTAAGTTCGAATGGAACGGTGATATACAACCCAATGAAGTCATCTTTCAATTGAAGTCTTTTGGCCAAGAGTTAGAGGAATTGACTCGAAGTTATGCAGGATCACGCACATTAGCAAATGAATCCGCTTCTCACCGTGATATCTATGCAGATAAGGCTGATTATTATCTTGGAAAGCTATTAAGCTGGCTAAGGGAAAATATTGCCAACAATCTACATGTACATCACCAGGGGATTACAAAACCGATCTCTGAGGCATTGAAGGAAACAAAAAGTTCAGCCAGCGGAAACATCCAAGAATTAATTGATGTAGTGGCCTCAAATATTTTGACTCCAGAGTTTGAGGATCAATACCCAGACTATCCGGCCTTTACAAATGCACAGCAGCCAATTTCTGAAGAAGCAAGATCAAATTCTGCGAAGGAAGCAATTAGTTATCTTTCTGGACGAGGAATCACACGGCTGGGCAGGACTGTTCTAGAAGGCTTGGAATTGATTGATGCCGAAGATAATATCCGTCCATATAATTCCAAATATTCAAATCATTTTTTAGAAATTCTACAATCCAAACTAGAGAACCAAGTTGTCAATCGTGGAGATTTGATCGAGCTGGTTGCCTCAGATGGAATCCCAATTGAAAAGGATTTGCGTTTCAAAATGGAACCTGAGTGGGTAGTTGTTGTCCTGCTTGCTTTAGTGCACAATGGCGACATCATCATTAACCTTGAAAGTAAAACCTCTTTAGATGCAAGCAGCATTGAAAAGGCCGCGACCACTGCTATCCAAGATCTAAAGGATTTCCGTTTTATTAGCCGCCCGAAAGATTTGCCTATTAATACTTGGACTTTGGTCTTTGAGGGTTTAGGTCTTACACCTGGCCTAATCAAAGATAACAATACCAGAGAAGAAGCTGTAAAAGTATTACAAAAATTCGTGCAAGAGGACCTAAAGGGGTTGGTCGAATTAGATCACCGCCTTGATAATGGGCTGAGACTTTGGAACACGTCGATCTTCACTGACAAATACACTATGGTGGTTGATCAAGGAGTAGTCTCTGGATCGGATCTACCGGATGTTCGATTATCGGTTACTGATTTGAAACCCCGGATTCGTGGATATAAACAACTTTTGGAGGAATTGAACAAATTCAACACGGTTGGAAAGCTCAGAAATTTCAGAATGACCAAACAGGATGTGGAGGCGGCACTAGAGGACAGGAATTCTATCCAACGCATTGAGGAATTAGTTAAACTAGTTTCCGATCTTCAGCCCGTTACGTCTTATTTAGCGGTTGCTCAGGCAAACCTACTATTAGATCATGCTTGGTCCGAAAAAGCCGCAAATACTCGTCAAAACATGATTGATACGATTAGAAAGTTTGGTGGAGGAGATCAAGAAAAAATCTCTTCTCAGGCATTGATGAAGGAAGTAGATGCGCTCAAAAAAGAATACATCAAGGTTTATTCCGACTTCCACCGTAACTTGATTCTAGGTGCAAAAGACGACGATAGGCGCCGAAAACTTTACGATGACCCACGATTGAAAGCCTTGCTAACACTCAACCAAGTAGATCTGACCAGCGGTTCAGAATTGGATACATGGCAAACTTGGGCAACTGAACTGATCTCGTGTCGAGAATTTCACGAAGGAGTGATTGAAGATAGCCCGACCTGCCCTTACTGCAACCTACAACCTAAAGCTCAAAAGCATATCAGTGATGCTAAAGAGCGTTTGTCTACCCTGGATAAAATGCTGGATGATATGTTAAAAGGCTGGCGAAAAGCCCTGATTGATGCGCTTTCTAGCGATAGCGCTCAAACCAGCCTTGAAGCGATGACGCCTAAGGAACGAACACCGGTTGAGGAATTCTTGAAACAAAAAGAGGATGATCCCAAAATCCCCAATGGATTTGTTGATGCCGCCCAAAAGGCACTTAGAGGTATCAGTTCTGTAACACTTCCAGTAAATGAATTAATCAAAGCCCTGAAAGCTGGTGGCGTCCCCAGCACCTTGACTGAAATGCAGCGCCGTTTCAATGATTTTATGAAAGCGCACATGAAAGGGCACGATCCCGAAAACACACGATTAACTCTCGACCAATAGGATCATAAGCATGACTTACCAATCTGAATTGATGGATATTGAACCAGAAAAACCACTTTCTGAGGAAGAAAAGGCTCAGAAGGCTGAATATCGCCAACGACTAGCAGAAAAACTGAAAGACCCTGGATTTCGAAAGATAGATGGCTTTCCAATTGGAGAGGATGAAGCCATATTGGCACTCTCGGACCCGCCGTACTACACAGCCTGTCCGAATCCCTTTTTAGCTGAGATCATTGAGCATTGGCAAGCAGAACGACTTGCACTACAGGAGAAATTAGGTCTATCGGATGACGAAAGCAATAAAGGCTATCACCGGGAGCCATTTGCTGCTGATGTGTCTGAAGGCAAAACTAATCCTCTTTATAGAGCTCATTCTTATTACACTAAAGTACCACACCCTGCGATTATGAGGTACATCCTTCATTACACTGACCCTGGTGATATCATTTTTGATGGTTTCTGTGGAACTGGTATGGCTGGTGTTGCCGCTCAACTATGTGGAGAACCAAAAGAAATTGAAAAGCTCGGATATCATGTTGATAACGAAGGTGGAATTTATGAAAACACTGGTGATCAAACTCCTATTTCGTTTGTGGGTTCTAGAAAATCGATACTGAACGACCTATCTCCAGCTGCAACTTTCATTGCATATAATTACAACTCTCCTGTGAATATTTCTGCATTCGAGGAGAAAGCCGAAAATCTTCTCAGCGAGTTAGAGCAAGAATTGGGATGGATGTATGGAACATGGCATCCCAATTGCGATGATCCAAACCGGCAGAAGGCCAGAATCGATTACACCGTTTGGAGTGAAGTACTTGCTTGCCCATCATGTTCTCAGGAAATTATTTTCTATGAAGCAGCCTTTGACAAAGATAAGAAAAGTGTAAAAAAAGAGTTCCTCTGCCCTCACTGCAATATAGAAGTACAGAAAAAGGATCTAGACTTACTTTTTATTTCAAATTTTGATCCAATAAAAAATCGAACCTCTTTAGCGCCTCGTAGAATCCCAGTCCAAATTATTTACAAAATAGGCAAGAGAAAATTTTCTAAACCATTAGATACCCACGATAAAGATTTGTTGAAAAAGATCGAGGGTTTACCATATCCTGATGAAATTCCATCTCATGGTTTGCCAGATATGCAAATGATGCGAGTGGGAAGGATGAAAACTACACAAGTTTCACACATTCATGATTTCTTCTTGCCTCGTCAAGCGCAAAGTATAGCCGGCCTTTGGCGTTTGGCCAATAAAAACAAAGACAATAGAACGAAAAGATTCCTTTTGTTTTTTGTGGAACAGGCAATTTGGGGACTTTCGATTCTAAACCGGTATGTGCCAACACATTTTTCACAAGTTAACCAAGCCTTGAGCGGTGTTTTTTATGTGGCTTCTCAAATTTCGGAAGTTTCTCCCTGGTACAACCTCAGTGGAAAATTAAAAAGAATAACATCTGCCTTTCGCGGGTTCAATAACACATATGGTACATCCGCAATTACTTGCGAAAATCTAAGTTCACTTAACATTCCTAATAATTCTATGGATTACATTTTCACAGATCCTCCATTTGGGGAAAACATTTATTACTCAGATTTGAATTCTTTAGTTGAATCATGGCATGGAGTCATGACCGCTCCAAAGCATGAGGTAATAGTTGACCGCGTCAAGGAAAAATCTTTTAGTGATTATGAGAGAATGATGGAAACCTGCTTCGTAAATTATTATAGGAGTCTAAAGCCTGGCCATTGGATGACCGTAGAATTTCATAACTCAAAGAATAGTATTTGGAACGCAATTCAACAAGCAATCCTCAACGCTGGTTTTATTGTAGCTGACGTGCGTGTTTTGGATAAAAAACAAAAATCATTCCAACAACTTATGAGTTCAAATGCTGTCAAACATGATTTGATCATTTCGGCGTACAAACCTTATTCTGAATTTGAACATTCATTTTCTGCTCACGCAGGATCAGAATTGGGGGTATGGGAGTTTGTACGTCAACATCTTGGGCAATTACCAGTTACTGTTCGGACAAATGGAAATTTGGAGTCAATAGGTGAGCGGATATCTTATCTGCTTTTTGATCGAATGGTCGCATTCCACATTCAAAAGGGTTTTAGCATTCCACTATCTTCAGCAGATTTCTTCATAGGTTTAGATGAACGCTTTCCCAAAAGGGATGGTATGTATTTCTTGCCAGATCAAATTCCGGAATATGATCGTACTCGCTTGGAAGTTGAGAGTATTTCTCAGTTAGCATTATTCGTGAAAGACGAGAAAACTGCAATTCAATGGCTTCGACAACAGTTGGACAAGGAGATGGGAGGGAGCCCTCAGACTTCTCAGGAAATTCAACCGAAATTCTTGAAACATTTACATCAAGCAAAACATGAGATTTTGCCTGAATTGAGCAATTTATTGGAGCAGAATTTCCTGCAGGACGATTCTGGCCAATGGTATGTTCCAGATCCGAATAAAGCGAGCGACATTGAAAAGATACGCAACAAAGCACTGCTTAGAGAATTCAACCAATATCTTATAGGCAAGAAGAAGCTAAAGCAATTCCGCACTGAGGCGGTACGGGCTGGTTTTGCAGATGCCTGGCAGCGAAAGGATTATGAGACGATTGTACAAGTTGTTGAAAGACTGCCAGAAACAATCATTCAAGAAGACCCCGACCTGCTAATGTACTATGATAATGCCAACCTGAGAATGGATTGATGTGCTAGATCAATTACTGAAGAACTTCCCAACGAGCACATATCCCCTAGCCTTGGTACATGACCCTGATAGGTTATTGGAGGACGAATCTGTTTTAGCATCCTTGGTGGAGCGAGGATTTGAACTTGTGTTTGAACCTGATCCAATCCACTTGCGCTACCAGATAGAGGGATTAAGGCCATTTACAATTGAAAAGCCGGTCATTGTTCGAACAGAACAAGCGCTGAATGAATTGCCTTATGATTTGTGGCAACAAGGACATCATGTCCAGCTGTCGTTGCATATTTTCTTCCCTAATCTTAACTATCCAGTCATCCAACACCTCACCCCGTCTCAAATCCAGAAATTAGGTAAAGTCCAACCCTCTCCCAATCGTCTTGGAAATGATGGAACGATTAGATTTGTTTTGAAGGAAGTTTTTAGTATTGATGTTAACCGATTGAATCAAGCGGATTATTTTTTGCTTTGGTTGAGTGAGTATCACCGCCGGGTTGAGCCAATGGCGAATATCTTTTTCGATTTTCTTATAAAGCAATTAGAAGCGATCTCGATTTACAGAGATTGGCCTTTAGCTGACATCATCACGAATAAGGACACATATTTGGATGTTCTTCAAGCCATTTGGAGGGAATATCTCGATGATAAAATTGGGAAACAAATTGGGGAATCCAAAGCACCGTATTATGTGAATTTTGAAGAAAGCGACATCCTTCAAACCCAGTTGGCAAAACTGGTTCAAGCCGGACATATACAGCCGGTCAGAGTTACTGAAAGCGAAGACCTCCCCTACTGGATCAAGCCGGGGGTAATCGTTGAAACAGAAAATTTGGATTTGAGAAGATTTGAACAACTACAAGAAACTTTCAACACATACGGTTCTTCAGAACTTATCAACTTTCAATGGGAAAAGTGGCAGCAGCTAGCTTCAGAATGGGCTGAATTTACCGCGCTCCGACATAAACCAAGCTTGAAGCTGGAGAATGACAACATAGAGTTTTTCAAGATGAAACAAGAAGAAATCAATGCTGCATTTCAAATTTGGCTCAAGGATAAGTATTCCTATTGGGCCGGCCGACAATTACCGGACCCCCATCACCTGTATCATGTTCCACATTATCTAGCTCATGAAAGAAGCAAAAAACCCATTGAACGAATTGCCCTTTTAGTGTTAGATGGCATGGCATTAGCCGATTGGAAAATAGTCCATAACGCCTGGCGAAAACGTCACAAAGATTGGCAATTTGAAGAAAAATTACTCCTTGCCCAACTCCCCACGATTACTGCAATTTCCAGACAGGCTCTCATAAGTGGATTACGGCCAATGGAATTCGCTGATTCCCTCAAGGATAACCGCCAGGAACCAAAGTTGTGGATAGCCTTTTGGGAAAAGCAGGGGGTCGCAAAATCCGATATCATCTATGATCGATTACCCAAAAACATTGGAAATACACTTCCCTCTTGGGTTGATAAACCAAGGCTACAAATTATCTGCATGATCAAAAACAACCTTGACGATATGATCCACAATGCTTTACATGGGAGTAAGGGATTTTTCTCGGATTTGGAGCTTTGGCTTGAAAGTGATTCTCACGATTTAGAAAATGTCTTGGAAGAGTTGCTCAATCGGGGATTCTCAATCTTTGTTACTAGTGATCACGGGCACGTAGAGGCCACTGGATTTGGCAAAATAACAGATGAAGGACTGACTGTGGAAACCCGGGCCAAACGTGCACGGGTTTATAACAATTCCAACTTTGCTTCCCAGAACAAAGAAAAACGTACGCCTTCATTCTTGTGGCATAGCGACAACTTACTCCCAGAAGATATCTGGGCATTAATGCCAGAGAAATATCACGCATATGTAAGTGAAGGTGAATTGGTCGTTGCTCATGGAGGAGCAGCTATAGAAGAAGTGATAGTACCGTTTGTAAGGATTGCGAAATAGTATGGATAAAGATATTGGTTTCAATAGAAATATAAAGTTAGATTGGTTGAATGCTACAGCGTCTTTTTGTGCTGAAACCAATGACCCTGCTGAAATTCGAGAGAAGCTCGAAGCAGTTTTAGCTCAGGACAGAAGTGGCGCTGAAGCTATCCGAAAGTCCATCGATATCCTAATAAATATTTGGTATAAAAACAAAGAGCAGTATCCAAACCTGGTAGAGTTTGCAGTCAAGCATTTTCAGGACACTTATCACCCACTAGATCGATTATGGCTTCACTTTGGGCTTATTTCTCTGTACTTCTCGTTCTTCAGAGAAACAGCCTCTGTGATAGGAAAACTCAGTAAACGTGGCAGCTTGATAACGAACAAAGAAGTAATTAAACAACTTATATCAGAAAGAGGACATTTGGGTTCACTGGAACGCTCTGCCCAAAGAATTGTGTCCTCGCTGAGAGACTGGGAATTGTTAGTGGATTCAGATCAATCCTTTGTATACAAGGCTCGTTATCGGGAACTGGAGTCTGAAAGCCTGGAATTAGAGGCTTGGTTGTTACAATGTGCCTTTATTGG
>SDBS01006143.1_pt1 | contig 11688 bp, 12 predicted proteins | sample 2277091 | NCBI WGS metagenome assembly SDBS01 (sample SAMN10404972, study PRJNA504765) | marine sediment metagenome | isolation source: marine sediment core GS10_PC15, 163 cmbsf | place: Arctic Ocean: Southern Knipovich Ridge | collected 2010 | reverse complement strand
TGAAAACCGACATACAATATTTAAGCGGGGTTGGACCAAAAAGGGCTGATTTATTAAGAAAGGAGCTTCAAATCAGATGTTTTGAAGACCTTTTATACTATTTCCCATACAAATATGTTGACAGGTCAAAGTTCTATACCATCAGAGAAATAAACAGCAGTCTTCCATACATTCAGATCAAAGGCCGTATAACCAACTTTGAAACAGTAGGCTATCGAAGAAACAAAAGACTTGTTGCAAATTTTACTGATGATACAGGAACTATTGAACTTGTGTGGTTCCGTGGGGTTCAATGGATAAAAGATAGCCTTAAGACCGGAAAAGAATATGTAGTTTTCGGTAAACCTGGTATTTTCAATAATAGAATAAATATAATCCACCCTGAGGTTGAAGCACAGGAAACGCTGAAAAGTAAGATCAATGCTCCCTTACAATCCTTTTACAATACAAGCGAAACATTAAAAAGAAGCTATCTCAATTCAAAAGCCATCCAGAAACTACAGAACAATCTTCTTCAGCAAGTTAAAGGAAAGATCAGGGAAACAATGCCGTTATATATGATTAATGAATTAAAACTTTTATCATTGGATGAGTCACTTCTTAATATTCACTTTCCAAATAATCCCACCATTCTAAAAAAAGCAGAATTCAGACTTAAATTTGAAGAACTTTTTTACATCCAGCTAAACCTGTTTAAACAGAAAAAAATAAGAAGTAAAGAATTAACAGGACATATTTTCTCAACTGTTGGTAATAATTTCAATACTTTTTATCATAAACATCTTCCATTTAAATTAACATCAGCCCAGAAAAGAGTACTGAAAGAAATCAGGCAGGATACCGGTTCCGGGAAGCATATGAACAGACTTCTTCAGGGGGATGTCGGTTGTGGAAAAACACTTGTTGCATTAATGAGTATGCTTATAGGGCTTGATAATGGCTTCCAGTCATGTATGATGGCTCCCACCGAAATACTTGCCAAACAGCATTTTCAAACACTTACAAGAATGCTGGAGAATATGGAAATTCAAATTGCACTGCTTACAGGTTCTACTAAACAATCAGAAAGAAAAGTAATATTTAATGGTCTTAAAGATGGAACACTAAATATCCTTGTAGGAACACATGCATTAATTGAAGAAGCTGTTAAATTCCATAATCTCGGTCTTGTTATTATTGATGAACAACATCGTTTTGGTGTTGCACAAAGAGCAAAGCTATGGGAAAAAAACACACAACCTCCCCATATTCTGGTGATGACCGCGACACCTATCCCGCGGACACTTGCAATGACACTTTATGGTGATCTCGAAATATCAGTTATTGATGAACTTCCACCGGGAAGAAAACCTGTAATAACAGCACATTATTACGATTCAAAAAGATTAAGACTTTTCGGTTTTCTGCGTAAACAAATTAAGAAAGGACAACAAATATTTATTGTATATCCACTTATCAGGGAATCCGAAAAGATGGATTATAAAGATCTGGAAGATGGCTACGAAGGTATAGTAAGGGAATTTCCACCACCGGAATACGCAGTGAGTGTTGTACATGGAAGAATGAAAACCGAAGAAAAAGATATTGCCATGAGGTATTTTGTAAAGGGACAAACACATATTTTGATAGCTACAACTGTAATCGAAATTGGTGTTGATATACCTAATGCATCCGTAATGGTTATTGAAAGCGCTGAAAGATTCGGCTTATCACAACTTCATCAACTACGGGGCAGGGTTGGCAGAGGAGCAGATCAATCCTATTGTTTACTTATGTCCTCAACGAAACTTACACATGAGGCAAGAAAAAGAATTGAAACGATGGTGGAAACAAATGATGGTTTCGAAATTGCTGAAGTTGATCTGAAATTGCGCGGACCGGGAGACCTGGAAGGAACACAACAAAGTGGTATTGCTTTCAGCCTTAAAATTGCCAACCTGGGAAAAGATGGACAAATTCTTCAATACGCGAGAGACCGGGCTGAAGAGATAATAGAAAAAGATCCTGATCTTATTAAACCCGATAATTCAATCCTTGTTTCACAATTAAAAAAGCTGAGAAGAGAAAATATAGACTGGAGTTCAATAAGTTAGAGCATAAAGCATAGTTTAGCAAAATAATTAATAAATGTCTTTTTCTATTAGAGCGGTAACACTTGTCCTGATGATCCTGTTGCAGGTTCTTCTTCCGGTTAATACTTCCGGTCAAACTGAAAAATGCAATATAATTAACCGTGCATGTGCTCCCGGTGAATCCTTATCATATATTGTATCATATAATGTTTTTATTTTCTGGACTGATGTCGGAGTGGTAAATTTCACAGTATCGGAAACAGAAAAAGACAAACACAAGCGTTTACATCTTCATGGCACAGGTCTCTCCTTCCCTACCTGGAACTGGTTTTTTAAAGTTGAAGACTCATACGAATCCTGGACCGATCCTGTCACCCTTAAACCTTATGAATTTAAAAGAGATGTATATGAAGGAGGTTATGAAATAGATATTCATTACAATTTTAACCGGGAACAAAATATCGCATATTCAATCTCGAGTAAAACAAACAAAGCTGAATGGAAGGATACTATTAAAATAACCGAATGTACATATGATGTATTATCAATTCTTTATTATACCAGGAATATTGATTATTCAACTTACAATCCGGGTGATACTATTCCGGTTACTATCCTGCTGGATAATGAGTTAACCAATATATATTTCCGGTATCTTGGTAAAGAAAATATCAGAGTACATGGTTTTGGGAAATTCAGATGTATTAAGTTTAGTGTCTATCTCGTTGAAGGTACTCTTTTTGAAGGAGGCGAAGATATGGAAGTATGGATAACTGACGATGATAACAGGATACCGTTGAAAATTAATTCGCCAATACTTGTTGGTTCAGTGAAAGCCCGGATCATAAGCATGCAAGGAATAAAACACCGCTTAAATTCAAGAATCTCCAAAAAATAGTATACGAGTAGTTTATAATTTTAGTCATTTTGAATTTTAGTCATTTTAGTCATTCCAAATTTGAGAAACTGAATAATTACAAATTATTTTTATTCATTAAAAATTGTTAATATCCTGAAAAACCTGACAAACTACACATATTTATCTTCTATTCTTTTTTAACTTTGTAAACTATTTTTTAGGGTAAATGGGGACATCGAAGGAAATTAAACATCCCGGAGTAATTACGAGTATTGACTCCTCAAAAATAAAGGTCAATATCACAACCTATTCAGCATGTTCATCATGCGGTGCGAAAGGTATTTGTTCCATATCTGACGTTAAGGACAAGATTATTGAAGTTCCAAAAACCGGTGATTTTTCGGTTGGCCAGGAAGTCCAGGTCATTCTGCATCAAACCCAGGGGTTCAAAGCCCTTTATCTGGGTTATGTCCAACCCTTTATCGTAGTATTAATAACTTTGATTATCACTAGTTCCCTTATCCGGAATGAGGTATTGGCCGGTCTTTTTTCCATGGGTTCTCTGGCACTTTACTACCTGGTCCTATATTTCTACAAAGAAAAAATCAGGAATAAATTCACATTTGCAATCAAGAACCAGGAACAATGAGCAGCATATTGATAACCATATTATCTCTCAGTTCTATGGGTATTGTAGCTGCAATAATACTTTACCTTGTTGCACAAAAATTCAAGGTTCCTGAAGATCCTGTAATACATGATGTTGAGGATGCACTGCCGGCTGCCAATTGTGGAGGATGCGGGTATCCCGGCTGCAGGAATTTCGCAGAGGCATGTGTACATACTGACTCTCTTGATGATCTGTACTGCCCGGTAGGCGGACAGGAAACTATGGATATTGTGGCAAATCTCCTGGGCAAAGAAGCAAAACAAATTGATCCGAGGGTTGCCGTTATACGGTGCTCAGGATCATTTGAGAACAGACCTGGAACAAACTATTACGACGGGGCTTCATCATGTGCAGTAGCATCCGCATTATATATCGGTGACACTGATTGCCCGGTAGGATGCCTTGGTATGGATGATTGTGTTGTAGTATGTGAATTCGAAGCCATATATATGGATAGAAAAACCGGTCTGCCGGTTGTAATTGATGAAAATTGTACTGCCTGTGGTGCTTGTGTTGAAGCTTGTCCGAGAGATATTATTGAACTAAGAAAACAAAATAAAAAAGACAGGCACATATTTGTTTCATGTATTAATACGGAAAAAGGCGGCATTGCTAAGAAATACTGTTCTGTTGCCTGCATTGGATGTACAAATTGTTTCAAAGTTTGTGAATTTGAAGCAATCACAATGGGCAATAATCTGGCTTTTATCGATTCAGATATGTGTGTATTATGCAGAAGATGTGTCACTGAATGCCCAACTGATGCAATACTCGAGATCAATTTTCCGTCCAGAAGAACAAAAACGGATAAAGAAAAGACAACACTATTAGATACTTTAATGAAACGGGATGAGTAAAATGTTAAAAACATTCAGAAAGGGAGGAATTCATCCGGCGGAGTATAAACTCACGGATAAAAGCCCTGTTGAAATATTACCACTCCCGGAGAAAGTGACTATTCTACTCTCTCAGCATATGGGTGTACCTGCAATACCTGTTGTCAGCAAAGGGGATACTGTTAAAGCCGGACAGTTAATTGCGCATGGCAGAGGATTTTTGTCAGCAAATATTCACTCATCAGTTTCAGGAAAAGTTGTTAGAATCGATTCAATACCTGATCTTACCGGTTATAAAAAACCTGCAATAGTTATTGAGGTTGAGGGAGATGAGTGGGAAGAAAACATAATTCAATCAACTGATCTCCGAAAAGATATCACACTTTCAAAAGATGAGATATTAGAAAAAATCCGTGAATCAGGCATTGTAGGATTAGGAGGTGCAGCATTCCCGTCACATGTTAAACTTATACTACCCAAGGGTAAAAATGCAGAAGCACTTATAATTAACGGGGTTGAGTGTGAACCATATTTAACTTCTGACCACAGGTTAATGCTTGAATATGGTGAGGAAATGATGGTGGGTATCAGTATCCTTATGAGAGTCCTTAATGTCAGGAAAGCAATGATCGGGATCGAAAATAATAAAGCTGATGCTGTTTATCATTTAAAGGATATCGCTTCAACATTTACGGGAATTGAAGTATTTCCTTTAGAAGTAAAGTACCCCCAGGGAGGTGAAAAACAACTTATAAAAGCTCTTACTGGCAGGGAAGTCCCTTCCCGGAAATTACCTATCGATGTAGGCGTTATTGTTCATAATGTTTCGACAGCATACGCGGTTTACGAAGCTGTTCAAAAAAACAAACCGCTGATAAACAGGATAGTAACCGTTTCCGGTAAATCATTGAAAAAACCATCCAATTTTGTTGTCAGGATTGGCACCCCAATCCGGTTCCTCATTGAAGCAGCCGGCGGTTTCCCGGAAAATACAGGCAAAGTAATAAGCGGCGGGTTAATGATGGGCAAAGCCCTCAACTCACTGGATGTACCCGTAATAAAAGGAATGTCAGGAATACTTGTTATACCTGAAGATGAAACGAAAAGAAAATCAATTGAACCCTGCATCCGGTGTTCAAAATGTTTAACCGTTTGCCCTATGGGACTTGAACCCTATTTATTAATGCCATTAACCCAAAGTGGAAATTTTTACAGGCTGGAAAATGAAATGGTTTTAGATTGTATTGAATGTGGTTCATGCAGCTATATCTGCCCGGCAAACAGACCTTTACTCGACTTTATCAGACTTGGAAAAACAGAAGTAAATAAGATAATCAGAGAAAGGAACTAAGGTGGAATGATGGAAGAATGGGAAGAATCGTACACTACATAAGTTAAATATATATATATAAAATAATTTGATTTCATATGAGTAAATTACTAACGGTTTCTCCTTCGCCACATATCTACGGAAAAGAAACAACTCCGAATCTTATGTACGGTGTCATCATCGCTCTTATCCCTGCAACGCTGGCTTCAATCCTGTATTTTGGGTGGGGTTCCGTAATCGTTATATCGGTATCGGTAACTTCGTCAGTTTTATTTGAGTTCCTGATCCAGAAGTTCCTTTTGCAGAAAAAAAACACGATCCAGGATGGCTCAGCAGTTATTACAGGCTTATTGCTTTCCTTGTGCCTTCCTTCCAATTTCCCTGCTCACCTTATTATTCTTGGAAGTCTGTTTGCAATTGGAGTAGGTAAATTATCATTCGGTGGGTTGGGTAATAATCCCTTCAATCCGGCACTTGTTGGAAGGGTTTTCCTTTTCATTTCTTTTCCCGCCAAAATGGCAAGCTGGCCCGATGCACAAGGATTTCAAACTCAATATATTGATGCAACCACCGGACCAACTCCACTAAGTATTATAAAAGAAGGACTGGGTAAAGGAGACTCCATTTCCCACCTGATGGATAATATCCCGACTTACCAGCAATTATTCTTTGGCAACATGGGTGGATCAATTGGCGAAGTTGCTGCTGTTGCATTAATTCTTGGTCTGGCATATATGCTTTTAAGAAAGATTATTACCTGGCATATACCTGTATCAATAATCCTTACTGTTGTAATTTTCACAGGTATTCTCTGGCTTGTTAACCCGGAACAAAATGCCGATCCCCTGTTCCATATTCTGTCAGGAGGAATACTGTTGGGAGCAATTTTTATGGCGACCGATTACGTTACTTCGCCCATGACAGGGAAAGGAATGATTTTATACGGGATCAGCATCGGAATATTAACAGTAGTAATCAGATTATTCGGATCTTACCCTGAAGGTGTTCAATTTGCAATACTTATTATGAACGGATTTGTTCCACTGATAAATTACTATATCAAACCAAAGCGATTTGGAGAGGAGGTGAAAAATGGCTAAGAAAGAACCTGCTTTTGCAAATATGGTTTTTACCCTGTTTGTAATAACATTAGCAGCATCAACTGCCCTGGGATTCGTGTATGAATTTACCAAAACACCAATTGCCGCTGCTAAACAGGCTGCAAAAATGAAAGCAATCAATGAGGTCCTTCCCGAATTCAATAATCTACCAAATGAGGAGGTATATAAAATAGCCATTGATAATGATACTTTATATTTTTATCCGGCACGTGAGAATAACAGGCTGGTTGGAACAGCAATTGAAACATTTACAAATAAAGGGTTCAGTGGAAATATTAAGTTAATGGTCGGGATATTACCAGATGGTTCAATTAATGATATAGTTGTTCTCGGGCACAAAGAAACACCGGGTCTGGGCGACAAAATGTCAAAGAGTAAATCTGACTTTAGTTTGCAGTTTCAAGGTGTTAATCCGGAAAATTTTGATTTGAGTGTAAAAAATGATGGTGGTGATGTTGATGCAATTACAGCTTCGACAATAAGTTCCCGTGCATATTGCGATGCAGTAAATCGAGCCTATAATGCTTATCTGAAAGGAGGTAAAAAATGAACCGGTGGAAGAATTTTAATAAAGGGATCTTCAGGGAAAATGCAGTGTTCGTTCTGTTCCTTGGATTATGCCCTACGCTAGGTGTAACAACTTCAGTAATTAACGGAGTGGGAATGGGACTGGCAACAACATTTGTATTGCTTATGTCAAATATTGTAGTTACGCTGGTTAAAAATTTTATTCCTGACAAGGTAAGGATCCCTTCATTCATTGTTATCATTGCATCGTTTGTTACTATTGTTGAGTTATTAATGCAGGCATATCTACCCGGCCTGTTTGATGAACTCGGTTTGTTTATCCCATTAATAGTGGTTAACTGTCTTGTTTTAGGGCGTGCAGAAGCTTTTGCTTCAAAAAACACCTTCGTAACTTCAGTTGTTGATGGCCTGGGTATGGGACTCGGGTTTACTATGGCACTCTTTTTTCTGGGTGGAGTCAGGGAGATACTCGGCAGCGGATCATTTCTGGGTTTCAAATTTATTCCAGGCGATGGAATACTTCTTTTTATACTCGCTCCCGGAGCATTTATTGCCCTGGGATACCTCATCATGATAATGAACAAAATCAATAAGAAAACTGCTTAAAGAAACAACTACTATGAATTATATCATCATAATTATATCAGCAATTTTTGTCAACAATATTGTTTTGGCAAAGTTTCTGGGTGTATGTCCGTTTATTGGCGTTTCAAATAGAATAGAAACTGCTATCGGCATGACCGGTGCAGTGACCTTCGTAATGGTAATAGCTACTATTGTCACATATCTTCTTCAGCATTATATTCTTATTCCTTTCGGTATCTCATTTATGCAGACAATAACTTTTATTCTTGTGATTGCTGCTCTGGTTCAAATGGTTGAGATAGTGCTTAAGAAAGTAAGTCCTGTACTTTACCAGGCTCTCGGTATTTTCCTCCCCCTGATCACAACAAACTGTGCCGTTCTGGGTGTTGCTATTCTTGCCGTTCAGAACGATTATAACCTTATTGAAAGCGTAGTTTTTTCAATTGCAAATGCCATAGGATTCGGCATGGCACTATTACTTTTTTCCGGTATCAGGGAACAACTTAAATTAGTGGATGTTCCGGAACCCATGAAAGGCGTTCCTATTGCTTTTATTGTAGCCGGACTGCTTGCTATGGCCTTTATGGGATTTACAGGAATAGTTTAGTATCGTCAACACACACAATATTTTTTTTGTCTATCTTATGTTCTTTTGCTAATTTCGCTTCAGGATAAGTTCGGACTATAAAATAAGTTAATCGAATTCAAAATTTAACAACCATATTGAAAGTTGGTTGTTTTTAACTAATATAGACTAAAAATGGGAAATATATTTTCAATTTCAAGTCTCATAAATTATTCAATCCGTCCATACCTTGAACTTGGGCTTTTTCTCCTTCTTATTGTAATAATAGGATATCTCTATCTACAGCTAAAGAAAAAAGACAATTATATCCAGCTGATTTTTGACAAATTAAATATCCAGGATCCGGAATTAAAAAAAGAGGAATTGACAAAGATATTGTCAAAACTTCAGATAGTAGAACTGACAAAAATCGTTACAAAAGATAAGTTTTTTAATGATAATATTCTGAACTACATCTTTGAAGATACACAAGAGAAAATATTATTATTACATTATACACAGGAAAAAGCCATTGCAGATAAGGTTTGTAAAGAAGGATTTCAGTTCAGATATTCCTTCTATAAAACTGCATATAAAATTACCCAGGATAGATTGGACCTGATTTATAAACACAGCCGGAGCAAGTATTTTGGTAAAAATGTATTGATCCTCTCAATTTCAACTGAAATCTATAATTACTATAGTGAAGAATTAAAAAAAATCTCACCCCCTGAAGCTTTTGTTGAACAAATATTAACTGAAGTTCCTCCATTCCATGATGAAAATAACGATGTAGTTTATACTTTGTCCAACAAATTTGTGAAAGGATATTTTAACTATGAAACCGGTAAAATAACCGGCAATCCGGAATTCAATCCGAATTTTGATTGTGATATTTTTAGGAAAAAGCTTGCCCGGTTAAAGGATGCATATACCAAAGAAAAATAGATATTTTAACCTTACAGAATATATAATTTATGTCTAAGTCAAAAATTAATTTTTTAATCGATTTATTAATGTTTCTCTGCATGTCAGCTATTGCAGGAATAGGTTTCTTAATGAAAGTTGTACTAATTCCCGGACAGGATAGATTACACAAGGGCAAAAACGACATGTAACTGATGAAAACATCATATCAGAAACAGAAATAACGGATACACGTGATAATAAAGCTATTATAAAAGATGATGAATATTCCCATGAAATACATAATCGTTCTGACAAGGTAATTGAGATCAGGGGTTATATGACCATCGGGGAAGTATCTTTAGCCAATGATGTTCCATCAAACTATGTTAAGAAAAAACTAAATATCCCTGAGACTGTTTCGGATAATCAAAGTCTTGGAGTACTAAGGAGAGAATATGGTTTTAGAATGAGTGATATTGAGAAAATAATTAATGAATATAAAATAAAAAATAACTAACCATTAAAGTTTAAGAATTGAGAAGTTTATAAGTGTATGAGTTTAGGGGTTTTGAGGTTATAAAATTTTGATGTAATGTTGCAATAATGCTGTTGGTTATTATAAACTTTTTACTTTTAACTTTTTACTTTTAACTCTATACCCCTCCTCTCCCGGTTACTCTCTATTGCCATCCTGATAATTCTGATAACGTCCAGAGCATCACCGGGTTTGACCGCCAACTCTTCATCTCCCATAATTGCCTTATATACATTATTATAAAACTTGTTATAATTCCCCAGCAGGGTTTTAATTCTTTCCCTGACATCTTTACCATTAATAGATGTATTAAGAAGTCCCCAAAAATTCTCCCTTTCTTTTGCCCACTTTTCACCAACCGGCCGAACGCCTTTATTCAACATCTCCTCCTGCGGATCGGTACCATATTTCACAAACGATCCGTTGGTTCCATTTAAGATGTACGCGGGTCCCGGCTCGCGAACCAAATATGATGACTTTAATATCACCCTGAAATTCTGGTATTCAAAACGAATATCAAAATAATCATTTACCTTCCCTCCATCACGAAATGTACGAATGTTTGCATTCACCAGTTCAGGTAATCCAAACAGGACAAGTGCCTGATCAATTAAATGCGATCCCAGATTATATAATACTCCCGTGCCTTTTCCCTCCTCTTCCTTCCACGTATTCTTATTTATTAAATTTCTATACCGGTCGAAATGGGCTTCATACTCCACTAATCTGCCTAACAGACCATCTTCAATAACTTTTTTCACTGTCAGAAAATCACCATCCCACCTGCGGTTTTGAAAAACACTAAGTACAAGATTTTTTTCTTCAGCGATTTTAATAAGCTCCTCTCCATCCGAATATTCAACAACAAACGGCTTCTCAACAATAACATGTTTACCTGCATTCAAAGCATTTTTTACTAATTCGTAATGTGTATGGTCGGGTGTATTTACAACAATAAGATCAATATTTTTGTCTGACAAAAGTTCCTCGTAACTTGTAACAATATTTACCCTGGAATATTTCTCTTTCGACCCTTTTGGGGTTCTTTCCAAAACTGTTTTAAGAATATAATCCGGATTTGCTTCCAGAAAGGGAGCATGAAAAACCCTGCCCGACATTCCATAAGAAGCTAAACCTGTACGTATCTTGTCTTTCATAGATTTATCAGTTTTTATATTTGAAATTTAATATTCTATTTAAAATAAAGATTATCCAACCTTATAATACCGGCCTTTTTACCAGTAACACCCGTTCAGCAATACCATTTCTATTATCCTTTTATCACTGCCATTGGTGTTAACTCAACTATAATTTCCACCAGATCAGATTGGTTTTTCATAACTTCCTTTATATTCTTATAAGCTGAAGGGGCTTCATCAAGATCTTTTTTTGACTGTAATGAATGAAGAATTTTCTTTTTATCCAGGTCTTTGATCTCTTTTGAAAGATCAAGACTTCTTTGTGCCTGTTTTCGTCCCATAACTCTTCCTGCACCATGTGAACAACTCTCAAAACTATCCTTGTTCCCTTTCCCCCGAGCAAGATAGCTGTTTGGGCCTTGCGAACCAGGGATAATGCCTGTTTGTCCTTTCTTAGCCCGGGTAGCCCCTTTACGATGAACGATAACCTGTTCGCCAAAATGTTTTTCACGTGAAGCATAATTATGAGCAATATTGAT
>SDBS01006142.1_pt1 | contig 11689 bp, 11 predicted proteins | sample 2277091 | NCBI WGS metagenome assembly SDBS01 (sample SAMN10404972, study PRJNA504765) | marine sediment metagenome | isolation source: marine sediment core GS10_PC15, 163 cmbsf | place: Arctic Ocean: Southern Knipovich Ridge | collected 2010 | reverse complement strand
ATGATTCTGCATGAGCTGTTTAGCGCAGCCGTCTGAAATATGGCGGTTTTTTCTTGTATTTATGTAGGTTTTTTATATAATTAGTTTACCCCAACATGCATTGCAATGTTGGAGGTTACAAATCATCCTACTACTAAACCTATTTGTGTATATCACAAGTGGCACAGTTTCTCTCTTATTAAGAGGAAAATTGTTTGTAGGGTCGGGTGATACGTAAGTGCACACCCGGCTGCTTAGCAGCCGGGATTCTTTTATATAATTGAATAAACTAGCTTCTAGAGCAGAAAACTGTTGACATAATTTGTATCTATGGTAATATTATTATTATTGCAAAATTAACATATAGGATTACTCGTTACAACGATGATGACCCTGATGCGAAGTAATTAGTATTTTGAGGGCCGCGCAAAATTCGTGGAAGCAGGGTGCTCATAAGCTGCCTTGGGTGCCTTGCTTCCATTCTTTCTTCCAAGGGCCGGGAAAACTCTTGGAGGTAAAAAATGATTAGAGCGACAATAGTAGTGCTTGTAATATTTTATTCAACTGGACTTATAGAAGGAATAGATCCTTCTGAAGACTCTGTTTGGATAGGAATAGCTAAGGCACTATTTGCAATCCTGGTATTGGTTTGTGTATTCAAGCTGGCTGATACCAAAAGAACGACCGAACTAAAACTGCCCAAATAGGGCAGTTTTTTCTTAAATAAAAAATATTTGAGATATAATTAGTTTACGAGTTGTTAATAATATTTTTTATTTAAACAATGTTAAACAGAAAAAAACTGACAATAGGTTTTATAATTGCAGGGATAGTTGCGGTTCTTTGGTTTGTAGTATCGTTAATTAGCAATGATCAGTCTTGGGTAGGTGATTTTGAAGACTGTATAAAGGCTGGTAATCCTGCAATGGAAAGTTATCCTAGACAGTGTCGGACAAACGATGGTAGAACTTTTGTAGAAGATATAGGAGATATTGTTTTAGAATAATTTATTAATATGGCAAAAAATAAATTGATTTATCAAAAGTTATTAATAATATTTATTTTAGCTTTTGGGCTTAATTATATTTGGGAAAATTTACATTCTGTTTTATATGTTCACTATAAAGGCGGAGAGATTACTCAGTTTGCATTATTGCAATCTACTTTTTGTGACGCTTTGTTTATAACAGTTTTAGCAATAATGTTTTTAAAAAGCGCTTATTTAAAACATAGACAGTGGTTGGCTATATTAGCTGGTTTTGTTGTGGCTGTAGTTGTAGAAACTTGGGCTCTAAAAACTGGTTTCTGGGCCTATAACGGGCTGATGCCTGTAATCCCTATCCTAAATGTTGGAGTAACTCCTTTTTTGCAATTAGGGGTTTTATCTTTTTTAGTTTTTCGACTAACAATAAAGAGATAAGCTTGCCCGAAGTATTATAATAAAGATAGGTTTATTAATAATTTTTTAAGGAGGTCTTATGTGTAAAGACTGTGGCTGTGGTCATAATGATGACCACAAAGAAGGAACAAAATTTTCTTGTCCTCAATGTAGTATGCCAAAAACTATAGAGCATGATCATCAGTTGCATTTAGATGGTGATGAAGTAAAGTGTACATCTTGTGAATTTAAAAACCCAGCTCCTACTTGTGATGGTTGTAGAGTAACTATGAATTTAGTTAAAGAAGCGGGAGAAGAAAATAACAAATAACCTGTTATTTATCTAATTATTCTGGACAATCAATTAGCTGTTTGGTAGTATTACAGGCGTTATCGCGGGGTAGAGCAGTGGTAGCTCGTCAGGCTCATAACCTGAAGGTCGTGGGTTCGAATCCCTCCCCCGCTACCACGTCGGAATGGACTCCATTCTATCATTTTGGTAAAACCAAAATTCATACCATTACGTCATTCCTCCTTTCCAAATTGCAAACAGCTACGCTTGGTTTACAATTTGGTGGGATAAATTCATTTCGTTGCTACTCTTTTTCAAATAAAAAACAGGTCTTGGGAAGACCTTCGGATTTTTATTTGAGCAATGAATTAATTAAAGCCAGAATGATAGAATGGAGTCCATTCTGACGTGGTGGTGGGCTCGGCAGGACTTGAACCTGCGGCCAACCCCTTATGAGGGGGCTGCTCTAACCAACTGAGCTACGAGCCCTAATTAATAAATTGTATTTTTAATTTTACATCAAGATTATACCAAGATAAATCGAATAGTTACCCAAAAATATAATCCCACCATTTTTGAGGGTTAGATTGTGGAGTTTCGATTTCTTCATTTTCTTGGGAATTATTAGCTTTGCCTGGTTCCGTATTATTAAATTTTGGTTGGGGGATAGCTATAACTTTCTCGTATGGTTTTCTATATCCTAGCTTTCTTCTGGCCTCACGTTCTTTAAACGATTCTGTGCCCCTGTAAGCAATTATATGTTTTAATTCTTGTCCTTTTTGTTCTAGTAAGACAATCTCTGTTTTTAATTTATCAATTTCTATATTAATTTTATAATTTTGCCAAACTGCTTCTGCTGTTGCTATTATCATATAGGCAAAAATTGCTACACCTACAGCTGTTGATATCTGAGATCGCAACTTTTTACCTTTTTTAAGCTGTTCTAATTTATCTATTTTCATATAGGTTTTATTAATTATCCAAAATTGCAATCTCACGCCTTCGGCTGTTTGTAATTTTGAGAGGAAGGATGATGGAGCGGTATGAATTTTAGTTTTACTAAAATGATTAAGTGTAATCCATCCTGACGAGGTGGTGCCAGCGGCAGGATTTGAACCTGCGACCAACAGCTTATGAGTCTGCTGCTCTACCCCTGAGCTACGCTGGCATAATTACATTGTCTTAGAATAATAACACAAATTGCTTTATCAAACCCAATATAGCAAGTAAACTTACTATAATAAACATATGGATATTTTAGAATACATAAATCAGCAAATTATGACTAATAAGTTTCCATCTAAAAAAACTACTTTAATAGTAGCTGTTTCTGGTGGAGTGGATTCTGTAGTTTTATTACACTTACTATTACCCCTAGCAGTTAAATTTAATTGGGAATTAATAGTAGCACATTTAGACCATAAATTAAGAAAAGAATCTGGTTTAGATCTAAAATTTGTATCTAGTTTGGCTAGTCAATTAAATCTAGAATTTATAAGCAAAAAAGTTGATGTTAAAAAAATAGCTAAACAACAAAAGAAGACTATCGAGGAAGCAGGCAGGGATGCTAGATATGATTTTTTTAACAAGTTATCAGATAAGTATAAAAAATCAATTATAGTTATTGCTCACAATGCTGATGATCAGTTAGAAACAGTTGTTATGAATTGGCTAAGAGGTTCTGCCTTACGAGGGTTAACAGGTATGAAAACAATTAATAAAAAAATATGGCGTCCTTTGCTAGGTTTAGAAAAAAAGGAACTGATTGATTTTTCTAAAAAATATAAATTAAAATTTAGAGAAGATAAGAGCAATAAAGATCTTTATTATACTCGTAATAAAATTCGTCATATTTTATTACCGAAATTAGAACAGTTAAATAAAAGTTTTAAAAAAGTAGTATTAAGAAATGCAGATGTTTTATCTGGGTTAGAAGATTTTGTAGACAAGCAAGTTAAAGCTGCTGTTATTAAAATTAAATTAAAAAAGAGTAAAAATTCTGTATCTTTTCAAGTAAAGCTATTTTTAAAATTACATAAATTTATACAAAGTGAACTACTTTTATATATCATCGAATTAATTAAGGGCGATAGACAGGATATAAAAAGAGTGCATTTAAAAGAAATATATAAAGTTATTGATAGTTCTAAGCCAAAATCTTACAAACAACTGCCAAGTAAATTGTTACTGGTAAAGGCTTATGATACGATTACTATTAGAAACTTGGAGATTTAATAAATTATGATTTTATGAAATTAAATAAAAATAAGTTAATTAGTTATGGGTTTATTATCATCTTGGGTGGAGCCCTGCTTTATAGTTTATATGGCTATAGTGGCACAGAAATAAAAGAAATTCCGTTTAGCCAAGTATTAGAAGAAGTAGCAGATGGTAGAGTAGATAAAATTGTAGTTAAAGGGGATGAGTTAATTATAATTGGCACTAATGGCATGGAGTATTTATCTAGAAAAGAAGAAGGTACATCTATTATCGAAGCTGGAATTAATCCATCTAAAGTGATTATCGAAGTTGAAGATATGTCTTCTAGTATATGGGTGGGATTATTAACTTCTTTATTGCCATTTATTTTAATATTTGGGTTTTTATGGTTTATGCTTAGACAAGCTCAGGGGGCTAATAGCCAAGCTATGTCTTTTGGACGAAGCAAAGCTAGAATGGTAGTAAAACGTGACACTAAAACCACTTTTAAGGATGTAGCTGGTGCCCATGAAGCTAAGCAGGAATTATTAGAAGTAGTAGAATTTTTGAAATATCCTAGTAAGTTTTTAAGTATCGGAGCTAAAATTCCTAAAGGCCTATTATTGTTAGGTCCCCCAGGTACTGGTAAAACCTTATTAGCCAAAGCCGTAGCTGGAGAAGCTGGTGTGCCTTTCTTTAACATTTCTGGTTCAGAATTTGTAGAGATGTTTGTTGGGGTTGGAGCTTCTAGGGTAAGAGATTTATTTGCTAAAGCTAAACGTAATGCTCCAGCTATTGTTTTTATAGATGAGATTGATGCAGTTGGACGCCAACGAGGAGCTGGCTTGGGTGGATCTCATGACGAGCGTGAACAAACCCTAAATCAAATTTTAGTAGAAATGGATGGTTTTGAAACTAATACAAATGTAATTGTAATAGCTGCCACTAATCGTCCAGATGTATTGGATCCAGCATTACTTCGTCCTGGTAGATTTGATCGTAGAGTACTTTTGGATAAACCAGATATTAAAGATAGACAAGCTATTTTAGCAGTTCATGTTAGAAATAAACCATTAGAAGAAGATGTCAAATTAGAGAAATTGGCTTCTCAGACACCTGGTTTTACTGGTGCCGATTTACAGAATGTAGTTAACGAAGCAGCTATATTAGCAGCTAGGCACAATAAAAAAAGAATCAGCCAAACAGATTTTGATGAAGCTTTAGAAAAAGTTTTATTGGGCCCAGAAAGACATAATAAGGTTTTAAGTGAACAAGAAAAAAAGATAACCGCTTATCACGAAGCTGGTCATGCTGTTGTCTCTCATATCTTGCCACACGGAGATCCTGTACATAAGGTTTCTGTTATATCTCGTGGCATGGCTTTGGGTTATACATGGAATATGCCTGTTAGTGATAAATATTTACATTCGCAATCTCAATTTATAGATGAATTAGCAGTCATGTTGGGGGGAAGAGTGGCAGAAAATTTAGTATTTAAAGAAGTTACCACAGGAGCCTCTAATGATTTAAGCAGAGTGACAGAATTAGCTAAAAAAATGGTTACTCGTTTTGGAATGAGTAAAAAATTAGGCCCAGTTACTTTTGGTGGTGGAAACGAATTGATATTTTTGGGCAAAGAGATGCATGAGAAAAAAGATTATAGCGAAAAAGTAGCTGCCATAATTGATGAAGAAGTAGCGTTGATTATAGAGCAAGCAGAAAATTTAGCTATAACTGTTATTAAAAAACATCGTAAAGAATTAGATGCTATAGCCGCCAGATTGATAAAAGATGAAACTATAAATAATAAAGAATTCGAAACCTTTTTTTCTGATATTGTATCTAGTGACGAAGATTAATTAGTGTATGTTTCGCAAAATTATTAATAGAAAATCTAGCGTACTAGAAGCAACGATAGTATTGGCCGTTGCTTCTTTAGTTAGTCGATTATTTGGTTTGCTTAGAGATAGAACTTTAGCAGCTCATTTTGGAGCCGGAGATGTTTTGGATGCTTATTTTGCGGCTTTTAAAATACCAGATTTAATATTTAATCTATTAATTTTAGGAGCTTTATCTTCTGCATTTATTCCAGTTTTTACAGAGTATATTAAAAAAAATGGTAAAGACGAAGCTTGGAGTTTAGTTAACTCCTTAGTTAATTTTGGCATTGTAGTTTTAACTGGAATTTTATTACTAATTGCTATTTTTGCTCCTCATTTAGCTAAGGTAGTAGCTCCTGGATTTGAGCCAGATAAACAAATTATGGTGGCTAATTTAATGCGCATAATGTTATTGTCTCCTCTGTTTTTTGGTTTAAGTAACTTGGCTGGTGGAGTTTTAAACTCTTTTAGAAACTTTATTGTTTATGCCATTGCTCCTATTATGTACAACTTAGGTATTATTTTGGGGGTTATATTTTTGGTGCCAAGATTTGGTTATATAGGGTTGGCTTATGGTGTAGTTTTGGGTGCCTTTATGCATATGTTTACACAACTGCCTAGTGTATTTTCTTTGGGCTATAAATATAGAATGCATATTAATCTTAGACATCCAGCCCTACGACGAATTGCCATATTGATGATTCCCAGAACATTGGGTGTAGCTGCGCAACAAATATCTATTTTAATTAATACGATAATTGCTTCTACTTTAGCAGTAGGCAGTATTGCAGTATTAAATTTGGCAGATAATTTATATAGTTTGCCGATTAGTATTTTTGGTATCTCTTTTGCGATAGCGGTTTTTCCTACTTTGGCAGAGAGATATACTCTTAAACAGATAAGCGAATTTAAGCAGGATTTTATGCAAACTTTGCGTCAAATTTTGTATTTTATAATTCCAACTATGATATTGTATTGGTTGCTTAGAGCACAAATTGTTCGTTTAATTTTAGGAGCAGGTCAATTTAGCTGGGAGGATACTAGGTTTACGGTGTCGGTTTTAGCATTTTTTACATTAGGCATGATAGCTCACGCCACTATTCCTTTATTGGCTAGATCTTTTTATGCTTTACAAGACACTAAAACACCTTTTATTACTAGTTTGGTAGCCTTAGTTGTAAATGTAGTATCTGCTTTAATTTTAATTAAATATCTTAATGTAGTAGGTTTGGCTTTGGCTGTCTCTATATCTGCTATTCTAAATGCCGGAATATTGTTCTGGATATTAAATATTAGATTAGGTGGCTTTATAAACAAGTCTTTAATTAAAATGATAACCAAGGTAGTTGGTAGCAGTTTAGTTATGGGACTAATTGGGTATGGGGCTCTTCAGGTCGGCAGTTGGATTGTTGATACACATACATTCTGGGGATTATTAATCCAAACAATAATTACTGTAGTAGTTGCTGTATTGGCTTATTTGGTAGTTACTCGCCTTTTACATATAAAAGAAGTTAAAATGATATTAAGACCACTAAGATTATTAATTAAAAAAATAAAATAATATGTCTTTTTTCGCTGAAATTCCTTGGTTTGTATATGCATTAGTTTCGGCTGGGTTGGTAGGGTTTAAAACTATCTTACAAAAAGCCGAGCTTAAAAAAGAGCATTCTCTAGATTATGTAGTAGCTTGGTCTTTAGTAGCTATGTTAATAGCTTTGTTTTTATGGCCGTGGGTTAATTTTGCTAGTTTAGATTTGGTAACTCTAGAGTACATTTACATTGCTTCTTTTTTGGGGTCTATAGCAATTTGGTTTGGAGCCAAAGCTTTGCGTCATTTAGATATATCTTTTGTTTCGCCTCAGGCCGTAATTGGTACATTGTTTGCTTTATTGTTTGCTTATCTGTTTTTAGGTGAAGTTTTAACAATTAATCAGTGGCTAGGTGTAATAGTCTTAATAATTAGTGGAACTTTTCTTTTAAGGGGTTCTATGCGTGGTGCTCATTTCTTTGCTTTTCCGGCTGTTTTAAGGATTGGAGATTTATTTAAGAAAAAAACAGTACTTTTTTACGAGCTATTATTAATATTGGCAATGTTATTTATGGGGTTATCTACTATTTTTGACAAGATTGTTTTAGAGCGAATCGATATAACTACATTTATTTTTGTTTTAGGAATATTTTTATTTATAAATCATTTAGTGATTTATACGATGGTGGTTGGTAATGTATCTAAAATTCCAGCTAATGTAGATAAGCTGGGATGGGTGATTGTGTTTATTGCTCTTCTAACTGTTTTATCTCGCTTAACTTACTCTCGGGCATTAAGTATGGCAGAGGTGTCTTTGGTTATTCCTCTAAAAGAAACATCAATTTTAGTATCTACAATAATAGGTGGCAGCTTGTTTAGAGAGAAGAATTTAATCCAAAGAGCTATTATTGCATTGCTTATGCTAGGTGGTGTTTGGTTATTGGTTACATAAAAAAGTCCCAATCAGAATTGGAATTTAAAGTAGTTTTAATTGTTGTCTGATAACCTCCGTCTTCTAGCTACGATCTAATGATTGCCCTAAAAGGGAGGTTATCAGATCACTTGTATTGTATATATTTTTAATTGGATGTCAATAATTTTGCTTTGTGAACTGTTTTTGCATATTATGCAAGAAGTTGTTAATCTTTTTATTTAGTACAATAATTATATGGATCAAAACAAAATTAGAAATTTTTGTATTATTGCTCATATAGATCACGGTAAATCTACTTTGGCCGATCGGTTTTTAGAAATTACTAAAACTGTAGAAAAGCGCAAAATGAAAGCGCAGTTGTTAGATACTATGGAGTTAGAACGTGAAAGGGGTATTACTATAAAATTGCAACCCGTGCAGATGAGTTATAAAAATAATATTCTAAATTTAATTGATACTCCTGGTCATGTAGATTTTAGTTATGAAGTTTCCAGGTCGTTAGCAGCTGTAGAGGGGGCTGTTTTATTAGTTGATGCTAGTCAGGGGATAGAAGCTCAGACTTTAGCTAATCTAAGCTTGGCTAAAGATTTGGGTTTAAAAATTGTTTCGGTAGTTAATAAAATAGATTTGCCTGGAGCAAATATTAAAGGGACTAAAGCAGAATTAATGGCTTTATTAGATATAAAAGATACAGATATATTAGAAGTGTCTGGTAAAACAGGAGCTGGGGCAAAAGAATTATTAGATAAAATTATATTAGAGGTGCCGTCTCCTAAAGGAGATATAAATAAACCATGCAGGGCTTTAATTTTTGATTCTGTGTTTGATAAATACAAAGGAGTAATTGCATATATTAGAGTTGTTGATGGCCAGATTAGTGTAAGTGACAAGATTAAGATGATGGCATCTAAGGCAAACGGAGAAGCTTTAGAGGTGGGTGTGTTTAATCCTGGTTTTAAGAAAACAGATAATTTGCAGGCAGGAAATATTGGGTATATAGCCACAGGATTAAGAGATGTAAGTCAGGTTAATGTGGGGGATACAGTTGTTTTAGAGAGTGCTAGCAATGTTAAACCATTGGTTGGGTACCAGCAGGTTAACCCATTTGTTTATGCTGGGATTTTTACTATAGATAATAATGATTATGCCAAACTTAGAGATGCTTTAGAAAAACTAATTTTAAATGATTCGTCTCTATCTTATGCCCCAGAAAATTCACCGGCTTTGGGGTTTGGGTTTAGATGTGGGTTTTTGGGTCTATTGCATCTAGAAATTGTTAAAGAAAGATTAGAAAGAGAATTTAACCTAGATTTAATTGCAACAACCCCAACAGTTAGTTATAAAATAACTTTAAATGATGGTTCTAGTGTTTTTATTAGCAATCCCACAGAATTACCGCCACCAAATAAATTAGATTTTATATCAGAACCTTGGGTTAAGACAGAAATTTTGTCTCCAGTAAAATATTTAGGAGCAATTATAAAGTTGTTGCAGAAAAAAAGAGGGGTGCAGAAAAATATTGAGTATTTAGATCAGGATAGAGTTTTAATAAGTTATGAAATACCTTTAAGTAGTATTATCGTAGATTTTTACGATCAACTAAAAAGCATTTCTTCTGGATATGCTTCTATGAATTATGAATTTTTGGAATATAGACAAGGTGATTTAGTAAAAATAGATATTTTGGTTGCGGAAAGTTCTGTGGATGCTCTAAGTATAATTGCGGATAGGCCTTCGGCCAGAAATTTGGGCATTGCTATTATAGAAAAATTGAAAAAGCTAATACCTAAGCAAAACTTTAAGATTGCCTTACAGGCTGCTATTGGTGGCAAAATAATTGCTAGGGATGATATTTCTCCATTTAGAAAAGATGTGCTAGCAAAATTGTATGGGGGAGACAGAACCAGAAAAGATAAACTATTAAAAAAGCAGGCCAAGGGTAAAAAGAGAATGAAATCTATTGGGAGTGTAGATATACCTCAGGATGCTTTTCTGAAATTAATGAAATAAAAACCCCCACCTAACGGTGGGGGACCACATCTTACTGGAAAGAAAGTGGTTTTTGGAGGATTCGCCATTATGAGAATGGCGAAAAGTTATGGGCATAGATATTTTTTTAGCATAGCATAGGCACAAGATCTTCAACAGAGATGGGTTTGATAAGGTTTTGTAATATGCTTAGAATATAGTTTTCCAAAACCTGAACTATTATAGTGGTTGAAATAGAAGTACCACATATTTTTACTGTTATTAGTGTGTGCCCTGCCTCTGTGGCTTGAATTAATATGCCTGATGTTGACAAATAAACATTTGCAATAATTGGATTGCCAGACATAAATTCTAATTTAACATTTTCTTGATACAAGTAACCTTCCTGATCTGTAACAATTGCTTCAACAAAATGTGAACCACCGGGGCACATTATGACTAAACCCGGTAGCATAATTATACGAGCAGGTGTAGGTTGCTTCTGCTCCTGTTGCTGTTCCATAAGTTCAGCCTCCATGTTTTTTATCAATGTACTTGATAATTATATTCTACTATTTAATTAATTATAAATAAAATTTAAATTATTTTTTAAGAAAAATTTTGTTTTATAGACACCAAAAACTAGGCATTTGTTAGCACTTTGTTGACAAGAGTGCTAAGTTGTATTTAAATGAATTGGTATGGATAATAATACAAGAAAAAAAGATGTCTTAAAGTTTTTGGTAGAAACTTTTGTACACACAAATCAACCAGTAGGGTCGATGCAAATTGCTGAGCAGTTGCCTTACGAGGTAAGTTCTGCCACTATCAGAAACGATATGGTAGAGATGACAGCATTGGGCTTATTGGCTCAACCACATACTTCGGCTGGGAGAATTCCTACAGATAAGGGATATCAGCATTATGTTAAAGTTCTTACCGAAGCAAGAAAAGAATTATCCAAAAAACAGCAGGAAGTACTAACTCGTCATTTTAGAAGTTTAAAAAATTTACAAGAGAAATATAAGGCAGCTGCCAAAATGTTGGCAGAACTATCTGGCAGTGTGGGATTTTTGATGGATGATGCCAAAAACATCTATATGTCTGGTTTGAGTAATATGGCTAAATTACCAGAATTTAGTGACGAATCTTTTAGAGTAGATTTAATGCAGGCTTTAGAGCAACCAGAAGAGTTAATGGATAATTTATCTCTAGATTCCGAAGATGTGAATGTGGTTATAGGGGAAGATAATAATATAGGAAAAGCTACTATTGTAGTTTCTAATTTCGGGCCACAAGGCAAAAAGATTATTTCTATTATTGGGCCAACCAGAATGCATTATAAAAAAGCATTACCATTGATAGATTATATTAAAAAAATATTAGATGAATAACCTTTAGTTACCATTTTGATTGCCCAAAACGGTAACACCAAAAGGGCACCCCCCTCTCAAACCATAAACCAGAATATAAAACATCTTTTACCGTTCTCGCCATAACTCGCTAACGCTCAAACAGATGGCTTCAC
>SDBS01006141.1_pt1 | contig 11692 bp, 10 predicted proteins | sample 2277091 | NCBI WGS metagenome assembly SDBS01 (sample SAMN10404972, study PRJNA504765) | marine sediment metagenome | isolation source: marine sediment core GS10_PC15, 163 cmbsf | place: Arctic Ocean: Southern Knipovich Ridge | collected 2010 | reverse complement strand
GGCTTTTCCCGAGTCCCGCCTCGGCGGACGCGCTGAAAGCGGCTCCCACCGGGCTGGCTTGATGCACATCGCGGAGCTGGACTACGATCTTCCACCCGAACTGATCGCCCAGGAGCCCGCTCGGCCCCGCGACTGTTCCAGAATGCTCGTGCTCCACAGGGACACCGGCCAGCTGGAGCACCGCCGCTTCAGAGACTTCCCGGAGGCCCTCTCCCGCAACGACGTCGTCGTGCTCAACGACACGAAGGTCATCCGCGGGCGGCTGAAGGGGCGCCGGGAGCCTGGGGGCGGAAGAGCCGAGGTCCTGTTGCTTTCTGAGCTGGAAGAGGGGCTCTGGGAAGCGCTCGTCACCCCTGGCAGACGGCTTCAGCCCGGGCGCGAGATGGTCTTCGGTGAAGGCGAGCTACGGGCCGAAGTCGTGGAGCGCACGTCCTCGGGGGGAAGGGTGCTGCGCTTCTTCGGAGAGCAGGACGTCTCCGCGGCACTCTCGCGCCTCGCCGAGATGCCGATCCCGCCGTATGTCCATCGCCCCCTCCGCGACGAGAGCGACTACCAGACAGTGTATGCCCGCGTCCCGGGGGCGAGCGCGGCCCCCACGGCGGGGCTGCACTTCACCCCCGAGATCGTCGAAGCCGTGCGGCGGAGAGCGCACGCCGTGGTCCACGTTACGCTCCACGTGGGGCTGGGCACGTTCCGGCCGATCCGCACGGAGACGGTCGAAGACCACACCATGCACGCCGAGCGGTACGCCATCTCCAAGGAGACTGCTGAAATCGTGACGCGGGCGGCGCACGAAGGGAGGCGAGTCGTCGTCGTGGGAACCAGCACCGCCCGCGCCCTGGAGTCGGCCGCCGATGAGAGCGGCGCCCTGCGCGCGGGCGCCGGCGAGACGAATCTGTTCATCGTACCGGGCTATCGCTTCCGCGCGGTCGGCGCGCTGCTCACGAACTTCCACATGCCCCGTTCCACCCTGCTGGCCTTGGTGTCCGCCTTCGCCACAAGGGAGCATGTCATGCGAGCCTACCGCCAGGCCGTGGAAATGAAGTATCGCTTCCTGAGCTTCGGCGACGCCACGTTGATCCTGTGAGACTTGAGGAAAGAGCATGAGGCCGGCCGAGCTGACGAAGATGTTCGAGCTGGAGGACACCTACTGGTGGTTTGTCGCCCGCCGCGAGTTGGTGCGTGAGCTCCTCCTTCGGTACCGGCCGGCGCGCGACGAGATCGCCGTTCTCGATGTGGGCTGCGGCACCGGCGCCACGCTGAAGGCCATCGGCGACCTCGGCACGGTGGTGGGCATCGACCGCTCCCCGGAGGCGCTCCAGTTCTGTCAGACGAGAGGGCTTTCGAAACTTGCCCGGGCGAAGGCTGAAGAGCTTCCCGTGGCCTCGGGATCGGTCGACGTCGTGCTCGCGCTCGACCTCCTGGAGCACATTCAAGACGACGCGGCCGCCGCCCGAGAGCTGGCGCGCGTTCTCCGTTCCGGGGGCGTCCTACTCGCTACAGTGCCGGCAGGCCCCGAACTCTGGAGCGAACACGACGAGGCACTGGCCCACCTCCGCCGGTACCGCGCCGCGCGCCTCCGCCGCATACTCGTCGACGCCGGATTCGACATCCAGAAGCTCTCGCCGGTGATAACCACGCTCTTGCTGCCGATCGCCGCTCTCCGCCTTGCCCAGCGGATCTTTCCGAGGAAGAAAGGCGCTCCTGAGACCGCCTTCATCATCCCGCCAAGACCTATCAACTGGCTGCTGACGAAGATATTGAGGCTGGAGCGCCTATGGCTCCGGCGCTTCAATTTCCCCGTGGGAGTTTCCCTCGTGGCCGTAGCGCGCAAGTCCTGACCGAGAGAGCGGATGGCCGCCCTCCTTTCCGGCTTAAGGGGCGCCCCGGCGAATGGGGCGGCCTTCGGCCGGCAATACTTCCGATGTGGTTCACAGTTCGTTAACCCCCCTGTCGTTGTATCAGCTTGCAGGCGGTGCTATAATCAGGCTGGATTCTACACAATGAGCCTTGAGATTCGGATCATCGGCAAAGGATGCTACTTCTGCAACGAGCTGCGGAAAATCGTTGACGGTCTCGTGGCCGCCATGGGCATCTCCGACGCCAAGGTCGAGCAGGTTCACGACGTGGACGAGCTCCTCGATTACGGTGTCGTCAACCCGCCCGCCCTCATCGTGAACGGGAAACTGAAGATGATGGGGCGGGTGCTCGTGCGGAGTCGCGTTCGCCGGGCCATCGAAGAGGAGCTTACTGCTGTAAGCAGTGGCGGGAACGAGAGAGACACGGGGGGACACCAGTGACGACAGAGACCGGACAGATCGGTGGACACGGACGCAAGGTGCTCGTGGTAGACGATGAGGACGCGGTCCGAGAGCTTATCGAGCTGTACCTGAAGAAAGAGGGATTCGAGGTCATCCACGCCAGGGATGGCAAGGAGGCCCTCCGGCTGAACGGCGAGCACCACCCCGACCTGGTCATCCTCGACCTGATGCTGCCGGGGCTCGACGGCTGGGATGTCTGCCGCCAGATACGCGTGGCCTCAAAGGTGCCGATCATCATGCTCACGGCGCGCGCTGAAGAAGTCGACCGCATCGTCGGGCTGGAGCTGGGGGCCGACGACTACGTGGTCAAGCCGTTCAGCCCTCGCGAGCTCGTTGCGAGGGCGAAGGCGATCCTGCGGCGCGGCGCATCGGCCTCCGAGGAGTCGGAGGTGCTCACCTTCCCCGGGCTGCGTATCGACCGAGTTCAGCACCGGGTCGAGGTGAATCGTCAGGAGGTCCATCTCACGCCCACAGAGTTCCGACTGCTGTGGTGCCTCGCCAGCCGGCCGGCGCGAGTCTTCAGCCGGGCGGAGCTCCTGGATCGGATTTGGGGCTATGACTCTGAGTCCGACGCGCGCACCGTCGACGTCCACATCAAGCGGCTGCGGCAGAAGACAAAGGCGGCTGAATCGGGATCGTTCTCGATTACCACGGTCTGGGGTCTCGGCTACAAGTTCGAAACTCTGCCCCCTCCGAGCTCGGAGTCGGCTGAAGGGGCCACCGGCGCCTGAGGCCCATGCGCAGCCTTTTCTGGAAGGTCTTCCTCGCCAACCTGCTTACCCTGCTCGTCGCTCTGGGAACGGTAAGCCTCCTTCTCACGGCTGCCTTCAAGAGCCTGTATACGGAGCGCGCGAAGCGCAATCTCCTTACTCTGGCGACGACGACGGCGACCGAACTCCAGCCCATCCTGGGACTCCCCGGTTACGAGAGAGATCTCCAAACACGCCTCCACCTGCTGGAGTCCATCACCCAGACCCAGATCTGTGTGGTCAAGCGCGGCGGACCCCAGGACCCAGTCTACGGAAAGGGACCACTTGCCGAACCGGGCGAGAAGACCGGCCCGGGCGTGGGCAAGGTGGAGGCGGGAGATACCGCCGTCATGTCTGGCGGGGTGGCTCCGTGCGGTCCCGAAGTGCTCCTCGCCCAGTGGAACTTCCCCGACTCGCGCGGCAGCATGTGGTCGCTCTACGTTCGCGCCAGCCTTCGCGGCGCTGTGGATGAGACAGTCTACGAGTTGCGTCGGCTCGTGCTGCTGGCAGTGCTGGCGGCGATAGGAGTCTCTCTGCTGACAGCCTATGCGCTCTCGGGGCGCATCGCCGGCCCACTGAGGGGCATCAAGGGATTGGTCTCCAGGATGGCCGAGGGCGATTTCAGCCGTCGGCTGGAGATCGCAGAGCCCACCGAAGTGGCCGAGCTGGCGACATCCTTCAACTCGCTCGCGGATAGCCTGGAGAGAACCCTCGGGGAGCTCGAGCGCGAGCAGGCGCGCCTGCGGGGCATTCTGGCCTCCGTCGCCGAAGGGATCGTGGCGGTGGACGACACTGGGCGCGTCGCCCTGCTCAACCCACAGGGCGGCGAGCTGTTGGGACTCGTGCAGGGAGACGTTGTGGGGTCGCTTGTTGATGAACTCCCGCTGCCGGGGAAAGTGATCGAGCTCTTCACCAAATGTCTCAAGATGAATGAGCTATGCAGCACGGAGTTCGAAATGGACGACTCGCGCCGCCAACTCGTGCTTCACGTTGCTCCCGTGCAAACCGGGGAAGGGCAGGGCTGGGGGGCAGTCGGCGTCATACGGGACGTTACGGCGGAGCGCCGAATCGAGCAAATGCGCCGCCAGTTCATCAGCGATGCCTCGCATGAGATCAGGACGCCGCTTACCTCCATCGGAGGCTTCGCCGCCGCCATCGCGGACGGGACGGCGGCTACGCCGGAGGAGCGTCTCCACGGCGCTACTCTGATCGTGCGGGAGGTGGAGCGGCTCACCCGCCTGGTGAACGACCTTCTCAGCCTGTCGAAGATGGAATCGGGCGCCGTCACGCTCAACCGCGAGGCCGTCGACCTCTCCGAACTCATTCACGCCGCCGTCGAATCATTCGATCAGCAGGCGCGGGAAGGAGACTCCCGCGTTGAAATCGGCATTCCCGGCGATCTCCCGGCCGTCTCCGCCGACCCAGACAGAATCTACCAGGTTGTGGTCAACCTCCTCTCGAACGCGCTTCGCTTCAATATGCCGGGCGGCGAGGTCGTCATCTCGGCTCGGCCCGAGAACTCCTTCGTCAGGGTGGTGATCGAGGACTCGGGGCCGGGTATTCCCCCGGAGCAGCTCTCTCGCATCTGGGAGAGATTCCACAGGGCCGACTCCTCCCGCGCCCGGCTGGACGGTGGCACCGGGCTGGGCTTGGCTATCGTCCGCTCGATTGTCGAAGCACACGGAGGGACGGTGTCCGTGGAGAGCGAACTGGGAAAGGGATCTACCTTCAGCTTTACACTGCCAATTGAATGACAGATAACAACCGGTCTGACGTTACAGAAGAGCAGGCTCTGCGCCGCCCCTCTGCGCACTCTTGGGTGGAGGTGGACCTCGCCGCAGTCCGCCACAACGTCCGCACTCTCAAGCAGTTCCTCGGCCCGAAGCGCTACCTTTGGGCCGTCGTCAAGGCCAACGCCTACGGCCACGGAGCTGTCGAGACCGCCTCCGCCGCCCTGGAGGCCGGCGCCGACGGGCTCGCCGTGTCCTGTCTCAACGAGGCTGCCGAGCTGCGCGTGGACGCCGGCATCAGAGCCCCCTTGCTCGTTCTCGCCCCCGGCGAGCCCCGGGCGGCCGCCTGGATGGTGCGCCTCGACATCGTGCAGACGGCATGCTACAAACCCATGGTGGCGGCCCTGTCGCAGGCTGCCCAGCGTCTAGACAAGCCGGCCAAGGTTCATCTCAAGGTCGACACCGGCATGGGCCGGCTCGGGGTGGGCCCCCAGCGTGCGACCGAGTTCGCCCGTTCCATCGCAGACGCACCCGGCGTCCGGTTGGCTGGCGTCTTCTCCCACCTGGGCACGGCCGAGTCCGAAGACCCGTCGTATGCCCGGCTTCAGCTCGAACGCTTCAACACAGTACTTCGCGACCTGAGCACCGCCGGCATCGCGCCGGGTATGCGGCACCTGGCCAACAGCGCCGCCACCCTCCGATTCCCCGAGATGCTGTTCGACGGTGTCCGCGCGGGACTGCTGCTATACGGAATCTCTCCGGATGGGCCCGACCTCGCTCCACTCGACCTCCGTCCGGCGATGGCCTGGAAAACTCGGCTTTCTTTCCTGCATCGCGTGCCGGCCGGCTGGTCCGTCTCCTACGGACGCACGTACGTCACTGAGCGGGAAAGCACGGTCGGGGTGCTCCCTCTGGGGTACGCCGACGGCTATCCCCGGCACACCTCGAATCACTCCTACGTCCTACTTCGCGGCACGATGTGCCCTGTCATCGGTGTCGTCTGCATGGACCACCTGATGATCGACGCAACAGGCGTTCCGGGGGCGGAGACCGACGACGAGGTGATATTGCTCGGCCGACAGGGAAACTCGGCCATCACAGCGAACCAGCTAGCCCGATGGGCCGCTACGGTCGTCCACGAGGTGCCGACGGTGATCGGCCGGCGCGTGAAGCGCGTCTATCTCGATGGTGAGCAGCCCCGCGATCCGGGCATCGGTCCTGGAGGGTGAGCCGACATGACTCGTCTGCAGGTGTTGGGCCTGACGCTCCTGCTTCTCATCGTCCCATCCGTGTGCCTTGCCCAGGCCGACCCGGCGGGCAGGGGCGCAAGCCCATCGGACGTCGATCTGCCCGATTTTGCGGGGCGCACCGTGCCGGGCGAAGCCGTCGTTGACCTGGCGGGCTTCGTCGCCGAATACTTGGGCGAGACCGGCACCGTGCCGGACTTCGTGCAGGTGGAGACCGCGGCCGGCTCCCTACGCACGATCTCGGCCGTTGAGGTATTTGTCTTGCTGGCGCGCACCACCTACCTCTGGCAGTTCAACGGGAATCTGCCAGAGACGGTCCCGATTGCGCCCGACGAGGTCAGCCTGCCCGTGCTCGACGCCGAAGACGTCGTCGCGCCGCACCGCAATCCCGAGACAGGCAGGGAGATTCCCACGGAGGCATTCCTGGCGCAGTGCCCCGCCGTCGTCCGGTGGGTCGATCGGCTCCAGGTTGTTCCCACCGCCGTCTGGGTCGACGGACAGCGGCTCTCCGCCGCGGAGTACTTGGCGGGCCTTGCCATCTGCGTGAGCTACGCCTACTGGGAGGGCCGGCTCTACGACTCGATCTTCCTGCCCCGCTACGCGCCTCCTCAGTCCTGGGTGGGAGAGGCCGCGCCGATCGACTACGCCGCCTCCGCGCGGGAGGAAGAGGATCGGTTGGCGGAAGAAGCCGAGGAAGAGTCGGCGGAAGCGTATTGGGAAGAGGAGTATCTCTCTGAAGAAGAGGCCTACGCCCCCCGCACGCCGCTCTACGGACCCGTTCAGGAGCCGGTGTACCAGGCAGAGCCGACGCTCATAGTCTACCCGGAGCCGGGGACGACAGTGAGCGGCGTCGTCGATGTCGTCGCCAGCTACTCCGGTCCTCACGAGCGGTTCGTCATATTCGTTTTCGACACGAAGACCGAAGTCATGATGAACTTCCCACCTTACGGCTATCGGTGGGATACCACGACCCTCGAGCCCGGCGTGCATACGGTGAGGGTGCAGGTCCTGGGGGACGAAGACGCCGTCCTCGCCGACCAGACGAGCGTCTTCATGGTCGATCCGACCGGATCCGAGCCATCCCCCATCGACTCGAGCGACGATCTGTGAGGGGCAGCACAGCATCCGCCCGCGCTCCAATCGGAACTCGCACACGGTAGAAGCTGTTTCATAGCCTCTATCTGAGGCTATGAAACAGCAGCCCAAGCCGCCAGGCTCCAGCAGGCGCATTTCATGCCAGCGTCTCCAGCGGACAGCCAGGCGGGCGAGGGCTATGAAATGCGCTCTAAGGACCTGCCGGCATGGAGGCGATCCGCCCGGACACAGTCGTCCTGAACTGGCTCATAGCGCTCCCCTTCTTCGCCGGCGCGGGCGCCGCGCTTTTCCCTCGCCTCAGCCTCCCGCTCCATTCGGAGGCGGAGGCCGAGTCTCTGCGAACGGGGCCGTTCCTCCTCGGTGCGGTCGCATCGCTCATGGGAGTCGGGCTGGGGATCTCGCTTCTCCCTGCGGTCCTGGGCGGCACCCCCCTTACTGTGGACTACTGGTGGACTGCGGACCTGTACCATCTGCAGTTCCAGGCGGACGCCCTTTCGACTCCCCTCGTGATCGCAGTTTGCGGTTTGGGCGTGCTCATCCACCTCTATCTGGCCGGGCTGCCGGCACTGTCATTCCCTCATTACCGAGCGGCCCTCCTGCTCGGCGCGCAGGGCGGCGCCGCGGCCGCCTGCCTCAGTGCGGACATCGTCGTCCTGTTCTTCTTCCTGGAGTTCACCCTCGTCGCCCTCTGGCTCGTAACCTTCCTGGACAGCCGGGAGGCGGCGAACGGGATGCTGGCGGCGGCCCACGTGGGCGGCCTCCTCGTGCTGGGGGCGGTGCTTCTCATGTGGCAACGGGCGGGAGACACCTCCACCGCTGCGCTCCCCCTCCTCTTGACGACGGAGGAGCCCGAAGCGCTGCGCGCGATAGCGCTCCTCCTGCTCCTCGGGATGCTGCCCAAGATCACTTCCCTCCCGGCCCACGGATGGCTCCCAGATCTCGCCGGCGCGGCTCCCCGCCTGGCGCTGGCGCCGGCGCTTCTCCTGCCGTTGGTAGGGGGCGCCGCGCTGCTCCGCTTGCTTTCGGGCACCATCGTCGTGGCGCTCGTGCCGGCGCTCGGCGCGATGGCTCTCCTGCTGGGCGTCGCCAGCCTCTGGTGGGGAGCGATCCGCGCCTGGATGGCCCCCAGCTTGCACCAGCTTGCGGCCTGGCTGACCGTCGCCCAGTCGGGATTCCTGCTCATCGCCATCGGCGCCGCCGCCAGCCCGACCGCCCCGCCCGAGCTCGTCAGGGCGGCGGCACTCCACCTGCTGGCGGCTCCGGCCGCTCTCGTCGCCACCTGGAGCGCAGCCTGCATCATCAGAGCGCGGTTCGGCACCGACTCCATTGCCGATCTCAGCGGCCTGCTGCGGACAGGGCTGCTTCCCTTCATCGCGCTCTTCCTGGGCGGTCTCTCTCTCGCCGGGGCGCCGGCGCTGCCGGGTTTCCAGGTCCAGAAGCTGCTCGTGTCCGGACTCGTCCAGGACGGCCGCCTCTGGTTCGCCATCGTGATCGTCGCCGCCGATCTCCTCATCGCCGGGGCGGTGCTCGACGCGCTCAGGCGAATCGGGCCGCGGCGTGGATCCCCGCCCGCCCCGCGCTGGCAATCGGCCTGGCTTTCGGCCAATCTCTTTCTCGGAAGCGTGGTTCTCCTCGCCGTCGGCCTCAACTCGGGGCCGCTCGGCGACTGGACTCAGACGGTCCTGCGCAGCGTTCTCTCCATTTCCGGGAGCGGTCTCTTCGTTTCGCCATGAGCGAGACCTCTTCAGTGGTCACCATCGTAGCTATCGGGCTTGCTGCCGGGGGTGCGATACTGCTCGTGGCGGCCACCGGGTTGGCGGCCTGGCCTCGCGGGCGCTCCGCGAAGGGGGAGGAGGCGGCCCCGGGTGCGGCCGCTGCTCGAAGCTTCGCCTGGATCGTCATCGCGGGGATGGCCTACTCGCTCCTGGCCCTCGCCGCCGCCGTGCGCGCGCCCGAGACAGATGGACTCCGCGCCTCCATCCTTCAGCTGCTGGCGGTGCTTCTGGCGGCCGGCCTCGGCGGCCTCGGCCTCTCCGGCGTGTCCGAGGAGAACGGCGGGCGGGGTCCGCTGGCATCGGCCGCCGTCTTCGCGGCCTGGCTCAGCCTCGTGGGACTGCCGCCGGCAGTCGGCTTCCACGGAAAGATCCTCGTCTACCGCGCCCTCCTGGCGGCGGGATGGGAATGGTTGGCCGTGATCGCGGTGGCCGGCAGCGCCGCCGCCCTCATCCCTGCCTTCTGGGCACTCAGCTCCTACCGCTTGGGGCCGCTTCGAGGCCTGCGCGCCGTCCTGGCGGTTGCCTTGCTCATCACCGTCGTGCTCCTCGGCCTCTACCCGCAGGCCGGGCTGCTGGCCGTGGCGCCGCTGGCAGGACTGGCTTCAGGGCGGTGAATCGGGGGTTGCAGCGCCCCTCGGTTTCTGGTAGGGTTATCTGTCTTCTGGCGGGGGAGACGGGGGGTGTATTCTAGACGAGGGCAGGTGGTTTGGCGCGCCCCATGGCGGTGGGGATCTGCATCTGCCCAATTACGTTCGGCTGCGAGAAGCGCTCACGCGCCTCGCCAGTCGGCGCCAAGGGGTTGACGCTGACAAGGAAAACGCTGGTACTAACGACCGCAGTCTTCTTCGCGCTTCTGCTCTCGGCTGCGTTTCTCGCTCACGGCGACCCAACGCGTGTCGCTGGCGAACAGTGGTTTGGCTCGGAGGAGGCGGCCGAGCAGAGCGCACCCGCTGATCCGGAACCCGCCGCCGATGGCGGCGGCCCCACGGACGAAGCTGAGGCGACCTATGTCGTCCGACCGGGAGACACCCTCTCTGGGATCGCCCGGAGCCATGGCCTCGGCGCGCGTGCGCTGGCTGAGGAAAACGGCCTTCGGATCGACTCGCTCCTTCGCATAGGCCTGGAGCTGACCATCCCGAAAGCCACTCCCACCCCCGAAAAGCCCGAGCCGCAGTTCTACGTCGTCCGGAAGGGCGACAGCCTCTGGCGGATCGCGCGCCGATACGGCACGACGGCGCCGGTTCTCGCAGAGATGAACGGCATTCGGATGAACGCGATTCTCCCAGTGGGCGTGCGGCTGCAAATGCCCTCCGGCGAAGGCGGCGGGCCGGCGGCTCATGGCGACGGCAGCAGCCTCGTCGAGACGGCCCTGAAGTACCGCGGTGTTCGCTACCGCTGGGGCGGCATGACCACCCGTGGCATGGACTGCTCCGGGCTCGTGGCGCGGGTCCTCAACCTCCACGGCATCGAGGCCCCCCATAATTCCAGAGCGCTCTACAAGATCGGCAAGTCCGTCTCTCGCGCCCATCTCCAGCCGGGGGACCTGGTGTTCTTCAACACCACAGGGCGCGGAATCTCCCACGTAGGCATCTACATCGGCGAGAGCAAGTTCATCCACGCTTCGAGCAAACGGGGGCGGGTCAGGGCCGACACCCTCACGGAAGGCTACTACGACCGCAAATACGTGGGTGCCCGCCGCGTCGAGTAGCTGGGCGGCACTTGCCCCCTGTCTCGAGCAGCCCTGGGAGCGCGCTTTGAGGGGAGGTTCGCGGCGGGCGGCAGAGAAGTGATCCCCAACTCTGTGACGAGCTGGTGGCCAATTGCCCGACATTATCCTGCGCGTTCAACAGCTCCTCGAAGCCCGGGATCTCCCACCGCCGGAGTACATGACACAGCAGGCCGCCGGCATGGACCTGCGCGCCGCTGTCTCCGAGCCTATCACGCTCAGCTCGGGCGCCTTCGCCGTCGTTCCCACCGGCATCCGCGTGGCCATCCCCCCCGGCTTCGAAGGACAGGTGCGCCCACGCAGCGGATTGGCCGCGAGACACGGCATCGGCCTCGTCAACTCCCCCGGCACGATCGACGCCGATTATCGGGGAGAGGTCTGCGTCGTGCTCATCAACCAGGGGCGCGAGCCATTCGTCGTCAGCCGGGGAGATCGCATCGCTCAGCTCGTGATTGCACCCGTCGCTCGGGCCACGATTCAACTCGCAGAGGAGCTCGACGACACCGACCGCGGCAGCGGCGGGTTCGGCCACACGGGGCGATGAGGGGCTCCGAGGTGCCCGCTCTTGTCATAGGGATCGGAGGCGGCAGCGCCGCCGGCAAGTCCGCCGTGGCAGAGGAACTCCAGCGTCTGCTCAAGCCGCTGCATGTGTGCCTCATAAACCAGGATCGCTACTTCCTGCCCGGGGAGCGTCTCCCCCAGCACGCGGCGCCCGGCGGTGGCCGAATCTGGCCGGACCATAACCATCCGGACTCGTTCGACTTCCCGAGCCTTCGCCGCGACCTCCGCGCTGCCCGCCAAGGCGAAGCCGACGTCGTCGTCGTGGAGGGCATTTTGGTGCTGCACGACGCCCCCCTCCGCGCTCTGATGGACCTGAAGCTGTTCGTCGATGCCGACGCCGACGAGCGGATCGTCCGGCGTATCAGACGCAACGTCGCGGGGGGGCATGACCTGGACGGGATCTGCGACTTCTATCTCGATTCCGTGCGCTGCCGCCACCGCCAGTTCTGCGAGCCCACTCGCTCTCACGCCGATCTCATTGTTCCCGG
>SDBS01006140.1_pt1 | contig 11696 bp, 11 predicted proteins | sample 2277091 | NCBI WGS metagenome assembly SDBS01 (sample SAMN10404972, study PRJNA504765) | marine sediment metagenome | isolation source: marine sediment core GS10_PC15, 163 cmbsf | place: Arctic Ocean: Southern Knipovich Ridge | collected 2010 | reverse complement strand
CTGAAGGTGGACTTGTCAGCATTGCAGGAGGCTGGAATGGCTCTGAGGATCTGGTTGACATTTTGGAAAAATCTTCCCGCACCGGACAACGCGAGATTCCGGACTTCGGACACTGAAAATGGCATTTCTTTTTGATACAGATGCGATTTCAGAGCTCTTACGTCCACGTCCTGCAGCAAATTACGTCAAATGGCTCATGGAAATTCCCCGGGAAGAGCAATTCACCAGTTCCATTGTCATCGGTGAATTGTATAAAGGCGCCTACCGTTCCCAGGCCTGTGAGTATCACCTGTCCAATATAGAAAAACGTATTCTCCCTGCGATCACTGTTCTTCCTTTTGACATCCGCACCGCAAAAATCTTTGGTAAAATCCGAGCGCACCTTGAGGAAACAGGGGCGATCCTCCCTGATGCGGATATTCAAATTGCTGCAACAGCACTATACCATGGACTGGAACTTGTATCAGGCAATTTGCGTCATTTCCAAAGGATTCATGCGTTGAGGCTGAATACAATTCTCTCGGACTCCCGACCAAAGCAATGGCCCTAATTTCTTAGCCGTTATCAAATTTGGGATCCGTGTAATTCGTGGTTTTAATATTTTGCGATCAAATTCTTGGGTTTTTTAGGAAGCCGTACACTATGCCAAATATGGCGGGAACTCGGACTAAGCCAGCATAGGCCATCGCATTGAACCGTTTTCTTGGAAGGCCAATTCTTGCCTCAAAATAGGGGTTCTAAAGGTCAACATACCCCCCAATTATGAAGATTGTATTTGTATCATCAATGAGTTGGTTTGGTTCCCACTTAAACTCTTCACAGAATTTGAGCATATTGACATATTGACATTTTGTCATGGAACGTTATAATTACGTATAATACAAAAATACCAATCACAGAAATCTAATAAGGAGAAAACAATGTTGATCACCATTGATAAACGGGGCAGTATAAACCTCCCTGCAATCCTGCGAAAAGAACTCGGGCTTAACGCTGGAGCGTACCTCGACTTGTCTGTGGAAAAGGGCGGTGCAATCAAGCTCCATCCTGTCTCCATTTTTCCTAACATTCGTTTGAATGACCAGGGGCTTGAAAAGCTTCGGGAAGCCCGGGAGAGCGGAACAGGCAAATTCCCCAAGTGGGCTATAGAGGATATGAAACATGCTCGAAATAATACCGAGTAAAAAGTTTCTTAAAGATCTTGACAAGTTTCACCCCAACCCAAATATGCGAAAAAAAATTGCCAATACCCTGGTCCAACTGCAAAATGATCCCCTTCATCCCGGACTGCACCTTGAACGAATTGTTAATGACCCATCCGCATGGTCCATTCGGGTTGATAGAAAATATCGAATATCCATTGAGCCGGAAAAGCACCTGGCATCAGAAAACCCTGATTGGAAAGCCCCTGTTATTCTCCTTCGTTTTTTATTGCATGATGATCTGTATAGATTCCCACGATAGCAGTGCTTGATTTTTGTCTTCTGGGCGCATATTACCCGGTTTTTTTCAGGAAATTAATAGATGAAGAGCGAAGCTGAAGTGACAATCAAAAAAAGAGTGGGATTTCAGGTAGCTAACAGGTTAAGGCTGCCGGACGTAAGCCTCTGTTTTTCTGGGAAAAGGCCAAATCCAATCACTGAACCGCCTAACCTAATTCTGCGGCAGTCATGATTTCGGGAACAACCTCTTCCTTGACAATGAAAGGATATCTAATGAAAGAACTTAGCAACTTTCCAAAAATAGAATGCCCCTTTGTTCGAAACAAATATAAGGTGAATACCGACGATTGGCAGAAATACGGAAAACAACTTCAACTCAGAATGCCTGAAGTCTATTTAGTTACCCCTGAAGTTAATCCGGAATATGAGTGGGTTTTTGAAGATGCTACAATAGCTGTTGAAAAACTTAATGGTACTAATGTTAAGTTGCTAACGGAGAATGGTAGGCTAACGTCTTTATACAATAGAAAAAATCCTATTGATCCTTTACAAATTATTAAAGGGAAGACCTTTATTATAGAGGGGATATTCAGGGCTATTCAAAAAGGCTATATTGAAATAGACGGAGAGCAGGCAGGTGAAGTAATAGGTCCAAAATTGCAGGGGAATCCCTATAACTTAAATAATCATATCTGGTATCCTTTTAGTAAGGCAGTTAAACACCTGTCCTATCGGTCTTTTCATGAACATGAGAAGAATTTTGATAACTGGAGTAGTTGGTTCAAGGATTATTTAATTTCCCGTTTTGCTGCTAAACGAAAAAGCAAACAGGGGGATCAATACAAGGAAGTAATGGCGGAAGGGGTCGTATTCTATAATTTGAGAAGAAAGGAAGAAGGTAAAACATATAGGGCAAAATTAAGACGGGATATGTTTGACTGGTATTACTCTGATGTGATTGAAATTTATGATTATTGAAACGCCTAACCTAATCCTGCGGCAGCCATGATCTCGGGAACAACCTCTTCCTTGCCGATGGCCATAATGTGTACACCATCGCACATCTTTTCGTCTCGTACCCGTTTGATCATGCGACCTGCAATCTCAATTCCTTTGGCCAAGGCGCTCCCTTTTGGTGCGGAGGCCATTTCGTCAATAAGCTCTTGGGGCACATTCACACCGGCCACATTCTTGTTCATAAAGCGGGCCATGGGCGCGGAGGTGAGCAGGATGATGCCTGCTAAGATCTTAACCGGAAACTGCCTGGCATAGTCCATAAATTTCTTGAAATTGTCTAAATCATAGACCGCCTGCGTCTGGATGAACTCAGCGCCTGCCTCGATCTTTTTTTCAAACTTGATGAGCTGGGGCTCAAGGGGATTGGCCTCGGGTGTGACAATGGCGCCTGCACAAAAGGAGACACCTCCATCCAATTTGTTCCCGCCGAGATCTTCCCCCTTTTCCAGTCTCCTTATTGCAGCAACCAATTGGCTGGAATCCAGGTCAAAGACCCCTTTGGCCTCCTTGTGATCGCCAAACATCACCGCATCCCCGGTGAGGCAGAGGACATTATTTATCCCTCTCTGGGAGGCAAAGAGAAGATCGGCCTCAAGGGCCATCCTGTTTCGATCCCTGCATGTCATTTGTAATATAGGTTCCCCTCCCATCTCCTTGACGAGAAGCGCCCCTCCGAGGGACGGGAATCGCATGACTGAACTCTGGTGATCGGTCACGTTCATGGCATCCACCTTGTCTTTCAGGAGCTCGATATGGTGGGCCATTTTGTCAAGGTTTGTCCCCTTCGGGGGGGCCACCTCAGAGGTGACAACAAATTTGCCTGAGTTCAGGGCTTTTTTAAAAGCAGAAACCATGGTTGACCTCTTTTGTTCGGGTTACGGGTTGCGGGTATTGGTACTGGGTATTGGGTACTGGGTATTGGGTACTGGGTATTGGGTATTAGGTACTGGTTGCAAGGTTGCAGGTTGCGGGTGACGGAGGTGTAAGGCTTGAGGCGCAAGGCTCAAGGGATACATCCAGAACTGAATCAATTATCTACCCATCCTACATCTTGCATCCTGCATCCTACATCTTCCATCCTACATCCAGCACCCAGCATCCAGTATCAAGTATCCACTTTCGATTTCCATTTCCCCGGGCTCAGTTCTCCCTGGTGGTTCCGGGGTTTTTGCAGTTTCCTCATGGCATCGAGCCGGTTCAACTCATTCAGGCGGTTATATATGTGGGTCCATGCGCACTCTTTGTCTTTATCGATTTCGCATTTCCCGTTGTTGGTGCCCCCGCACGGTCCGTTAACCAGGCCCTTGTGGCAGGAAGTGACCGGACAGACCCCGCCGGTTTCGCCCAGGATACAGGTGCCGCACTGGGTACAGCTTTCATTAAATTCACCTGGAGAGGTTTCCTGGCCCATGAACAGAGTGTCTAAGGCAGGCACCACCAGTTTTTTTAACTGCCTGGCAATGTTTTGAACACCAAAGGCACAGGTCATGATCAACAGGACGTCGGCCTGGTCCATACGGCCCCCGTGCTCGGCTAAGGCATCCCTTGTCAAATTATCACAGGCCACAGGAACCACCACATCACCGGTGACCATCTTCCCCTCTTCGGACAGCCTTTGTCTCATCTCTGCCACTTGGGGCGCGCCGCCTGTCTGCGTAAGGGTTGTGCAGGTCCCGCAACCGATGATAAAAACCCGTCCCAGTCCATCTAAAAGTTGGTTCAACTCCTCTTCCGGCTTTTGCTGTGTAATGGATCTGATCATGTCTCACTCCTATCCCGCTCCAAATCACATCGGAGACATCTTGTGGCCTCATACTGTGCCTCCTCTTCACTAAAACCTCTCTCCACTTCACGAAAATCCCGTACCCTCTCTTCAGAATCTTCCACGCTTATTTTTGCCCTCAGCCTCTCTTCTTCATACTCCTGGTCTAAGGCCAGACCGATATCGAGTTGTCTTGATGATTTTTCATCGACGATTTTTAACCGTCCTGTCTCTCCCTGGAGGTATTTCTCTATGGCCAGGGCAGCCCGTCTTCCCGAGGCGATGGCCTTAATGAGAGTGCTCGGGCCGGTTGTAAAATCCCCTCCCGCAAAAACACCGGGGATGTTGGTTGCCAGGTTGTTTTCATCTACGGCCAGGCTGCCCCAGAGTGCCCTCTCAAGCTGGCTGTCTTTGGACAGGAAGGAGACGTCAGGCGCCTGCCCGATGGAGATGATGACGGTGTCAGCCTCCACTACCTGAGACTCCTTCTCGTCCACACTCAGGTAAGAACGGCCTTCTTCATCAAATAATGTCTTGCTCCGGATAAATTCCATTCCTATGATCTTCCCATTTTCGCGGATGATCTTCTTGGGCGCCCATAGCGGGTTAATAACGACGCCTTCCTCGATGGCCTCACCAATATCCTTTTCCCAGGCCGGCATCTCATCTACTGTTCTTCGGTAGAATATCTGGACATCGCCTGCCCCTACCCGGAGGGCCGTTCTTGCCACGTCGATAGCCACGTTGCCTCCTCCTATGACCACCACCTTTCCTTCTAACACTGTCTTTTCACCGGTCCTGATCCCCGTCAAGAACTGAAGGCCGTAATAGAGGCCTGCCAGGCCCTCTTCTTCGCCCGGTATCCCGACCCTCATACTTGACTGGGCCCCCGCAGCAATGAATACCGCCTGATACCCCCCCTCCAAAAGGTCATTCACCGTATGTCGGGCGTCAATGGGTGAGTTATAAAGGATCTCTACTCCGCAGCTTTCAATATATTTTATCTCATCTTGTATGACCTTGTCAGGCAGGCGGAATTCAGGTATGGCAACGCCTAACATGCCTCCGCCCACTGGTTGCGCCTCAAAAACAGTCACCCTGTAACCCATTTTTGACATGAAATAGGCAGATGTCAGACCAGCAGGTCCGGCCCCCACAACGGCCACCTTCTCGGCCTTTGTTATTGGAAAGGGGTCTCTTGGTCGGTCTCTATGTTCAAAATACCAGTCCGAGGCAAACCGTTTGAGCGACCGGATAGCCACGGATTCGTCCAATTCACCGCGCCGGCATTTGAACTCGCAGGGATTGACGCATATTCTTCCGCATACAGCTGGAAAGGGGTTCCTTTCCCTTATGATCTCCACGGCCTGCTCGTACTTACCGCTTGCAATGGCAGCTACGTAGTTCGGTACATCGATCCCCGCAGGACAGGCGTGCTGACAGGCGGAGATCACCATGGAATCACACGTGGCTCCGGCACAGCGATGATCGAGGATATGCTCCTCATATTCCTTTAAGAAATATTTAAGAGTGGAAAGGGCGGGTTTGGGAGCGGTCTGGCCGAGCCCGCAGAGGGAAGCACTCATGATGGTTTCCCCTAAATCCTTAATGGTCTGTATGTCCTCGATCCGCCCCTCTCCCCGTGTAATCCGGGTCAGGATTTCTAGTAACTCGGTGGTCCCCAACCGACAGGGAGCACATTTTCCACACGATTCTGCCTGTGTAAAGCTCAAAAAAAAGCGGGCAATCTCCACCATGCAGTTATTTTCATCCATCACCACCATGCCGCCAGAACCCATAATAGCGCCGATGCGCTGGAGCGTATCATAGTCTATTGGAAGGTTCAGGTACTGGGGGGAGACACAACCTCCCGACGGTCCCCCCATCTGCACGGCCTTGAACTGCCTCCCCTTTGGGATGCCGCCCCCGATTTCAAAGATCACATCCTTGACCGTGACACCGATCGGTACCTCCACCAGACCGGTGTTGTTTACCTTTCCAGCCAGGGAAAAGATCTTGGTTCCCTTGCTTTGATCCGTGCCCACCTCAGTGTACCATTGGGATCCCTTTTCAATGAGAGACGGGATATTGGCCCAGGTCTCCACATTGTTGATGTTGGTGGGTTTGCCCCCGAGTCCGGCTTGGGCAGGAAAAGGCGGTCTTGCCCTGGGCATTCCACGTTTCCCCTCAATGGAGGCCATGAGAGCGGTTTCCTCCCCACACACAAAGGCCCCCGCTCCCATCTTCAACTTCAGGTCAAGATGAAAGCCGGTCCCCAGGATGTTCTCCCCGAGGAGGCCCAATTCGGTCATCTGCTCGAGGGCAATAATCAGATGTTCCACGGCGATCGGGTATTCTTCTCGGACGTATACGTACCCCTTTTCTGCGCCCATGGCATAGGCCCCCACAAGCATGCCTTCCAGAACGGCGTGGGGGTCCCCCTCAAGAATTGCCCGGTCCATGAACGCTCCCGGATCCCCTTCGTCTGCGTTGCATACGATGTATTTGGGACGGCCCGGGGCCTGGCGCGCAAATCTCCACTTGAGCCCGGTTGAAAAACCGGCGCCTCCTCTCCCTCTCAACCGGGCGGTTATGACTTCTTCGATCACCTCGTCCGGCGTCATTTTTGACAGGGCTTTTACAATGGCCCGGTAGCCCCCCGCTGCGATATAGTGTTCTATGCGGGTGGGATCAATGCGACCACAGTTGGCTAAGACCCTCCTTTCCTGCCGTTTGTAAAATGGGATCTGGTTGCGGTAAAATATGAGACGGCCTGTCTTTGGGTCCCGGTAGGCAAGACGATCGATCATACGGTTATTTTTCAGTGTCTGATCTACGATCTCGGCCGCATCTTCGGGCGCTACCTCCTGATACTGAATTCCCATCGGCTCGACGGCAACCACGGGGGCCTTGGCACAGAAACCGTGACACCCGGTGGCCCGTATTTCCACTAGGTCTGAAAGACCCTGTTTTTTGGCTTCCTCTTCCAACGCATCTTTCACCTCGGCAGACCCGTAGGCCCTGCAACCTGTCATGCAGACCTGCACAATGGTCTTCCCTTCGTCCATCCGTGCCAGGATCTTGTTGCGAAGCCATTCAAGTTGTCCCACGGACAATAGTCTTTCCATGCGCTTTTCTTATTCTCCCTCTTGTTTTTTAAACTGGGCCAGTACGCTGCTGACCTTGGGGGGGGAAAGCTTACCATAATAGGTCCGGTTGACCATCATGGCGGGTGCCAGGAAGCAGGCCCCCAAACAGGCCACTGTCTCTAAAGTAAACTGGTAATCCGGGCTTGTCTCGCCCTTTTCAAGACCCAACTCCTTTTTCGTGAGTCTCAAAATGCTCCGGCTGCCTTTGACGTGGCACGCAGTACCGCGACAGATTCTGACCACATATTTCCCCTTGGGCGTCAGGCTGAATCCCGCATAAAAGGTGATGACGCCCTGAACCTGCGCTGGAAATAGATTGACTGCATTACTTATCTTCTCAATGGCTCCCGGAGGGATGAATCCGATGGTCTCCTGAATCTCCTGCAACAAGGGGATAAGACCCCACTGCTCACCTTTATGATTTTCTATTATTGATGAAAGTTGATCCCAGTCGATCTCTTTTGGCTTCATTTGCTGACCTCCAACTTCTCCAACCTCACCTGGCAGGTCTTGAGACCCTGCGGCGGCCCATGTCCCAGCCCCGGCAAACCAAGCAGGTTTACGGCATCATTCTTATGAAAAGCCGTCGGTACAAAGATCCGTCCCTCACTTAAATCCTCGTCTATGCGTGCCTCCCTGACAAGGGCGCCTTCCCGTGATTGCACATGAACGGTATCCCCGTTCTTGACGTGCAATCGGGCCCCATCCTTTGAAGATAATGATACCTCACCTTTTAAACCGAAATCCTTTATCCGTTTAGAATTCCCGGTCCGGGTCCCGCCTCCGAGATGAAACCGCTGTGATCCTAAGATCGCCGTCAGAGGATAATCATCGTCCATGGGCCCTTCGTCGGTTGTCTGGAGGGGTGAAAACCTGAGGGTCTTTCCCGTCTCAGTTCTTCTGATCCAGGTCCACTCATCCCCCGGGGTTTCCTTAAGACCGGCGTACATCGGTATCAGGCGCACCATTTCAGCCCGTATTCTATCTAAGGACCGATAGGCCTTGGGATATCCCATTTTCAAACCCAGGAGATCAAGAATTTCCCAGTCCGGTTTACCGTTCCCCGGCGGGGGCACGACCTGTGTAAAACAGGCGATTCGCCCCTCCATGTTCGTAAAGGAACCCCCCTTTTCAGAGAAAGCGGCGCCCGGCAGGACCACGTCTGCAACCCGGGTGGTTTCGGTGTGAAGGATATCCTGCACTACCAGGAAATCCAGATGCTTCAGGGCCGCCTCTACCCACTCATGCTGGGGGAGGCTGCGAACAGGGTTTTCTCCCATGATATAGAGGGCCTTGAGATTACCTTTTTCAGCCTCCTCTAACATACGAACCACATTCAGACCCTGGTCTGGAGAGATCTTCACATCCCAGGCCCGTTCCCACTCCCCTCGCCCTGAGCCGTCTCCAAGGGGGGTACGGCCAGGAAGTGCGTCGGGCACGGTTCCCATATCCCAAGCACCCACCTGATTGTTTTCCTTTGTAATGACATATAGCCCGCCTGATTCAAACCCCAAACTCCCCGTCATCAGGGATAGGTTTAAAATGGCTTCCATTGACTGGGCACCATGTTTTTGCTGGGTGATCCCATGCCCCACCACAAAACTTATCTTCTTCCCCTTCACCAGATCAGCGGCATAGGCCACCGATTTCATATCCAAACCGCTCGCTAAGCAGAGTCTTTCGGGATTGAAAGAGGAAAGTGCTTCACTATATAGGCCGAATTCTTCCGTGAATCGCTCGATAAAGTTGGAATCATGGGCAAATTTTTTCCACACCATGGCGGAGAGGCAGTTAATCAACTCATAGTCTTTATCGGGAGAAATGGTTAACCAGAGGGTGGAAAACGGGAAAAGATCAGTCTTTCTCGGATCAATCCCTATGAGGGGGACCCCTCTTTTTGCAGCCCTTTTGAGATGGTAGCTCAATACCGGGGCAGATTGGCACGGGTCAGCGCCCAAAACGCAGATCACTTCGGCTTTGTCGAGATTTGCGAGCGGGTTGATGCGGCACCTCCCGTCTGATTTCTCGTCGATAATTTGCAGGGCCGGCCTCTCGGCCATGGACTCGCCATTGTCCAGGTTATTGGTACCGAAGAGGACCCTGGCCATCTTCTGGAAGAGATAGTTCTCTTCATTTGTGCATTTTGAAGACCCGAAAAAGCCGATACTTTGAGGCCCATAATCCTTTTTTATGGCCAAAAGTCTGCTTGCAACCCGGTCTAAGGCCTCGTCCCATGACACGGTTTTCAAATCCGACTCCCCTCGGATCATAGGCTGTGTCAGCCTCTCCCCGCTATTCAGAAAATCGTGGCCAAAATGCCCTCTGACACAGAGGGTGGCACCGTTGACCGAACCATTGAGACCGGATGGATTGATTTCTACGGCCCTGTCATCCGCCACGCCCATAAGGATGGAACAACCCACGCCGCAGAAGCCGCAGGTGGTAAGCGTCTCTTTTTCGGGTGTCCCCACATAGCCTGTGGTTTTAGGTGACAAGGCCCCGGTTGGGCAGATGGATACACAGGTGCCGCAAAAGGTGCAGTTGGAACCTTCCAAAGGGAGATCGTAGAGCGTGGCAGGCCGCGATTTGAACCCCCTGAGATTGTAGTCAATGGCCCCGGCCACCACGAGTTCGTGGTCAGCACGGATACATTTCCCGCACAGGATGCATTTGCTCAGGTCCCTGACGATAAAGGGGTTGGCCTGCTCAATGGACTTGTAGTTTGGTATGGGATAAAGCCCTGTTTCTCCCAGACCCATCTCGGCAGCGATCCCTCGCAACTGACACCGGTTCCCTTTGCTGCAGACCACACACGACTCGGGATGTTCCGCCATCATGAGGCGAACGATATTCTTTCTGTGTCGAATGACACGGGGAGAATCTGTCAGAACCTCCATCTTTGCGGCAACGGGAGTGACACATGAGGCCATGACACGGCCACTTTTTTTTTCTTCAATCAGACAGAGGCGGCAGGCCCCAAAGGGCTTGAGATCGGGATGGTAACAGAGTTTGGGGATCTTGATGCCATTCTGCTCAGCCGCCTCTAAAATGGTGGTCCCAGGGGGGCAGCTAACCCGTATCCCGTTGATCGCCATACTTATTTCATCCAAATGTATTTCTCCTCCCCCAACACCATCCGCAGATTATGTAACGCGATATTCAACTATCCAGCATCCAGTAACGAAGGCGCAAGGAAAACAACCCGCAACTCGCAACCTGCAACCTTGCAACCAGTACCTAATACCCATTACCCAATACCCAGTACCCAGCATCCAGTACCCAGCACCCAGCACCCATCATCTCAGTTTGGCCGCATCCAAATAAAGCTTTAGCTTTTCTTCTCCCCCGATAGTGATGATGTGTACCCCCTGGCAGAGGTCTTTGAGTCCTTCGACCGTCTCGGCAAAGATCTCGAGGCTGGCCTTTTGCCTGTCAGGGGCCTTGGCTAACTTCTTGATCATCCAGTCCGGGATCAATCCTGATTTGAAATGACGGTTCAGAAACTGGGCCATGCCGGCGGTCCTCAAAATCATCACTTCCGCGATCACCGGGATCCCGAAGGTCTTGACCTGTTTTATGAACTTCTCAAACCGTGCCAGATCAAATACCGGTGTTGTCAGGAAATAACCGGTGCCGATTTTTGTCATCTCCTCCATCTCCTTCATCTCCAGGTCGGGAACGTTTTTTCCCCATCCGGACTCGACTCCCGAACCCAATACAAACTCGGCCTTTGACGGAAGTTCTTTGCCGTCAACGGTATAGCCCTCCCGCATATGTTCCAAGACAGAGGCGAGTTTTCCTGCATCCACATGGAAAAACATCATTTCCTGAAGACTATCCCCGGTGATCCGGTAATCTTCCGTAAAGGTAAGCACATTTTCGACACCCGCTTCATGGGCAAGGAGGAGGTCCTTTTGCAAATGAGGTCGGCTCTTATCCCTGGTAGTCGTCTGGTAAATGGGCTCAAACCGGTTCTGCTTCAAGAGATTACACGCTTTTATGCTGTCCCCAACGACCCCCTCAATCTCCAACTCCGGGACAGCAACACCATCTACACGCCCCCGTACCATCTCTAAGCGTTTGATCAGGGCTTCCGGCTCTTCATCAATGGGTGCCTGGATCTCAGACGTAACAACAAACCTCTTCTTATCTAAGGATTCTTTTAGTTTCATTCTGTTCCCCCACAAAAATTGAATATTGAAGATTGACGCCCATGTAAAAAGTCCTTTTTACATGGATTTAGGGATTCAGGAATTTAGGAATTGCGAATTATTGTAAGCAGTTAGCGCTAAGGGGATTACTCGAAATCCCAAACTTTCCGACTTT
>SDBS01006139.1_pt1 | contig 11698 bp, 9 predicted proteins | sample 2277091 | NCBI WGS metagenome assembly SDBS01 (sample SAMN10404972, study PRJNA504765) | marine sediment metagenome | isolation source: marine sediment core GS10_PC15, 163 cmbsf | place: Arctic Ocean: Southern Knipovich Ridge | collected 2010 | reverse complement strand
CGGTTCACAGGGGTGGCGGCCGGTTGGTGGACTTGTTATGCAAGGTGCGCTTAAAGAGGTAGGGATTAAACATCGATTTGTTTACGGCAGTTATGAAAATCCGGATGAAATTGACCGGATTGTTTCTTATTGCAAAGCAAGCCATGAAAAAAACCTGCTGAATATGAGTACAATTGGTGTATTCGGAGGTCGTGGTATGGGACTTCTACACTATTCAATCTTTCCCGGGACTGGGTGATGATTACAGTGCCACCTGCTTTGCCCAGAGCATGATGCTGAATGACAGAATCGGAACATCTACATTAAGTGATTTTAATACGGCAATGACAGTAAAATTGCTAACAGATCTGAGTTCGGAATCGGTTTATTATGGTGATCTGCAGCATATTGATAAATCAAACAACGAGATAAAGATAATAGGCGACGGCGCCTGTCCGCCATCTTTGGCAGGCAAGATTGGCCCGGCAGGTTTTGCTGAGCATGGTATTCCCACAGAAGGCGAGGCTGGTGGTCTTTCGGTAAAATTAACCTGCAAGCCTGGTGAGGGAGTCATGGCCCGGCTTGGACGTAACAATGGCGAATTTGAAATGGCCATTACCCGATGCACAATCACTGAACCGTCAAAAGATGCACTAGAAGCACGGCTGACTGAGTGTGGTCTTTCGTTTTGGCCTCATGCCTTTGTTACCGCACATTGCGATATAGATCAATTAATTGAAGCCTGGAATAATGAATATGCTGTGCTTGGATACGGGACGCATCTGTATAATGAATTGATTGCCTTTTGTGAGTTGATGGAAATTAGAGCGATTCCTCTTTAATATGCAATCGTTTTTGAGCCCGGAATTTCCCTTGGAATACGGTTCTTTAAATCCCCCAGCCATGGCCAGAGCATCTGTTTATTAAGATCAATCGTAACCACTGCAACCGGTGATTCATCGGTCGCTTCTGCAATAAGCTTTCCCTCCAGGTTGAACACGCCTGTCTTCATATTGTACGATGATGAGACAAGATAGATCTGATTTTCAATGGCCCGGGCCCTGGCAAGTGTCAGATTGCCTCCCCAGATAGGCATGAATATTACTTCGGCCCCCTGTAGAGTAAGCATGCGTGCAACCTCCGGGAATTGCAGGTCCCAGCAGACCATCATCCCGATCCGGCCGAAATCGGTATCGAATAGCGGAAAGGAGTTTCCCGGAGTTACACCACCCTCAATTTCTTCGCGTGGTAAAGCTACCTTCCGGTATTTACCTGCCAGGTTCCCGTCTCTGTCCAGTAATACGGCTGTATTATATATGGCAGGACCATCCCGCTCAATAATTCCGGCCACGATATAGATACTGTACTCGCGCGCGGCTTCCCCCAGGAATTCTGTACTCGGTCCCGGAACAGGTTCACTTACCTCATCGTATGTTCTACCAGTACCTACCAAGGTGACAGCTTCTGGAAGACAAACGATATCTGCTTTTTTTTCCGATGCTATCTTGATATACCTGGCAAACTCATTAAGATTCTCCTGAGAAGATTTCGTGTTCTCCGGTCGATGATGAACGGTTGCGAGTTTAACATAACGTGATTTTAACTCCTGAACTTCTTTGAAGGATGCCTCATGAAAATAAACAGTCCCATCAGCATCCCAGCGAAATACCAGCTCCAGCTTTGCCGCAACAACATTCTCCGGAACCTTGTAACACTGTTGGATGACATTCCATCCCCCGGATGTTTGCTCCTGCAAGGTTCTTGGATACTCAGGCTGGGCAATCCGTTTCCCATCTTTTCCCAGCCAGACAATACGGGCAAGTATACACCGGTTTGGCTCATCAACTTCTGTTTGCCGGTAATTGGTTCGAAACTCATAAATGCTGTCGGGAGTCACTTCAACTTCCAGACTCCAGCAGCCATTTGAATAATCTTTACCGTCTCCAGACAGTACCAGCGTAGCTTTTCCGTCATACAAAACATCATCGTCCACCCAATAGGCAGGAGCAATTTCAGGTCTTTGAGTATGGAATTGCCACCTGGTTTCGAATGATTCAGAAGGCTTGTCGCCTGAGCAGTTTGTTGACAGGATCACGATTACAATTAAAGAACCCGTCTGAAAAAGGAATTTGAGTAATTTAAAAAAATATCTCTTGCTGATGATCATGTGGTTAATATTAGATTTCATAAACCTGTATTATATCTGGTTTTACTTTTTCGGGATGTTAAACAATATCGAGTATACGGGCAATATTGCCACCCAGGATTTTACTCAATTCCGTTTCTTCTATCCTGTTTTTTCCTGAAGCAGTTGGTAACCCCACGGTTTCAACTTTTGCTTTCTCTACCAGGGGACTTAACAAAAATCCATCCGTTGCAAAACAGATATTTTCAACTCCTGCCAGCTGGAACCACTCAGGGAATTCCCAGTAATTTGCAAATCCACAGGTATCAAGATAAACATTTTCCCTGCTGCGGGCAAGCTCACAGAATTCTTTCACATGAGTGCTGCGAGGGTCATTGTATGCCCCCATATGAGGGAATATCCAGGTGGTATCGGAAAATTCACGGGTAATCTCCTCAACGATCTTGTAATCCTGGAGGTGAATTTTTACTACCTGAATACCAAATTCTTCCACTTTTTTAATGATCATCCTGGTTGCTTCTTTCAGATCACGTCCGCCGGCACGGAGTTCTCCTTCATGCAGTTTTAATCCCTTCCACGGTGGTTCTGAAATACGTTTAAGTTCGCTTTCCCAATCCTTGTCAACCGGCCTGACATGCCCGAACGGAATAAAGCGGTCAGGGTATTTCATATATGCTTTCAGGGTACGGTCATTTGATTCGCGTGAAGGTGTCCAGGTTGTCAGGATCACCCCTTTATCTATCCCGGCAGCTTCGTAATGTTTTAGTATTTCCTCTTCCATGCCAGGCCAGTAACGGCCATAGTCATCGGTTTCATATACTTCGAGGTGCATCATGCAATCAATCACCATGGGTTTTTCCCGTTTTCCCCGTTTTCCCCAAGTTGAGGCCAAGACTGTGGTTGAATGCGAACCTATTCCCGCGACAGCAGTGAGTTGAACGCTTTTCCGCAGAAATTCACGTCTTGTTGTTTGCTTTGATTTATTCATAACAGTATCATTTAAAATTCAATGACACGTTTCATGGCAAATGACTTTAAAGCTGCCGTAAATAAGCGGTGGCTCATTGCTGTTTCTTCAGGTGTAACACATCCGGCAAACCTGTGAAGGGGTTTACCGTTTTGCAATTCATACAAATAAGCCGCCCACATCTGAAGGATGGAGTCAGAAAAGCCAAATTCGAAAATTCCGGCTGTTATTGATTTAAATGCCGTCTCATGTCCCATGTCAATCTGTTGCCAGATCTGCTCATTACCACTGTATTCCAATACGCTTAAACGTTTCGGATTTTTAGTGGAGAAGCGGACGGATTTTTTTGTGCCAAGGATTTCAATATACCAGGTATTCTTCTCACCGGGAGCAATGCGCTGGGTTTTTATGGAAAGAGGGAAATGTAATGCTTCTTTTCCATGAGAAGCTTCACAAAACAATATCGCATTGTCCCACGTTTCGCAGGGCACTGTGCCTCCTTTACCGTCGGGCCGGTCTGGAATGATGTTCGAAAGGATGGCCCTTACATTATGAATTTTCCATCCTGCCCTGAATGGCAGGTGACAGGCGTGCATGCCCAGGTCTCCCATGCATCCATATTCACCGTTATATGCAATCATTCTTTTCCAGTTGATCGGCTTATCGGGATTCAGGTCACTTGAATGAAGAAAACCGCTATTGACTTCAATTATTTTACCAAAATCATCCTCATCGATCATTTGTCCAATCTGTTGTGCAGCCGGAATAAACGGGAATTCCGATGAGCAACGGACCAAAACCTCAGGATTTTCGTCAATACATTGGATGATTGAATCATTAGCAGTTTTGTCAATGCCAAAAGGTTTTTCAGCCATCAGATGTTTTCCGGATTTAATAATTGCACAGTAGATCTCCCTGTGAAGATGGTGGGGAACAGCACAATAAACAGCTTCTATCTTTTTGTTGGCAAGCAGATCTTTATAATTGGTCACATACTGGTTTATGGTTGAGATACTATCTAAATACCAGGGGAAATTTGCCTGATTCTGATCGCAGATAGCAATGATTTCCGGTTTAATTCCCATATCGGGAAGATGCGACCACCTTGCAACTGCACTGGCAAATTCCTTCCCCATTAAACCAAGTCCGATGATCCCGAAATTTATTTTTTTCATGTAGATACAGGGTTATTTGTATACACCTTGTTTTTGATCTCAACCAGTGCATCATGCATATTTTTTATGACAAAATCAACCATCTTGAAAGTCGATATTAATGGGATCTTTGTTAATGCAGAAGGCGGGCAATCTGCCTTATAGGTCTGGGCGCTTATGTCAATACATCTTTCATTGAGAAAGGAAGCAAAATCTACAGTTCGGTCAGCAGAGTTGAAAAATATGGTTGTCAGATGCCTGCTCCCTTCAACTTTTGTAATGATATCCCTGAATGTAAGTCCTAATTTTCTTACTTCATTTTCATAATAATCTCCCAGAACTATGGAGTATTCCTTATTTGCTTCAGAAAATGCCATTGTAATTAAATAGGACAGAGAAGCCAGTTCTTCCTGGCCGTTTGTTACTAATGCCCCAAATAAATCAAGGTTGTCCATCTCGGAAGTGGTTAATAATTTCGATGCAGGATACTGTCCTCCCGGAAAACCTTTACCAACCGATACAAAATCCGGTTTCAGGCCATACTCAATAAATATGAAAAACTCAGGTGACCAAAGGCAACTTTGTATTTCATCAACAAGCACAGGAATATCTTTTTCCTGACATATCCTGTAAGCCACCCGGAGATAATCCTGATCAAGCTTGATACCCCCGTAATTCATTAAAATGATCTCATGCAGGAAACCGGCAATTTTATATTTACCTGTATTAAACTTTTCTGCTTTTTCCCTGAAGTCATCAATATCATTGATTCTGACCTGTTGAACATTGATAATATCATTTGCTTCCAGGTTTTCGAGTAAATCAGGCCACATTCCCCTTAAAAGTTGTGCGATCAGGTTCGTTCCATGATAATTGGCTTCTTTCCCTCCTTCATTATCTGCAATGACGATAAATACAGGTGTTAATCCATAATACCTTGGCTCAGGAAATGTTATATTAAGCCTGTAAAACCTTGACAACATCATTTTTATCGAAGCCTCCACCGCAATGCTTCCGGTTTCAAGGTTAAGAACCCTGTTTATTATGTTTGGATCGGAAGATTCAATCACACGATTAAGACCTTTTTTGTCTGCTTTTTTAATCCCGTTAACAATACGTATGAGTTCCGTTTCAAGAAGGCGGGTGATATGCCCTCTGGTATTGTTGTGTGTTGCATTGGATATGCCAAGTTTCAATGCATTCTCAACAAGCCTGTATCCGGGAAAACTGTGACCGAGAGGTACATGGTAATGCTCACTTTTTGAAGTAAGATATGCCCTGCCGTTTTCACCGATACGTGTAAAACCATAGGCTGATAACGGAGCCATCTCTTTCTTGGTGGCCATATTAAAGGCATTTGTCCCTGCACCGGAAGATGATTCAAAATCAGTGCTGCATATTTTCTTCCCGGTATAATCAACAAGCTGATCAATTTTACTGGCGAAAGCGGAAGGGAAGAATTCCACTTTTTCATTTGCTATCTCAAGAAACTCTTCAAAATCTCTGTCCTCTATAAAAGCTTTTGCTTTGCATACAGCCTCAATATATTCAGTGCCAACAAGATCACTCAGTGATAATGTGATATTCAGGATTCTGGATTTATGTTCAGCCATTTTTATGATTTTAATCTGTATTAATAAATTACTTTCGTCATGCGCCTGTATTTCTCTAAAAGCTTTTTATTAATTCCAGGTGTCGTAATCCACTGGTCAAAATCATCCAGGCTGCCATATGAAAACCCCATATCTATCTTTACCTTAGTATGGTCGCCCAGCAGAATCTTTTCTTTTCCACTTCTCAGCATAATTTGAGCCAGCCGGGCAGATGATGCACTCTTAACAAAACATTTGCCGTTTTCGTCCACAGCATCTACGCCGACAAAGACCTTATTAAAATGAAAATTCTCAAGACATTTCTCAGTAATGGACCCTGATACGGAATAACTTTCCTGATTGATCACACCCCCGAGAATATTCAGGGTAATGTCAGGGTACCTGCTCAATTCGGATACAAGGATGAGCGAATTCGTATATACCGTTAAAGGATGGATACTGCCCAGATTAGTAGCGAGATGAAAAGTGGTGGAACCATCATCAACCAGAATTACTTCACCCGGTTTCAAAATTGAAGCAGCCCGTTTTCCGATCTTTTGCTTTAGATCGAAATTTGTTGCTACTTTCTTATGGTACTCACTTTCAAGGGCTACGCGCCCTGCCAGCAAACAGCCGCCATGGGTACGGATAATGGCTTTCTCTTGAGAAAGTTCTTTAAGATCTCTCCTTATTGTTAAAGCTGACACTTTAAGGATTCTCGAGAGCTCATCTACATGAACCTCCATTTGCATGGCTCTCAGGATGGCAAGTATTTTGTTTTGTCGGTTCTTGGTTTTCATGGTCATAAAAATAATATTGATATATTAGATCATTTACCAGAAATCTTTTAAATGATCATATAGTTTAATATACTTTTCATACACTTCCTGATATTTAGCATGGTGATTGCTGTCAGGCATATACTTATTCTTTGATCGTACCATTTTTTCACATCCATCCTGAAAATCATGAAACAACCCACTCCCGATTCCGGCAAGGATGGTTGCCCCCAGGCAGGCAGTTTCATGAGACTGAAGGGTTACAAAAGGGATACCGGTCATATCAGCCTTGATATGATTCCACAGATCACTTTCGGCTCCGCCTCCCAGAGTACGGATTTCTGTAACAGCAATACCATGATTTTGTAAAGAATCCAGGTTTTTATTAATCATGCATGCCACTGATTCCATTATAGCCCTGATAAAATAGCCCTTACCCATTTGGGGTGTAATTCCTGCAAACACACCTTTTACATGTACATCAAATTCCGGGGAACCTGCACCCATAAGATGGGGAAGCATGGTTAAGCCTTCTGATCCTGCAGGTACTTTTTCTGCAAGTGCCGTCATTAAATCATAGGGGGTTTTTCCCCCCCGCAGAGCGATCTCTTTCTCCTGAATAAAAAACTCATCCCTGAACCATTTGAGGACCATCCCGGCTGTTTGTCCATATGGAAGCAGAAAATATTTGCCGGGAACAGCATGGCACTGGCAGGGAAGATTAAGTGTCGGGTCCAGTACCGGATCATCGGTTGTGACCACCATGGCCATTGAAGCTCCTGTGGTCTCGGAGATAATGCCTTCCCTGATATTGCCCGAACCGATGGCTCCCGCAACATGATCATAAGCTCCTGCAACAATTATTGTATCAGCACACAGACCTGTTACAGCAGCAGCTTCGGCACTGATTTTACCAGTAGCGGTACCTGAAGGCAGGACTTTGGGCAGCAGTTGTGGGCTTATATTTAAAAAATCCAGCATTTCATTCCACCATTTTTTCTTCCTTATATCAAAATAGAGTGTGGATGATACAAGGGTTTCTTCAGAATAGTATTGCCCTGTCAGTTTGTATATCAGATAGTCCTCAACCAAAAGGAATTTACCAACCTTCCTGAAAATATCAGGCTCATTGTTTTTAAGCCAGAGAATCCGGGTAGCAGGCCAAATAGGTAATATTTCAGGTTGCCCGGTTTTCTCCAGAAGGATTTGCCGTGTAAAGGTTTGCTCAATTACTTTTGCTTCTTCATCTGACCGGTTATCGAGCCACACAATGGCATTCCTGAGAGGTTTGCCATTTTTATCAACTGCTATCAGCGTTTCTCCCTGTGAGGCAAAAGAAATTGCCCGAATTTTTTCTGGTCTGACTCCGCTTCGTGTTAACAACTGATTGATAATAAACAGGGTGGTTTCCCAGTATATCTCAGGATTCAGTTCAACGATTTCTCCTTCTCTGTACTCAAGTGAATATTCCTTCTGTGCAACCGTCTCAAAGCTCCCGTCGACACTGATTAGTAAGCCTTTAACAGAAGTAGTTCCTGCATCAAGCCCGATAAGATATGAATCTTTCATAGAATTAATAACGGTATAAATTTTATTTTACATCCGATACCACTTCAATATCCAGGAGGTAACAAAGGTCAATGAGTTCCTCTGCATAATTACCGTATACAGCGGCAAAGTGTTGCGATTGAACATGATCCAGGATTTGTCGTACCGTCCCGTCAGGATAGAAAGTAAGGCTGGGCCAGGAGGGGAGGGGAACACCCATTTCCACCCATTTGGGCCTTTCTTTTCCTTCTCCTGTCACAATATGCATCCGGTATCCTTCCTTTACTTCTGAAAGGCAGGCCAGGGTCAATCTTCCTTTTTTCATATTAGAGCAATGAGCAATACCATCCAGGAGTACAGTTGAGACATCTTTGATCTGGGGTTTGCCTTCGATGAAATCATTGGGACAATATCCATCCTCACCTAAAAGTATCCAATCCGGGTGATGTTCATAATGCTCCAGGAAGGTAACCTGTTTCCCTGAAATGTATTTTAGCATGAGTTGTGCAACAGAATTACCAAGGTCGTTTTCGTCTACATAAGGGTAGCCCGCATCAGCGATCAGAGATGAAGGAACAGCATGCGTTAATCCCATCGCAAGGTCTACTCCGTCTACGCACTTGTATGAGAAAGTATCAAATTTCTTTTCCTCACATAAGCGGACTGTAGCCATATACATGCGTATGGCTTTCTCGATCACATGCTCTTTGGGCTTACCGAGGGGATATTCCCAGTCTTTTGTGATTCTGTCGCTTTCTTTTTTAATATCAGCCTGATTGATTTCATCCATTTTCGTTTTAAGCTGAAGCATGTCCAGGCTTTCTATCTCCGGTCCTATCTGGTCTCTTAAGCGGGTTGGATTATATCCGGTAGAATATAATCCCATATCATTAAAACCAATCATTCCGAGTCTAGAATGCCGGAGTTTTTTCATGGTATGAGCAGCCCGGGCAAAGGACATGATCCCCTCGATATCCATCGGTGAATCCGGCGCATTGAACAGGTATTTGAATTTTATACCCCATAATTCCATGGGTAATCTCAATGAAGTGGATCCGGCTCCGGCAGCAGGTGAAATAAGGGTGCCTTTCTCTTCAAATTTACCTTCATGGTCAGTGAAACCTCCCAGACTATACAGGATCATGGGTTCGTCTCTAAATTCGTGCAAGACACGGAATACCCCCCTGGTATCAATCCAGTTCATAATATTTACAAACAAAAAATCCCATTCCCCGGATTTTAATTCCTGGATCGCTCTTTCCGGTTCAGAATCTTCTCCATATACGGGATCCGTTCTGACCAGAGTGAGACCTGCATCGATCAGTTGTTTCTCAGCCCTTTCGCTGATCATTCTGAGATTCTCGGGCTCATAATACATAGTGCCAAAAGCTACGTAACCTGCAACAGGTGATTTAGATTTGTTCATTTCTATATTTTTTATTGATCAAATTGCGGAATTTTTAATTGCTTGCCACCCTTCAATGAAGACTTATGGGCAATAATCCCCGGCGCGGTCATCGCCAGTGCCTCGTATATATCAACAGCAGGTTCCCGGTCTTCGATTAATGCTGCGATAAACTCGTGGGTAATAAACGTATGCGATCCGCCATGACCGGAGTCATGACGCAATGGTTCAGGCAGCCGTTCCCAGTAATTAGGAACCGTCTCCCAGTCCGGTGCGCCTTCACCCTGGATCTTAAACTGCTGACCGCCGGAACCGGGTGAATAAAACGCAAGTTTGGTACCAAACCATTGAGCCCGTTCACCGTGGGCTATACCTTGCCAGAATACGTTTACACGACTTGTGTGATTACGATTGGTTTTAAAGATCCCAGACTGAACATCATAGGGATTGTCATATGCATTGTCCCTGTCCTTAATGTAGGGACTTTGTGGATTTCCCCAACCCAGGCAACTCACATCGGTGAAACGCTCTTTGGTTACCCCAACGAGAAAACCGGTTGAATGTGTCGGATAAAGCATGGGCGGTAAACCATACCGCCAGGTCCGTTTGCCCTGGCGAACGGCACGGGCGACACTTCCTGCATCCCGGGGATGGTAGTATTCTACCTCGCTGTAAAACAGTTCCCCGAATTTGTCCTGTTGGTAAAGGTCACGGGCTGCTATCGTGTAATATCGATAATAACTGGTCTCGGCCATCATGTACCTGCGGTCATTCCGGAGTTTCGATTCCAGCAGTTGCTCACATTCTTTAATGCTCATAGCCGCCGGTACCGCCGAGATGACGTGTTTACCTGCATCCATGACCATTTTACAGTGGCGGACATGGTCCGGCGCCCCGGTAAATACCGCAACGGCCTCGATTTCGTCATCGAGGATCAACTTCTCCAATGATTCATACGCCCTTTTGCAGCTGTATACTTCCATGAGACGGTTGCGCCGGTCGGTTCGCAGATCGCTGACAGCGTATACGGTGCAGTTGGGATGTTCATGCCAATAGAATGAGGTACCAAATCCGCCACCGACAACACCAATCCTGATCTTGCGGTCGGATTGCAGGGGATTGTCCGGAACACCGGCGAAAGCAAAATGCGGCAACACGGTCAATCCAGTAGCAGTAATACCTGCCATTTTCACGAACTTACGTCGATTTAATGCAGAATAGGGTTTATTAATTTTAGTTTTCATAATGGTTAATGTTATATGATTATCTGTCAAAACATTATTTTAATGTAATCTCTACTGCTGTTTCATTTTCAAATGAAGGTATCTCAACCAGCCTTTCATCAATTTTGCCATCTTCTTCCGTATAAACAAAACAGCTTGTGGGGACATCGGCATTTCCGGACATATTAATTGACAATTTCCCGGTGGCAACATTATAGTGGCTGTCCCTGATATTAGAAGTTTTAAAAGCACGCACCAGGTACAGGGCTTCGTCTGTGTCGAGGTATTCAGGATTATACTTGGAAATACCCTGGCTTATTTTATTGAATATCTGATCCCAGTTTTCAGGTTCGACTTTAAAGATATAATCTGTTTCATGCGTAAAAAGCACAGCCAGCGCTTTTCCTTCAAGGCCACGGGACAGGGTTTCAATCCCTCGTTCCGCAGATGCTTCAACATTATTATCAGGATTTAGATCATATCCGGTAATGTCTGAAATCGTTGATCCGAAGATGAAGAATTCTTCCCCTGCCAGTTCTACAAAATCAGCAACGTAGGATGCCCGGGCTGTTTGTGCATCCTCTTTGGATCTCCCGACAACCGGCTCGTTATATAATCCAAATGGACCATGATAGGTTGATACAGCGGAAGGATCACTCCAGTATTTACCAAGATTACCCCCTATGATGGTAAATTCACAGTTCCACTTATTAGCAACATGAGATATTACATTGCACCCTAACTCACCCCAATGGGGTACAAAGTATGTAGACATTGGCAGTGGGCCAACCTCTTCATACCAGTCATCAATAGCCGCAAGGGCTATTTTCGCGATACTGTCTGGCCATGGTTTCCGGTTATTGTGATCATAGTAAATAAACTCATCATAATAATCCGACAGATAG
>SDBS01006137.1_pt1 | contig 11701 bp, 7 predicted proteins | sample 2277091 | NCBI WGS metagenome assembly SDBS01 (sample SAMN10404972, study PRJNA504765) | marine sediment metagenome | isolation source: marine sediment core GS10_PC15, 163 cmbsf | place: Arctic Ocean: Southern Knipovich Ridge | collected 2010 | reverse complement strand
GTAAATGAGGGCAGACCCGGCGAGATATCTACCTCGACCTCAACAACTACCCCCTCCAGCCCGATTGTAGCGCAGCTTATTACCTTGGCTAGCATAAACCTCTCCGCAGGTACTACCTATTGGTAAATTATTTGGCTGTCCAGCCGCCATCTATGGGAAGGATAGTGCCGGTAATCATGCTGGCTTCATCACTAGCCAGGAAGCAAACTGCCGTGGCGACATCATCCACTGTGCCTAGACGGTGGAAAGGAATGTTATCCATTACGTAGCTTTTGAATACCGGGTCGGTTAACATGCCCTCACTCAGGGGGGTTAGAATGAAGGTGGGGGCTACGGCGTTAATGCGGATATTATATGGCGCCCAGTCAACGGCTTCAGCCCGGGTTAGCTGCACCACGGCTCCCTTGCTGGCGCAATAGTTGGCACGTTTCCAGCCGCCCACGAGGCCCATCTGGGAGGCGATATTAATAATAGAGCCCGTCTTACGGGGTATCATTGACTGGATGGCAACTACCTGATTGCAAAAAAACAGCCCCTTGGCATTTACGTCATGGACAGCATCCCAGTTTTCCTCGGTGACCTCGTGAGCCAGCTGGGGGATGTTAATGCCAGCACTGCAGACCAGGATATCCACCTCACCTAGTTCCTGCCTTATGCGGCTGACTAGTGGGGCAAGGGCTGGTATCTCGGTTACATCTTGCAGGTAATCCTTAGCGATACCCTTGTCTTGCACCTTTTTGGTTGCCTTGGGCAGAGTCTCCGAGTTGAAATCGACTAAAGCCACTTTGGCACCGCTGGCCGCCAGTAGTTCGGCACAGCCGAGGCCAATGCCACTGGCGGCCCCGGTGACGATGGCCACCTTGTTGTCAAGTCTGATGTCCATAGATATGTCTACCTCCTTATTCCTTAAATAAGTCTTCGAAGTGTAATCAGAGTTACTTATCTCAACAACCCTCTCCAGACGAACATGAACAGTTAGCGACGTGCGGCATACCAGATAGCCAAGTCACTTTTTATCTAGAGATGGTGCCTGATCCCAGCCTTTAAGCTTGTAATAATCAGACAGCATCTTATCAAATTCAGATTTCGGGAGCACCTTGCCGCTGTCCTCAAGCTTTTCTTCAAAAAACCTTTTAGGTAGGGTGTCATCGGCGGCTGTCATGCCCTCGCGCAGGTTGAATTCCCGGGCTTGGTTGGTGATACCTAGCGCCATTTTCTGTAGCTGTTTCTTACCCAGCTTCATTCCTGTAGTTGCCTCGATAACTACCGATAGTCTCTCCCAGGGGTACATGTCCCGGAAAAAGCGGCAGAGAATCAGGGCGTCGAAAAGGGTGTGTCTGTCTTCAAAGTCGATAAGCATCTCCGCTTTGCCCTCAATTTGGTCTGGGTCTATCATTCCGGAGATCTCTGCCTTATAGAAGGTGGCTCTTAGGTGGTCGGCTCCTCTATCTCCGGTGGCATAGGCTAGCCCCATCCCTTTAAGAACCCTGGGTTCATAACCGGGAGGTTCTAGCCCTTTGACGTGCACAGCCAGGTCTTCTAGTCCCCACTCTTTGGCAGCATATCTTACCCCTTCCGCCAAAATAGCTCCGATCCCCTCTCTTCGGGTAATCTTATGTAATAGTTCGGCGATACCGTCAACGTCACCATATTCAATCTTCTCGCCAATTGGTTTTCGGTGAGTAGCCTCTATGGTGAAGGCGGCAACATTGCCGGCGGTTATCGTGTCCAAACCTAACCGGTCACAGATGTCATTAAGATAGGCAACCTCTCTAATATCATCGATCAGGCATAGCCCGCCAAAAACTGCAATGGTCTCATATTCGGGCCCCTCGATTCTCAGTCCCTGATGTCGCCCGGTGGTGACCTCTAATAAATTGGCGCACGCCATGCAGCATTTGGGGCATGCCCTGGCCTTGACATCGCACTGCTCACGCGCTTTTTGCATAGTCAGGTTTTGCCACCTATCAAAGGTTCCCGCCGTCCAGTACTTTGTCGGGAAGCCACCGACTTTGTTTATCACCGGTACCATCTGAATTGTTCCCTCGGAGTAAAACCTCTGAGCGCCGGGGTCTACTTTACAGGCCTCTCTCATTTCTTCCCACAGTTCACTTAGCATCTCGGGGTGGGCTATCTGTCTCCTTACATCTCCGTAAAAGGCTAATCCCTTGACCTTCTTTGCCCCCAGCACCGCTCCCGCCCCGGCTCTACCCGCCGACCGCCAGCGGTCGTTCTCAATCAGGGCGAACTTGACCAGGTTCTCCCCGGCTGGCCCGATAACACTGATACCGGCATCTCGTCTCCCTAGCTCTTCTCGGATGGCATCTTCAGTTTGATAGGTATCTTTGCCCCAGAGATGTGAGGCATCATGGAAGCGCACCTTGCCATTGGCAATCTCAAGGTAAACCGGCTCCTGAGAAGCCCCCTTGATTATGATGGCGTCATAGCCAGTCCGGCTTAGCGGTTCCGCCACCCTGCCCCCGGAGTAAGACTCGCAGTATATCCCGGTCAGGGGTGATTTGGTAAATACTCCGTAGCGACACGAGCCGTAGGTCCGGGTATCCGTTACCGGTCCGGTGGCAAAAATAATTACGTTATCGGCTGACAGAGGTTTAACCCCGGCTCTAGTATTTTTCAGTAAGAGATGGGTACCCAGCCCCTTTCCGCCCAGGAGTTCCTGATAGATAGCATCATCAATGGATTCCTCTCTAAAAGACCTCCGGCTGAGGTCGATGTGGAGTACTCTATTATGAAAGCCCTTCAACTTACTTTGCTCCCTTCAATTTAACTGGCTAACTACCCTTGCCCCTTTTCATGGCTTCAACCAAGGGTAGTTTTACCCCGGACAAAAACCGAATGAGGGCTCCACCGCCGGTGCAGACGTGGTTTATCTTGGAGGGGTCTCCCAGGCGGGCCGCTGAGGCGACGGTGTCGCCACCGCCAATGACTGAATAGCCCTCGGCGTCACCAACTATTTGCCACAATTCCCTGGTGCCATAGGCCCCGATTTCCTGTTCATAGATTCCGGCCGGACCATTAACAAATATCGTTCCGGCTCCCCTCAGTATTTTCCCGTATTCCGCGACTGTTTTATGCCCGATATCAATAATCAGGCTTTCAATTGGTAGCTCCTCAGCGGTGATTTCGCGCCGCCGGCCGCTATCGTCGATGCCAAAGTCCAGGGGGATATGCAATTTATCAGGGTAATCCTTCAGGTACTCTTTAGCTGGCGTCACAAACTTATCTAGCCCGCGGTCGGTGATAAACTTCTCTGAGGGTGAGCCCAATCTCTTACCCTGAGCCAGATGCATAACCTGCCCGGTAATGCCACTGGTGAGCACATAGTCGGCAGAACCCTCGGCCAGCACCTTTTCCATCATGCTGAAGGCATCGGATATCTTGGCCCCGCCGAGCAGGAAGACACAGGGGCGCTTGGGATTCTCCAGCACCGTGGTGAGGGCCGTTACCTCCTTATCGTAGAGTATCCCCGCGGCAGAAGGTAGTAGCTCCTGGAAGGCCACCATGCTTGGGGCGTTGCGGTGGGCGGCGGCGAAGGCGTCGTTGACATAACAGTCAAACAGCGGGGCAAGATTTCTCACCAGGTAGGTGTGACCCATCTCCTCGGGGGTCAGCTTTACCGCCTCCTCAAAGGTGGATACTTCCTCTGTCAGGTAGCGGAGGTTATCCAGAAGCAGAATTTCTCCCTCCTTGAGGCTCTTGATCTTCTCCCGGGCCGCCGGGCCGGCCACATCGTCAACAAACTGGACTTCCTGCCCCAGCTTTTGGGAGAGTCTTTCGGTGTGCTCCTGTAGAGAAATGAGGTTCTGATAGTCCAGCGTGTCTCCCTGGTGGGCAATGATTACTAACTTGGCTCTCTTGTGTACCAGTTCTCGAATAGTGGGCAGGCTCTGAACGATTCTATTCTCGTTGGCAATCTTCCTGGTCTTGGGGTCGATGGGTGAATTAATATCTACCCTCAGCAGTACCGTCTTCCCCCGGTAGTCAAAATCGTCCAGCGTCAGGTAGTCCCGCTTGGTCATTGGCTTACCTCACCCTAGCCCCAGATACTTGTTGGTGAGGCCTACCGCTTCTAATCGGTCTTGCTGCATCTCCATGCAGGCTCTCACCCCATCAATAGTCTCCGGGATGGTTACTGATTCCTGGGGAATGTTAAGGGCAAAGACGATATCCATCTCGTTGAAGCCAACCGCCTCCTCAAAGATGGCAATCTCGTACAGGTCCCCCCGGGGTTTAAGGAGGAAGCGGGCATACTGGAAGAGGGAGGTATTTGAGTTAAAGCCGTCGGCAATTCTGACCACGCGGATACGTGGGTGAGCGTTAAATGCCTCAAGCACCTCTTCCCGGGACATTTCTCTTTTCGGAGTAGTCACCAGGGTGATAATGTGCCCGTGTGTCACCGGGGTATGCACCAGAATCCCGGTGGCTTTCACATGGGGCATAATCAGCGCCAGGTCCACTGCCTGATGGCTGGGGATAGGGTCTACCTTCAGCAGGTCGACCAGGCCGCGGTGGGTATCCCCGGGGTCAGCGACACGACGGATAATGGTGATGGATACCTTTTCCACCCCGGCGACCCTGTCCAGACAGTCCACGGCTCTTACAAAGCCGGTAGTGTTGCAGGAAGTGAGTTTGAGGAATCTCTGCCCGATACCCTTTTCGTAGTTGGCATAGCCGTGGAAGAAGACATCGGCGACTTCATTCTTTTCTCCCGCCTGAAAGATAGCCTTGTTACCGTGCCTGATGTAGGCTTTCTTATTCTCGGCCCCAATACCGGCGGGCGTGGCATCCAGAACGACATCAATCTCGGCTAAGAGGTCATCCATCGTTCCGGAAACCGGGATACCAGCGGCTTCTATCTCGGCTATTTTGTCGGGAAGAGCACAGAAGAGTTTGTAGGGCATGCCCCTTTCTTTCAGGGCTCTTACTGCCAGGGTGGGTGCGGTATCAACCACCCCCACTAGCTCCATGTCTTCCTGCAGGGCCGCCCCGTCAGCGAGTCGCTGACCGATACAACCATAGCCGACAACACCAACCTTTACCTTCGCCATTTGATTTACCTCCTTAACACCGAAATTTTATATCAAATTTTTCCTGACTCAATCGAGGGCCTAGTAAAAAGGTGTTGCTAAGCCCGTCTTTTGCATCTGGAATTACTTTATCTATCCCCTCACTGACGGCCTTGCCACTTTGGTATCGCCTCCGGGTTTACCACAAACTCGGGAACCTCACCCCGTAGAGCACTGAGGCAGTTCTCAAGCTGCAGCAGCGGCAGCTGCCACATGACTTCCGGGTTCAGCGCTGCGGCGTGAGGAGAGAATAGCGTCTTAAAGTGGATGTCTTCGCTGAGCAGGGGATTATCCGGCTGGGGAATCTCTCCTTTAAAGACGTCCAGAGCGGCACCAGAAATCCAGCTCTCTTTTAGTCCTCTAGCCAGTGCCCTCTCGTCTATTAGACTCCCCCGGGCGGTATTCACCAGGTAGGCAGTAGGTTTCATCATCCTGAGCTGGGCTTCACCAATAAGCCCTATCGTCTCCGGGGTTTCTACCGCATGAAGGGTTACAAAATCTGACTCTTTGAGCAGGGTCTCCATATCGATAAGTTGCACGTTCCATGCCTTGGCCTTTTCCGGGGGCACATAAGGGTCATAGGCGAGGAGCTTAAGTTCAAAGGGGTGAAGAAGCTCAGCGACTCGGGAGCCAATTCTACCTAATCCCACGATGCCCACCGTTTTGTTGCGGAGGAGGGTATTGGAGACGCTGCGCCACAGCCCCCGGCGAGCGTTGTAATCGGCAAGCTTAAGGTTATTCGCCAGCCCCAGGATCGCACCGACCGTGAACTCAGCTACCGATAGGTAATGTAACTCCAGTGGGGTGTTGGTGACCAGGATGCCCAAGTCAGTGGCGGCGCTAACGTCAATATCGCCTACCCCGATTGCCCTCTTGGAGATGACCTTCAGTTTCTTCCCGGCCTCCATAACCCGTCGGGTTATATTCCCGTCCCCGGTGGATATCATAATGGCATCCATGCCTTGAACCTTCTCCACCAGTTCCTCTTCGGTATAGTGCCAGGTATCCGTAAATAGACGCCCCAAGGTTAGCGCACACCCGGCTGCCTCAAGAGCCTGAACAATATCTTCCCGGTCGGGGTCTCGGCCTGTTAGCCATACCTTCCAGTTCTTTTTTACCATTGCTTACTCCTACCAGGCGTTTCCCCAGATGCCTCTGACATCGTCCAGGGTGAGTTCCTTTGGGTTATTAGCTAAGAGTCGAGTGACATTCATGGTAGCGGTAGCTAATCCCTCCAGAGCTTCCTTGGGGACGCCTAGCTCTCGTAGGTGGGTGGGGATACCAATATCTGCGGCCAGGGCCTTAGCGGCCGCTAATCCCTTTTCTGCCGCTTCTTGGTTAGAGCGACCCTCTGTTTTCACCCCGAGCATCTTAGCCACCGTGGCATATCTAGGGAGGTTAGAGGACAGGTTACACTCGGTAACATATGGTAACAGGACCGCATTAGCTACGCCATGGGGCACATGGAATTGTGAGCCAAGTGGGAAAGCGAGGGCATGAACGGCAGCGCATCCAGAGTTCATGAAGGCCATCCCGGCTAGGAGCGCTCCCTCGGACATCCGGTTACGGGCCTCCTTATCTGAGCCATTTTTGACCGCCTTCCTGAGGCTACCCACAATGAGCGGCATCGCCTTAAGAGCTGTAGCATCACTAAAGGTGTTGGCCTTATTGCCGGTGTAGCCCTCAATGGCGTGGATGAGGGCATCCATTCCAGAGGCCGCGGTAACCTTTGCCGGGCAGCCGTAGGTCAGGGTGGGGTCCACGAAAGCCACGCGGGCGAGGAGGTAGTTACTTACTATCCCTTGTTTGAGACCCCGCTCTCGGTCATCAAAAACTGCGATATTGGTAGCCTCGCTCCCGGTTCCGGCAGTGGTTGGGCAGGCGAAAACAGGGACGCAGGGTCCCGAAATCTTCTCAACACCGCCGTAGTCCTGACCAATGCCGCCATGAGCAAAAAGGAGTGAGAGTCCTTTGGCGGTATCTATACTTGAGCCGCCACCAATTCCCACGACCAGGTCGTAGTTTTTCTTACGAAGCTCCTCGGCGGTGGCATTTAGCTTTGAGTATGAAGGTTCTGGCTCGGCTTCGGAGAAAACATCAACTGAAAGCTTAGCCTTAGATAGAATTTCCTTTACCGGGTCGATGACCCCCGCCTTGTAGACCCCGGGGTCAGTAACAATGAGAGCCCGCTTAGCTCCTATCTTGGTAGCCTCTTCTCCCATTGTTTCGGTGCAACCGGCACCAAAACGAATCTTCCCCGGTACCCTAATCTCATAAATACCCATAGTTATGCGCCTCCCTTTCTGGGTTTGTAAAACTAGCCTTACTCATTGATATATTCGCTACTATATTAACGCAGAGCCCTCTGGGTGTCAACGGCGTGGGCTTCTTGTTGTCTTGTTTTCACGTCTGGTGCTACAATAAGGTTGTCACACACGGAGGGAGACATGCCACTAGATTCGATAGTTGTCAGAGGAGCTCGGGAACATAACCTCAAGAATATAGACGTCGTTATTCCGCGCGATAAGCTGGTGGTTATTACCGGTGTCTCAGGTTCGGGTAAGAGTTCGCTGGCCTTTGATACCATTTATGCCGAGGGTCAGCGCCGCTATGTAGAGTCGCTCTCGGCCTATGCCCGCCAGTTTCTGGGCCGGATGGAAAAGCCCGATGTTGATTATATTGAAGGCTTGAGTCCGGCCATTTCTATTGACCAGAAGGGTCCGAGTCGGAATCCGCGGTCGACAATGGGGACAGTAACCGAGATTTATGATTACCTGCGGCTGCTTTTTGCCCGGGTGGGACATCCCCATTGCCCTGGGTGTGGGCGAGAGATTGCCATGCAGACGGTGCAGCAGATTGTTGATGCCGTTCAGGCTCTCCCGGCCGGCAGTCGTATCATGATTCTGGCTCCCTTGGTTAAAGACCGTAAGGGTGAGTACCAAGTGGTGTTTGATGATTTGCGTAAGGCCGGTTACGCCAGGGTGCGAGTTGATGGACACATCTATGACCTGTCTAGCGAGTTCCAGCTGGATAAGAATAAGAAGCACTCTATTGAGGCGGTCGTCGACCGATTAGTAGTTGGGCAGAGCGGCAGTGAGAGCCGCATTGCTGATTCTGTGGAAACGGCACTTAAGCTTGGCGCCGGGGTGGTTCTGGTGTCAATTGTTGATGGTGAGGAGTTACTCTTCTCAGAGCACTTTGCCTGCGTGCATTGTGGCATTAGTCTGGGTGAGATTGCCCCCCGAACCTTTAGCTTTAATAGTCCCCATGGCGCCTGCCCTGCCTGCAGCGGGCTGGGTTTTAAGCAGGAACTGGATCCTGACCTTATTATTCCCAATAAGGATCTATCTATCGCTGAGGGGGCGATTCGCCCCTACCAGTCAGGATTCTGGTATCTTGAACAGCTTGATGACCTGGGGCGGCGCTGTGGCTTTTCAGTTTATGCCCCGGTGAGGGATTTGACCAAAGAGCAACTTAATCTGGTGCTTTATGGTGAAGAGGGTGAGCTAAGAAGTTATCGTCGCTTCGGCCGGATGAAGCAGTATTTTACCGGCTATGAGGGGGTGATTCCGCGGCTGGAACGGCTTTATCGGGATACGGAGTCAGAGAATTCCCGACTGCTACTCGAGCGTTACATGGTATCCAAGGTTTGCCCTGTCTGTCAGGGAAAGCGGCTCAAACCAGAGTCTTTAGCGGTAACCATCGGGGGTAAAAACATCGTTGAGGTCAGCTCAATGTCGGTTACTCAGGCAGTAGGGTGGGTGGCTACCCTCAGTGATGGTGAGAAGGCGATACTTAGTGAGCGCGAGCAGATGATAGCCCACCAGATCCTCAAGGAGATTGGGGGCCGGCTGGGCTTCCTTGAGGATGTGGGGTTGGATTATCTTACCCTGGACCGTCCCTCGGCAACCCTGAGTGGCGGTGAGGCACAGCGAATTCGCCTCGCCACTCAGATAGGTAGTGGGCTGATGGGGGTGCTTTATATCTGTGATGAGCCAACGGTAGGCTTGCACCCCGCTGATGACTTTCGTTTGATTGAGACCCTGAAACGGCTCCGGGACCTGGGTAATACAATACTGGTGGTGGAGCATGATGAGGCGATGATGCGGGCCGCCGACCATATTATTGATATGGGACCCGGGGCGGGGGAGCATGGGGGGAGGATTGTGGCTACCGGGACGCTAACCGATATTATGAACTCGAGGGAGTCAATAACCGGTCACTATCTTAGTGGGGTGAAACAGATTCCTCTCCCTCCCAAGCGTCGTTCTGGTTCCGGCGAGGAGATAGTGATAAAGGGGGCCCGGCAGAACAACCTGAAGAATATAGATGTCCACATTCCCCTGGGCAGGTTTGTTGGTATAACCGGGGTATCGGGTAGTGGTAAGAGCACCCTCATTGATGAGGTTTTGTTTCGGAACCTGGCTCGGATGCTTTATAAGTCGCGGGAGAGGGCAGGTGACTGTGATGGTATTCTTGGTGTGGAGCATATTGATAAGGTAATCAATGTTGACCAGTCGCCTATCGGGCGCACCCCCCGTAGTAATCCGGCTACCTATACCGGGACCTTTACCCTGATTCGTGAGCTTTTTGCCACTGTCCCTGAGGCTAGAATGAGGGGCTACGGCCCGGGTCGGTTCTCGTTTAATGTCAAGGGTGGACGCTGTGAGGCCTGTCGTGGGGAGGGTTTTACTCAGATTGAGATGCAGTTTTTGCCCGATGTAACCGTTCCCTGTGAGGTGTGTAAGGGGAAGCGTTATAACCGTGAGGCTCTGGAGATTAGATTTAAGGGCAAGAACATCGCTGAGATATTGGATATGACGGTGGAGCAGGCTCTTAACTTCTTTGCGTATTTCCCCAAGGTGAAGAGTAAGCTGGAGACCCTGCATGATGTCGGGCTGGGCTATATTCGCTTGGGTCAGCCGGCACCGACACTTTCCGGTGGTGAGGCGCAGCGGGTAAAGCTGGCTACTGAGCTGTCGCGGCGGTCTTCGGGTCGCACGCTTTATATCCTTGACGAACCGACTACCGGCCTTGCCTTTGGTGATGTGGCGGTGTTGCTGCGGGTGTTGCAACGTCTGGTTGACGGGGGTAATACGGTGATTGTTATTGAGCACCATCTGGATGTGATTAAGAATGCCGATTATATCATTGACCTCGGACCGGGGGCTGGTGACCGGGGTGGCTATATTGTCGCCACCGGCACCCCCGAGGCGATAGCCCGGGAGGAGTCCTCAGCCACCGGGCAGTATCTGGGCAGGGTGCTAGCCAGGGACATGGAATATGCTTTGACTAGCTGACCTCTATATAGTTAAGTCTTTTCAATTTGGTGCCGAGCAGTCGTGGGGGGATTCAGAGTTGCCCCCCTTATTTTTCCTGGGGAGAGAGAATCAGGTTGCTATTAAATAGGCGGGATTCAGGCTCAACCGGAGATAAAAAGCCAAAGGTCTTTTATGGCTATATTATAGTCCTGGTCGGTTTCTGTATCCAAGCACTGTCTTGGGGCATGCTCAGCACCTTTGGCGTCTTTTTCAGCTCTTTTTTAACTGAGTTTGGCTGGTCGAGGGCGACAATTTCCGGCGCCGCTTCACTGAGTTTCGTTGTATTGGGTTTTGTTGGCATTATTGCCGGCAGGCTGGGCGATAAGATTGGCCCCAGGATGGTTATGGTTGGTTGCGGCGTGTTTTTGGGTTCAGCCTATTTGCTGATGTCACAGATTAATGCTACCTGGCAGCTATATCTATTCTATGGGGTGATAGGGGGAATTGGGTTCAGTGGCATGGATGTTTTGCCCTTATCCACAGTCGCCAGGTGGTTTGTCAAGAAGAGGGGAATGATGACCGGCATTCTAAAGATTGGTACCGGTGCCGGCATGTTGATTTTCCCGTTAGTGGCGACTCGGCTTATCGCTAACTACGGCTGGCGCAGCTCCTACATTTTTACGGGTATTGTGGTCATGGTAGTAGTCGTCACAGCAGCACAGTTCCTCAGGCGTGACCCTGCTCAAAAAGGGCTGTTGCCCTACGGGGCAGATGAAGCCGGCGCTGACAGTCCAAATTGGAAGGATGAAGGGTTTTCTCTTCGGGGAGCGATGCATACCAGCCAGTTCCGGATACTCTGTGCCATGTACGCAATCATTCTCTTCTGCTCACAGACCATGCTGGTTCATATTGCCCTTCACGCAGTTGACCTTGGAATCCCGCTGACAAGCGCTGCCGGTGTTCTGTCTACCATCGGTGGGGTAAGTATGGCGGGTAGGGCGGTAATGGGCAGTGCTGGTGATAGAATTGGGACTGGGAGGACAGTTATTATCTGCTCTATTTTTCTATTAGCCGGTTTAGTCTGGCTTCAGTTTGCCAACGAGTTGTGGATGTTATACTTGTTTGCCGCCCTATATGGTTTTAGTCACGGAGGATTTTTTACAGTGCTGTCACCATTGGTAGCCGATCTATTCGGGCTAAATTCACACGGCGTAATCTTTGGCAGTGTTTTCTTCAGCGGTACTATCGGAGGTGCTATTGGCCCCATGCTGGCTGGTCGTATATTTGACGTTACTGGTAGTTATCAACTAGCCTTCAAAATCTGTGGATTTGCCAGCGTGGCGGTACTTATAC
>SDBS01006136.1_pt1 | contig 11701 bp, 10 predicted proteins | sample 2277091 | NCBI WGS metagenome assembly SDBS01 (sample SAMN10404972, study PRJNA504765) | marine sediment metagenome | isolation source: marine sediment core GS10_PC15, 163 cmbsf | place: Arctic Ocean: Southern Knipovich Ridge | collected 2010 | reverse complement strand
ATCCTTTCGGCCGGGACCGGATTCCACACCGGAGCTGACATCCACGGCATGCGGCGCGCTCGCTTTTATGGCATCGCAAACATTTTCAGGCGTAAGGCCCCCGGCAATGATCAGCGGATGTTTTTCCCCAAAACTTTTGGCCTCTCCCCAATTCCACTCGAGCGCATTTCCGCCCGGAAGTCTCCCCAGGCCACATTCCACCAGAAAAGCCGAAGCGTGATAACTTGAAACATCTTCCAGAGACGGTTTGCCGTCGATAAACAGAGCCTTAATCACATGAAGATTTTCTTCTCGAAGGCGACGGACTAGTTCAGGGGGCTCCTGGCCATGCAGCTGGACAGCATTAAGGTGACAGCGTTCAACACGCTGCATGATGCTCGAAAATGTTTCGTTGACAAATACGCCCACGGTTTTCACTCGTTCCTGCACGGCCAGACAGATTTCTCCGGCCAGGTGATCCGTTAAATACCTCGGACTTTTGGGATAAAAAACGCATCCGATTGCGTCTGCCCCAAGCGCTACACATTCCAGGGCTTCATCAACCCGTGTCAAGCCGCATATTTTGACCTGGGGTATAAACTTATTTTTTTCCGATGCTTGCATTCCATTGCTTTCACAGGAAAGTGATAATTAATAATATCCATCAAATTCTGTAAGTCCTGTCAAGATATATTTAACCCATAAGCGATTTGAGATAGTTGCCCGGGTTTTTTGCTCGAACAAGGCTTTCTCCGATGAGAAAGTTCCAGATTCCAGATTTCTGATTTTTTTCAATATCCGCCCGTGTTCGTATTCCGCTGGCTGCAACAGCCACCTGATGGGGTTCAAGCAGCGATTTCATGCGAATCGCCGTCTCGATATTGGTTTCAAAAGAACGCAGGTTGCGGTTGTTGATGCCGATAAGCCGGGCCCCGGCCCGGTTCGCCGCTTCGAGATCCTTTTCCGAATGAATTTCTACCAGCGCATCCATATGAAGTTCATTGCAGATATCAAGGTAGTCCTTCAGCTGTTCTTGCTCAAGAATGCGGGTAATCAGAAGAACGGCGTCTGCCCCCATAACCGCAGATTCGTAAAGCTGGTAGGAAGAAATCAGAAAGTCTTTTCGAAGCACCGGAAGCTTTGTGGTTTTACGGGCGCTTTTCAAGTCCTCTGCGCTACCCTGAAAATGGGGTTGATCGGTCAGAACGGACAGTGCTGCCGCTCCCCCCTGTTCATATTGCAATGCGTATGTAACCGGGTTTAGATCCGGACAAATGACCCCCTTTGACGGAGAAGCCCGCTTGATTTCAGCAATGATGTTGACGCCGTAAGGGCCCGGCCGTTCGAGTTTTTTTAAAAATGAGCGTTTTTTTCGAGGCATTAAAGCTTGCTTAAGAAGTTGTTTTTCGGACAGGTGTTTCTTTGCCGCCTCGATTTCATGTTTTTTATCTTCAATGATTTTACTTAAAATATCTTTTACCATCTCAACCGTTTTCCTGTGTATACCTAACCAGAGCTTCCATTTTTCCGGCCGCAGCGCCCTCATCAATGGAAATTTCAGCCATACGGATGCCTTTTTGGAAGTCTTCTGCCTGCCCTGCCGCTACAAGGGCAGCAGCGGCATTAAGCAATACAACATCCCGTTTCGGGCCTTTTTCTCCATTCAGAATCTTGCGGGTTATTTCGGCGTTTTCTTCAGGGCTTCCTCCCAAAAGCTCGGTTGAATCCGCCAGTTTCCCGAAAAATTGTTCAGGATTAATATCATAAGTGCGAATGAGACCATCTTTGAGTTCCGAGATGCGGGTGGGCGCACAAACAGAAATTTCATCAAGCCCGTCATGTCCATGGACGACAAAAGCTCTTTTTGCGCCCAGAAGCTGTAAGGCATGTGCGAACATTTCCGTCAGTTCAGGTGCGTACACGCCGAGGAGCTGGCAATTTGCGCCGGCGGGATTTGTCAGTGGACCCAGCATGTTGAAAATACTGCGGAGCCCCACCTCTTTTCTTGCTTTGGCAGCGTGTCGCATGGCGCCATGATACAGTGGAGCGAAAAGAAAGCCGATACCGATTTCCTGAACAGCCTCTTCCATGATTTCGGGATCAGTGTCGAGTTTTACTCCCAGAGCCTCAAGAAGATCTGCGCTGCCGCATTGACTCGAAACCGATCGATTTCCGTGTTTGGCGACAGTCACGCCGCAGCCGGCCACCACAAATGCGGTTGTGGTAGAAATATTAAATGTCTGGGCCCCGTCTCCGCCGGTTCCACAGGTGTCGACGATGGTCGGGGCGGAAGCTTGAATACGGATTGCTTTGCGGCGCATGGCTCTGGCCGCCCCGGCCAATTCTTCGAAGGTTTCTCCTTTGGTGGCCAGCGCAGCCATCAGAGCGCCAACCTGTGCGTCAGTGACGTTACCTGAAAAAATTTCGGTTATCATTTGAGACATTTCAGTTTCGCTCAGGTCGTTACCCTGCACAATTTTGTTAAGGTTTTCCCGAAACATAGTGGTTATTCCCCCTTTCCTATACTTAGTGCTTCACAGCCTGCTTGATCCAATTGTTCCGTGCCTTTTAAAAAATTTCTGAGAAGCCGCTTTCCGACACGTGTCATAATAGATTCCGGGTGAAATTGAATCCCTTCTGTTGGATGATTTCGATGCCGGATTCCCATAATTTCACCATCATCTGATTCCGAGCTTATTTCCAGGCATTCGGGAAAATTTTCCCTGGAGACGGCCAGCGAATGATACCGCATGGCTTCAAATGGATTGCGAATACCATGATACAACATTTTTCCATCAGAGTGAATCATGGAAGTTTTTCCGTGCATGAGTCGTTTGGCAGGGACCACTTTTCCGCCAAATGCAGCGGCAATGGCTTGATGACCGAGGCACACACCGAGGATGGGAACCTTCCCGGAAAAGTGTTTCACCACAGGAATGGAAAGCCCTGCTGCTTCCGGCCGGCCGGGTCCAGGTGATATGACGATTCCCACAGGATCCCAGGAAATGAGATCTGAAATGGAGGCAGTATCATTCCGGATAACCTTGACAGAAGTACCGATTTGCTCCAGATATTGCACCAGGTTGTAAGTAAATGAATCATAGTTGTCTATCATTATGATCATCGTCCATCCTCCTTTATGCGATACTTCTTTTGCACAAGCTGAAGTGCTTTTTGCATTGCCATGGCTTTGTTGACGGTCTCAATGCGTTCGCTTTCAGGATCGGAATCGGCAACGATTCCGGCTCCTGCCTGAACCGTCAGCTGTCCATCTTCAATGCAGGCTGTCCGGATGGTAATGGCCATGTCCATATTTCCGTGGAAGGAAATGTAACCCACCGCGCCGCCATAAGGACCTCTGGGTTTGTTTTCGAGTTCGGCGATAATCTCCATGGCCCTTACTTTGGGAGCTCCGGATAAAGTGCCGGCAGGAAAGGTGGCCCGAAGCAGATCCCAGGCGTCGAAGTCGGGTTTAAGGTCACAGCAGATGTTGGATACCAGATGCATGACATGAGAATAACGTTCAACTATCATCAGATCCGTTACCTGGACTGAACCCACTTCTGCTACGCGCCCCAAATCATTACGTCCCAAATCTACCAGCATAAGGTGTTCCGCCCGTTCTTTCTCATCTTGCAGAAGCTCATTGGCGAGAGCTCTGTCTTCCTGTTCGTTTTTTCCTCTGGGGCGTGTACCGGCAATTGGGCGGAGGGTGGCTACACCGTTTTCCAGCCGCACCATGGTTTCCGGAGAGGAGCCTATGAGGGTTACCTCATCGAGACTAAGGAAGTAGAGATAGGGCGAGGGATTGATGAATCGCTGTGCCCTGTATAGCGCCCAGAGATCGGGCGGGGGCGCACAGACAAAAGGCTTGGAGATGACGGTCTGGATGACATCACCGGCCCGGATATATTCCTTTATCTTTTGTACAAGAGAGCGGAAAGTGTCGTCTTCCCACGGCGCTTTCAGCATAAATTCAGTATGATTTGGGTGTTCATCCTTTTCGGATAAAGGCTGTTCCATTTCCCAGAGCAAAGATTCGATGCGTGAGGTTGCCGAGTGAAAAGCTTGATCAGGATCCTGCTCCGTGTCCAGAAAGGAAATGACAACCGCAAGTAGTGTATGCCGTATATTGTCAAAGATAAGGAGTTCATCGGGTATGATGAAATGAGCGAGCGGTTTGTTTTCAGGCAACAGATTGGGTATCGATTCAAAAAAGGAAACCATTTCGTAGGTTAAATACCCGACCATCCCCCCCCAGAACCTTGGAAGTTCCGATAATTGAGCGGGACGGTACTTGTTCATCAAATCTCTAAGGATGGTAAGCGGGTCCCCGTTATGGGGGATCTGTCTGCGGGAATTGTTTTCAAGGATTTCCAAAAATTGGGGATATACCCGGATATGACAGCGGGCAGAGACGCCCAGAAAGCTGTATCTTCCCCACCGTTCACCGCCTTCAACGCTCTCGAAGAGAAAGGCGGCGCTCTTGTTTTTATAGATTTTTTTTAAGAGAGACACCGGAGTTTTTGTATCTGCAAGAATTTCAACGCAAACCGGAATCACATTGTTTTTCTTTGCCAGACTGCGGAATTGATTAATGTCCGGAAATTCATTTATCAGCATGGGCATTTCCTTTATAGTACATTGTTTTTATGAGTTAAGGTTGATGGTTTCGTATTCATCACTTTCATCAGGAAAGTGATGAATGAGAAAGATCCAATAAATCATGTAAATCCTGTCAAAAAATAACACAAAAAAAGAGCCGAGGAGATTTCCACGGCCTTTTTGAAACCAAATAAAAAAGGACCATGGGTTTCGGGTTGCTCACGGTCCTTTTAGTTTTTCCTGATTATAAATAAGGCTGATCAAGTCCATGAGGCAAACCCCTTGAGAGTTTGCCACCACCAGATAGTTAAATCATTACCCATTATTTGATTTTGAATTTTAATGTTTTTCATCATACGCACCAGAATATAACAAAATTTATATTTATTTGTTGATGTTTGTCAAGATTTTTTTGTATTCAATAAATGACGATTTCGCAATTTGTTGGTGTTATGAAACATACATGAAAAAATAAGGAGGATAGGACATGCTGATAGTGATGGATCAAAAGGCAACACCCGAGGAAATTGATGTGGTGTTGGCGGTCATTGAAGAAAGGGGATACACTGCTCGCCCGATACCGGGAGGAGAAAGGGTGTCCATCGGTATTTTGAATAATAAGGGTCCGGTTGATGCTTCCCGGTTTTTGGGACTTCCGGGGGTCAAGGACGCCATTCCTGTCACACGTCCCTATAAGCTGGTGAGTCGCGAGTTTCGACTCGAAAACACGGTGATTCAGGTCGGTGATGTATCTGTGGGTAACGATGGTCTGGTGATAGTGGCCGGGCCATGTGCGGTGGAAAGCGAAACCCAGGCCTTGACCATCGCCAAGCATGTCCGGAGTGCCGGCGCCCATCTCTTCAGGGGAGGAGCCTATAAGCCCAGGACATCTCCTTATTCCTTTCAGGGTCTGGGCAAAGAAGGATTGGAAATTCTGGCACTGGTCCGTGAATCCACCGGAATGCCGGTTGTCACCGAAGTGATGGATTTTGAAACCTTTGACCTGGTGGAGGAATACGCCGATGTGATCCAGATCGGAACACGAAACATGCAAAATTTCAGTCTGTTGCGGCGTGCCGGCCAAGCACGCAAACCGATTTTGCTCAAGCGGGGCATGGCGGCTACCATCGACGAATGGTTGATGGCAGCGGAATACATTCTGGAAGGCGGAAATTCAGATGTGATTCTATGTGAAAGGGGTGTAAGGACCTTTGTGCATCATAGTCGAAACACGCTGGATCTTTCCGCTGTTTCAGTTGTCCTAAAAGAAAGCCACCTTCCCATTATTGTCGATCCAAGTCATGCGGCAGGACGAAGAGATCAGGTGATTCCCCTAAGCCGGGCAGCCGTGGCCGTGGGTGCTCAAGGTTTGATGGTTGAAGTGCATCATGCTCCTGAAAAGGCGCTGAGTGATGGCGCCCAATCTCTTTACCCCCATCAGTTTGAGAGGCTTTGCCGCCAGGTTCGATCAATTTTTGATAATTTAAAAGCTGATGAAACGTCTTCTTGACACGCTCAAATAGGCACTCATTTATATTTTACCACCAGTGGGCTCCAATAACTCATTGAGAAGTTGCGTGAAACAGGAAAAGGAGTTAATTTTAGGATATGATCGCAGAAATTCTTGTTACAGGTCAAGAAATCCTCACAGGATCTGTAATTGACAGCAGCTCAGCCCATATCGCACAAACACTGGAAGAAGTCGGTCTTGAAGTCACCAGGCACGTTTGTGTGGGTGATGATATGGAGATTATTGTTTCCATTATCAAAGAGATCGGCGGACGAGCAGATGTTGCTGTTGTCACGGGAGGTCTTGGTCCTACAACAGATGATATTACGGCAGCGGCGGCTGCAAAATCAGCAGGGGTTGAACTTGTTATTAACAGGTCGGCACTCAGGGCCGTCGAGGATTTTTTCAAAGAACGAAAACGCACCACGAGTAGTTCAAACAAGAAACAGGCCATGTTGCCAAAGGGTTCCGAGTGTTTTTACAACCCTGTCGGAACAGCGCCCGGATTCCATTTGAAAATAGGAAGGTGCTCTTTTTTCTTTATCCCCGGAGTACCTTTTGAAATGCGCAGGATGCTTTCAGATGCTGTTATACCCCGGATAGAGAAGCTTCAGGGCAGCGCCAGGGAAGTAAACCTGGTTAAGACCATATCGACATTCGGCTTAACCGAGTCTGCAATCGGCGAACAGCTTGCAGGTTTAACAGCCGAATTTCCTGGGATAAAGCTGGGCATCCGCGCAAAGTTTCCGGAAATCTATGTAAAACTTTATGGCCGAGGTAAAGCTGATAAGGGTCTTTATCAGAGTATGGAAAAGGCATCCGAATGGGTTATAAAGAAGATCGGGAAAAAGGTATTTTCTGATGATGGAGATTCCATGGAAGCTGTTGTAGGCGGCCTTCTTGCCGGGGAAAAAGCAACCCTGGCTGTTGCCGAAAGCTGTACCGGCGGTCTGATATCCCACTGGCTGACCAATGTATCGGGCAGCTCAGAATATTTTCTCTTTTCAGGCGTCACATATTCAAATGAATCCAAAACAAAGGTGCTGGACGTGTCTTTAGAGATATTGGAACGATACGGAGCAGTGCACGAAGAGACCGTAAAAGAGATGGCCGAAGGTGTAAGACGTGTTGCCGGATCAACTTACGGATTGGCAACCAGCGGTATTGCAGGACCGGCTGGAGGAACTGACGATAAACCTGTTGGAACTGTCTGCATCGGTCTTGCTGACCCACATTCTGCCAAAGGGTTTCGGTTCTTTTTTCCATTCGGTAGCAGGTCGAGGAATAAAAAAATTTTCGCCATGACAGCCCTTGATCTGCTGCGGCATGAACTTCTGGGAGAAAAAAATAATTAATAATTAATAATTAATAATCAATTATATAACAGCCCTTGATCTGCTGCGGCATGAACTTCGGGGAGAAAAAAAATAATTAATAATTAATAATCAATAATTAATAATCAATTATATAACAGCCCTTGATCTGCTGCGGCATGAACTTTTGGGTTAAAATCCTAGGGTACCGTCAAAACAGGTTTTGAACCAGAAAGCTGCTTCCCGAACAAAATTTTCCTGGTGCTCTTTATTGCTCATGCGGTGATCTCCGTCTTCTTGCATGATCAATTTTTTTGGCTCACCGGCCTTTGCGTATATCTCCCGGGCATTTGACGGCGGCACCAGGTTATCAGAATCGCCGTGAAATATTAGAATATGGTGAAGACTTGAAAGCTTGTTTGAAATGTTGGACTGAAGATATTTTTTATCTAACGGGGGTTTTTGCGTATTTGAATTGTCTGATTTTTCCAGGGCCTCAATTATGGAGCTGCTGCGTACAGGTGCTGCAAATGTGACCAGTGAATCCACATCAAATGCAGCTGCTACGGATATGCAGACAGCACCACCCATGCTGCTTCCAAAAAGACCTATCCGGTCACCGGCATCTTTTCTTGTTTGAATTGTTTTTATTGCACTGATTAAGTCGTTACATCGGGCTTCAATAGAAGTGACATCCTTGAAAATACCATTGCTTTGTCCGCATCCCCGATGGTCGAATCTGAAAAATGCAATGCCGTACTCATTACATTGTTTTGCCAGTTCGATCTGTTTAGGAGAACTGCTGCTGCTGAGAAGACCGTGTGAGCCGATAACAACCGGCGGTCGATCTGCGGCCGGGAGATGGAGGGTGCCCCTGAGAAGAAACCCGTTGGATGAAAACGCGATCTTTTTGCAGATGGAATCGGTTTTTGATTTTAGCATGATTATCACCTTGATTTCATATTTCCTAAAACCTGCATAAACAATCTTGAAGGAGTTTAGATTATAATATATACAGTTAAAAATTTGAAGCACAAAATCCGAAACAAATTCTAAATTCGAATCCAATCTCTTATTGGGGAGTTCGGAATGAAAGTTAAAAAAGGGCAACTGCTTAAACTGAACATCTCCGGGATAGCATTTGGCGGAAAAGGCCTCGCACGGGTTGACGGCCTTGCTGTATTTGTTGATAAGGCTGTACCTTTAGATGTCGTCATTGCACGCATAATTAAAAAAAAGAAGCAGTATGCAGTGGCCCGTGTCGACACCCTGGTGGAACCATCACCATTCAGGACAAACCCTCGTTGTATATACAGCGGTTTTTGCGGCGGCTGCAAATGGCAGTTTTTAATTTACGACAAACAGCTTGTTTACAAACGCCAGCATGTTGTTGAATCACTTGAGCACATAGGGCTTATACAAGATGTTTTGGTACATCCGACAATCCCTTCGCCGTTGATCTTTGGATACCGTAACAAGATGGAGTTTTCCTGCTCTGACCGGAGATGGCTTCTGCCGGACGAAATGGACGTGGAGGATGTTGACAAAGGTTTTGCAATTGGGCTTCATGTGCCGGGGACTTTTTACAAAGTTCTTGATACCAGGGCATGTCTGCTTCAGCCGGAACTCGGCAACCATATTCTTGATGATGTCAGAACCTTTATAAAGGAATCTGATGTTCCTGTTTATGGTCTTCGAAGCCATAAAGGATTCTGGCGTTTTCTTATGCTGAGGCATTCTGCTGCTTATGACCAGTGGATGGTAAACGTCATTACCGCAACAGAAGATCGCGAAAAGGTGCAATTGCTTGCAGATCAGTTGACGGATAAGTATCCTCAAATCGTTTCCGTTGTAAACAACATAACTTCACGAAAAGCAGGCGTTGCCGTTGGAGAATTCGAGATACAGCTTGCCGGCCTTTCCTGCATAAAGGATAAAATCGGTAGTTTTGAGTTTGAAATATCGGCAAACTCTTTTTTTCAGACCAATACCCCTGGCGCGGAACGTTTGTACAAAATCGTAAAGGAATATGCCGGGCTTTCGGGCCGGGAGACGGTTGTTGATCTTTACTGCGGTACAGGGTCCATCGCAATATGTCTTGCTGATTCCGCAAAAGAGGTGATCGGCATGGAAATCGTTGAAAGTGCTGTAACAGATGCTGAAAACAACTGCCGGATGAACAGGATTTCCAATTGCCGGTTTATCCTTGGTGACATTAAGAAAATCCTTTCAAAAGTTAAAGTCAGGCCTGATGTTATGATCATAGATCCACCCAGGGCTGGGATGCATAAGGATGTTGTCAAACAGGTACTTGAAATGGCCCCCATCAGAATTGTTTATGTGTCCTGCAACCCTGCTACCATGGCAAGGGATCTTGGAATGATAAAAGACAGCTACAGGGTGCTGGAAGTACAGCCGGTTGATATGTTTCCTCATACCTATCACATAGAGTCGGTGGCAAAAATTGAACGACAATAATTCCCACAACCTTAGGCATTTAAACTGTGGTGTTTTTAAGGACGAAAAGAAACAAGCCACCACTTTTAGTAAAGACAATTTGAATTATTGACTATTGAGGTATTGCAATGCCTACCGCAGCCTGTGGGATAAACTGTGATGTTTGCAGATTGAGGCTTCTGGGTATATGTTCCAGTTGCGGATCCGGGATAAGCCGGGAAGCGACAAATAAGATAGAGGCTCAAAAGAGACTCTTCGGTCATCCTTGTCCTATTTTGGCATGTGCCCAAATGAACCGTGTGCAGTTTTGCTTAAGAGACTGCAAATCATTTCCCTGCGAAAACTTTATGGCAGGGCCTTATCCTTTCAGTGAGGGTTATTTAAATATGCAGGAAAGACGACGGAAACAAAGACCTCCTACAAGGACACCCAAGGGAGACACAATCAAAGTACCTCCCGAATATTGGGATGATCTGAAAAAAATGGATCAAGATAACCTATGTGAAAAATCTCTAGCTTCGCTCCATCTTCCCGAGGGACTTCTTATCAGATTTTTAAAGGATGATGTGCTGATTGACATGGAAAACCGCTGTCTTTGGCGATTAAAACCCGACCAGCGTGAAAAAATAGATCACCCCCTCCTTGAGCTGGTCATTCTGGTTTACCTGCTCAATGTGGCTCCCGACCTGCTCAGCCGGGAAATGGTCAGTGCAAATGATCTTAAAGACGCTCATTTTTTTCAAGGACCTCATGCGCTCAAAGTAGCACCCCTTTTGGAACGCTACGGCAGAGATCTTGACGGGTTTAAAAAGGCGTCGGAAAATCTGGGCGGTGAACTTCTGGATATGGCTGACGCGGCATACAGGTTTTCTCCGCTTCCCAAGATACCTCTGTATTACTTGTTATGGGAAGGTGATGATGAATTTCAGCCGCATCTTTCCATTCTCTTCGACCGATCAATTGAACGTCATCTTTCGGCGGATGCCATCTGGGGTCTTGTTAATCTGGTCTCTAATAAGTTGCTAAAGAGTGGTTAAATCGACTTTTTCTTTAAGAATGCCGAAAGGCATGTATTCCCAAAATCACCGATTTTTTTCGACAAAAGCTATGTCAGACATATCTCAGGTTTTTGAAGTGGATGATATTTTCACCTGAATGGATGCTATCACAGGTATTAAAAGTAGCCCTTGTAAGGGTTTATGGCCAACCAAATTTAGCATTCAATCTGCCCAACGTCTGGAATGAGAGGTTTCTGGAACGGAGCGAGGAACGAGCGCAGTGTAAGAAATCCTTCTCCATTCCTTTGTTGTGTGCCGGGCACGGCACGTATTCTTAAGGGTGAGCCGAGTTCCGTGGGTGTGACGGAGCTTGGCAAGTCCCTGATCCAGCCCGATGGAGGCGAAGGATGTAGCGGTATGGCAACCGGGTATCCGGTGACGGTGCTCGGGGAGGAGGCCGCCCTGCCGAGGCAGGGTACCGCAAACGCATGGGGCGATGAACAAGAACCGAGTCAGGCGGGCCTGGTGGGACGAACCTGCAACACAAGGTAAAGTCCTCTATCCATCATAGGCCAGGCAGGTATACTCGGCGCTCGTGTGCGGAAAGATACGTGTTCACCCCGGGAGATCTGTCATGCTGCCTCGTGCTGAGGGATCGAGAAATCGAACCCTGATCGCATGACAGAAGTCAGCAGATGGGATACTAGTCGGAGGAAACGAGCCGCGGTGGAATAGACGTGGAGGACTCACCCCGATGAAGGCCTGAACGGTCCCCAACCGAATGGTTTGGGTAAATGGTCATGGCTGTCAAAGAGCGTATTCTTACTGGTATTATGCAG